>WSSedL1CaDRAFT_10001252_pt1 | contig 15388 bp, 12 predicted proteins | sample WetSurSL1Cattail_FD_9464 | JGI IMG/M metagenome (IMG submission 9464)
GTAATAATAAGGTCCCGTATATTTCTCCTTTAACCAATTTTTCACACTTATACCAGTTTTATAATCATCATCCCAATAAATATCCTCGTAATCTTCACAAGGAAAGCGGAAATACATGCCTGCAAGTTTTGCCCATTCTGTAAGTTTACCTGATTTTATCATCTGATTATAGTCTTCTTCATACGGATGATAACTGTGTAAATGACTATTTTGCCATCCAAAAGCTCTGTTGATTGCATAATGAAGTGCATGCAGAGTAATGTCTCCCGGTACAATAATATCTCTAGATATGTTGTTTACCATTTTTCCAAATTGGGCAAGTATACCAATTTCATTTTCTCCTAAGTATTTATCATCCACGTCTAACACTAAATGAAGTCGAATCGCATAGGGGATTGGTCGGCCATTATCCAACTGTCTGTCCCGTTCTTTTATTACATTTAATTTACGCATATGATCATTCTCCATTTTTTTCTCTGAATTCATATATTGACTACTATTTTGACTTTTCTTTTTTACCTGTGAATTTTCAGCAACCTGCATTCGTTCACGGTATCCTTCACTTCTTACAGCTTCATTACTTCGCTGGTCTTTGCTATACTGTCCTCTGCTATATGGAATATATGACTGAACATTCTTTTCAGATATTAAAAGTTGTTTTGCAATCTCGGAAACAGATAATCCACTTGCATATAGAGAACCTATCAGATCACTTGTATTACTATGCCACAATCCCTCAGTAATAAGAACACGTCTTACTTTGATGGGATAAGTGCCTAACTTTTTTGCTGTTACTTTAACAGAAGTAGTTTCCTGATATAATTGAATAATCTTCTGATATTGATTGGCTTGTGATTCCTCCATATGTACTTTCCTTTCGTCTTCTGGTATGAATTATTATACCCTTTATGCATTTACGTGTCAACCTTACCTTTTAATAATTTAAGAGGGTGTTGAGTGTTGAGTTCTTACAGTCTGCTTCATAATATAAAAACAGGCAACCAGATTGCTCTGATTACCTGTCATTTCCGTGTAGACTTATAAAGATTTTAATGATTATATACAAAGCTCAGATACCCGTAAATAAGATTCCGTAGTGCAGCATTTGAGCAGTTTGTCAAAAACAGGTGAATTCACGTTCCTACGATTAAAACGGTAGCAGAATTCATCCAAATAATTTTGCAGGTAATTATTATCCAGTCCATGATAAGTTCCATCGATATTATTTTTGATGTTGGAAATCATGACATGAACCCATTTTAGAAAACCACTTTTATCCTCTGGATTATATTTCTGCATGTTGCACTTAAAGTCGTTTTTCAAGCTATAGTAAGACTTAAATTTATCGCTATGGATAGTGGATGCCTTCCGGATATTGCTTAAGGCAAATTCATTTAATGTCTCACCTTTACAATCTGGTATAACTTGCATTTTAAGATATTTGGGATAAACGCCTTCATCTACTTGAAGTGCCACTGCGACAGTAACTTTGTTTTCGCTTCCACGTCCTCGCTTGCCCTCCTTTTTGCCACCAAAGAAGGCTTCATCCATTTCGATATTGCCACCGAGCTTATACATTGAATCGCGAGAACCCATTGCTTTTCTTACTTTGTGAAGTAATGCCCAGGCAGTTTTTAAAGTCACACCGATATATTTTGCAAGGGATAGTTCAGCAATACCATTCTTATTTTGTGCAATAAAGTATAAAGCAAGAAACCATATGGTCAGTGAAAGTTTTGAGTTCTGCATGATGGTTCCTGTAGTCACGGTTTCCTGGTGTCCGCAGTGTTTGCACTGGTATAAATGTAAACGGCGAGTGCTAATTGTATAGTAATCGTTATGAAAGCATTTTGAGCAAACAAATCCATTATGCCATTTTAGATGAAACAGAGCTTTTTCGCAGTCAGTTTCAGTACCATATTTCTTTTGAAACTCAGGTAAGCTATACGTATTGACCTTGGGATTAATATATTTTTTCATGGTTCTTACCTCCATTTTGGTTTTATTGAGATAAGAATACTACACTATATGGTCATACTATGGCATTTCTGAGCATTGTATATAATCATTAATAATAATATCAGATAAAGCGAAAATTAATTTGATTTAACTTACGGTCTCGTTTACAAAATCAGCACCCTGTCATTTACATAATAGGGTGCTGATTTTTCTTGTTGATTTCTCAGTTATACTATTGCCTAATTATCACTGCCGACCTGATATCTCCATAAGTAATCGGTATCTGTTTCTGAATAATTAACCATTCCAATATGTTGTAAAACCTTTTGAGATGCTATGTTATCTTTTTCAGTTTCGGCTATTACCGACAACACACCCTCTTGTCTCAGCGCCCAAAGGACTAACTCCTGTATGGCTTCCGTACCGAAGCCTTGGCCCTGAAATTCATCACTGATTCCGTAACCTATTTCCACTTCGCCGTTCTCGTTTGGACCTCCTTTAAACAGAGCTCCTCCAATTCTTTTATTGTCTTTGAGAAAAACGATATCCCACAATCTAAACCATAGGTTACCAGCTTCGTTTTCTGAAGCAAGGTGACAAAACTCTTCCAACAATTCTTTGTCAATCCCCTCGACTTTGCCAATGCAATACCCTGACTTAACTGCAAATTGTGCTTCGTTGTTACCCTGATTTAGTAACAACATATCCTTGACTTCAAGACAAACTACTCTTAATCTTTTTGTTTCCAGTGTTATTAAATTCTCGTACATACAATCCTCCTGATGTTGTGGAGGTAGTGTGAAAATAAAAAAACCCATTTTCACACGGCAAATTTGTGCTGTCGCCCAAATTCGCGGGTTTACGACAGTATTGAGCTTTAGAGAAAATTTGCCCTCCGTTTACTAGTTACATAAGTCAATTTTCTCATCATTAAAAACCACCCTTTCAAATTTTACCTGCTAATAACGGTTATGTACTAAAATCCAAGCTCACCACTAAAAACCTCTAAAATAAAAAATAAATTAACTTCCATTTACCTTATTAGATAAGCTGATTTAATACTCTGTTAGTGTACAACAAATGGAACATATTCTCAACCATAATTTGCATAATATAAATACAGATAAAAACGCCCCATCATCTCTGCTGTGTTAGTTCATCAAATTGCTCAAGAAAATTATGAATATCGTCTGTCATCTATGTATCTCCTAGTATATGTTCATGGTTTATATGTTACATGGTAAAGTGCTATTTTATTATAATTATGATGTTAATAATAATTCAGAATTTCTTTTTCGATATATTTTGCTACACCATCTTCATTATTACTATCTACAATTACATTCGCTATCTCTTTCACAGCAGAGACGGCATTCGCAACGGCAATACCCAATCCACATACTTTCAACATTTCTATATCATTTACATCGTCCCCAAAAGCTATTACATCGTTCCTACTAATATGTAAAACCTTCAAAAGTTCTTGAATAGCTTGCAATTTACCGGAGTTCTTATTAACAAAACCATACCAATTTTCGCCTCGATAGCAAATCAATTTACAGTCAAATTTATGTGCTATATGCTCGGCTATATCGGGAAATTGTAACTCCGCTACAATTTTATATCCACACTCGGTCAATGGATTAGAATAATCATTATATACAGCCTTATATAATTTATTTTATCACTGAATAATATCATATTGAGTGGTTTTCTCCCCTGAAGGAAAAAAGCGATTCCCGTTTTTTCATTCCTGGAATCGCTTTTGGAGTGCTTATGTCTGTCCTATCGGTAGTACTAAATAATGCATTTCATGAAATTATTCAAATATCATTGCTTCAATCTCTTCCCTAGTCGGAAGTGCCGGAATTCCTCCCATTTTCTGAACACAGAGTGATCCGGAGATATTGCCGTATTCTAAGGCATCAATGATTATCTGTTCCGTAATATCATTTTTATCTGTTACTCCTTCCAACAAAAGCCTGGATACAAATCCACTCCAGAAGGCATCTCCGGCTCCTGTCGCATCTATAGCATTCACTCTTCTTCCCTGTAGCCTTCCCGATGTTTCACGATAAAAGTATTTCGCTCCTTCTGCACCCAGTGTTTCCACTATGACAGTGATCCCGAATTTTTTCATGATTAGCGGTATATTAGCTTCACCACCGACAAAGATTAGTTCTTCTTCTGATATTTTTAGCAAATCTACATAGGGTAAAATCTTAATGACTTCTTCGATAGCCTCTTGCTCAAAATCCCATACCATTGCACGATAATTTACATCAAAGCTCACTATTTTGCCAAACTCCTGCGCCAGCTTCATCGCATAGACTACAGCCTCTCTGGATGGATTTACCGACATACTGAAGGAACCGGTGTGGAGTACTTTACACTGTTCTATCACTTCTGTTCTGATATCCGATACCTTAAGAAGCATATCCGCCCCTGGCTTTCTGGCAAAGGTAAAGGAACGCTCCCCTCCCTCATATATTGTCACAAAGGCCATGGTTGTTACTGCCTCGTCGAGTAGTCCGGGAACCAGTATTCTTACATGATTATCTTCCAGCGTCCGAACAAGAAAATTACCGAAATCATCATTACCTAAACGGCCCAAAAATGCTGCATCAATTCCACATTTAGCAACACCGACCGCAAAATTGGCAGGTGCTCCTCCCGGATTTCTGATATAGCTTCCTGCTTCTTTACCGGGAGTGAAATCAATCAATGCTTCGCCCAAACTGATAACATCCATCTTAACCTCCATTCTACCGCGTGCTCTTGCTGAATTCTTTATTCACACGAACTACGCTGATAGGCTGTAGCCTTAATCTCAAATTTCTTTTCCTTGAAATCAACTATCAGCTCAGCAGAATGCTCTGCGTTAGTCCTTACGATGTGTAACTTATGTGAATCTGTCGGTAGCATTATAAATTCACCGGCAAAAGCGGGATGACTGTTACGGAATTCCATCAATTCCAGAAGCTTCTTTACCACAGGCATCTGTACCGTCTGATCAATTTCCTCGAGGGTATAGTAATGCCTGTTAATATTTCTCCCAACTTTTGTCTCTTCCAACAGCTCTAAATCATTTCTACCTGCAAGCAGGCCAACATAGTAGACCTGAGGAATCCCGGGAGCAAAGAACTGTACCGCACGTGCAAGCAGATATGCGTCATCATCATCTCCCAGAGCCGAATAATAGGTACAGTTGATCTGATAGATATCCAGGTTATTATAAGCCGCTGAATTATATATCTTCTTAACATTTGCACCAAATCTGAAGATATCCTCCTGAGTTCTACTGATTTCTTCATCCGGAAGTAAATCTTTAATATCCACAACACCGATTCCATCATGGGTGTCCAGGGTTGTAAACTGTTTTCTCGGGCAGATTTCAAGCCAGTTCTTTAAATATTTTGCCTCTCCGTAGTATAAAGCGTGAATCAACAGCATTGGAAGGGCGAAATCATAGACATAAAAATCTTTTTCTTCAATTTTTTTCTGAAGTGTATAATGTTCATGTATTTCCGGAAGCAGTTCCACCTTATAAGGCTTTAGTATTTCGACACATTTATTTAATAAGTCCCAAACCTCCGGTTCAATGAAGAAACAGCTGGTACCTGCTTTTTTCGTCGCATAGGCAAACGCATCCAATCGGATTAATGCTGCACCGTGCCGGCAAAGATCTGTCAGGTTATCCGCGATAAACTTGCCGGCTGTTATTGACGGGCAATTAATATCAATCTGTTCTTCGTCAAAGGTACACCAAACTTTTTCAGTGGTTCCATCCTCAAAATGTGCCTCTGCGTATGGGGTTTTCGGCTTTCTCTTGTATATAACCTCCACTTCTTCCTCTGTTGGTTCTCCCTTCTCCCAGAAATTCTTGAAGCGAATAAATAAATCCTTGTAGGGTGAGTCTTCTTTGTTTTTTAAAAAATCTTTATAATAATCACTCTGAGCTGAAATATGATTAATCATATAATCAAACATTAAATAATAGTTTTCTGCCAGCTTTTCTATATCCTTCCACCCGCCAAATGCAGTTTCTACCTTATGATAATCTATTGGCGCAAACCCTCTATCTCCGGATGATGGAAAAAACGGTAATATATGAACTCCGCCTATTGCTTTTGAAAAATACTTATCAAGGATATAATTCAAATCCTCCAAGTTGTTACCCATAGAATCCGGATAGGTAATAAGCATCACCTTGTTTTCTATTTTCTTCATTCCTTTATATCCTCCAACATCTTTCCTATCTTTTGTCATATCGGGGACCGAAGCCAATCAGTCTCCCAGTGTTCATGCCAAACATACCTGCCCCTTGAACAAGTTTGGGCCGAGGATTACGCAGGTACAAACTTCTAAATGCGAATTATGCCCTTCAATAATTCGCATTAGCTCCCATGTGCCGCCTTCGGCGGCTCTCAAATCAGGGGTGTGAAATTGTTAATTTATTTCACGCTACCCTTTTACTCCTCCGATTACTACTCCCTTGATCAACTGCGCCTGAATCATCGGGAATATAATGAGAACCGGGAGCATGGCGATAACAGCAATTGACATACGTATTCCAACGCTTGGAAGATCCAAACCCGCCAGATTTGCTCCTTCTGTAATGGAAGATGAGCTTTTTAAAAAGGCGATGTTGTTCATTAATTTATTTAGATATACATTTATGCTATATAGTTTGGTATTTGTAATGTAATACAAGCCATTCGTCCAATCATTCCAATAGGCCATTCCGGAAAACAGCGATATTGTTATAATAACCGGCTTTGAAAGCGGTAGGATAATTCGTGTGTAAATGCCAATCTCCTTCGCTCCGTCTACACGGGCGGCTTCTAATATGGAGATTGGTATACTTGCCATATAATAATTGCGAACCAGTAATACATTAAAAGCTCCCATCAGATAATTTGGAACCAGCAATGCCCAAATACTATTCTTTATATGGAAAATCTGTGTCCAAACGATATAGGAAGCAGTCATTCCACCATTAAAGAGTATTGTAAAAAAGATAAAAAAGGCAAAGAAATTTCTGTATTTAAAATCCTGTCTGGATAAAGGATAGGCAAACAGTGAAGTTAATGCCACATTAATAAAGGTTCCAACGGCAGTAACAAGAATAGATATTCCATATGCACCGAATATAGTTTCCCGCTTTGCCCAAAGATAATAATAGGATCCAAAGCTTATTTTTGAAGGCCAGAATCTGTAGCCTTCTTTGATTAATACATTCTCATCTGTAATAGAAGCAGCAATCATGAGAATAAACGGCATAATGCAAAATACAGTGATAATCAACATTATAACAAGAGAAATATTTTGAAATCTTTTTTCAGAATTTTTTTTAGTCTTCATTTTAATCTCCATTCTGCCGCAAACCCGTGAATTTGGGCGACAGCACAAATTCGCCGTGCGAATTATTCTTTTTATAATTCGCACTTTCTCCTCCTAAAATAATGCACTTTCATTATCTATCCTACGTACGAAAGCATTAGACAACAAGACAAGTATGAAGCCGATAACAGACTGGAAGACACTTGCTGCTGAGGACATGCCAATATTATTCAGTTCCATTAATGATCGGTAAACATAAGTATCAATTGTCTGGGTGGTTGAAAACAACATACCTGAATTCATTGGTACTTGAAGGAACAAACCGAAATCTGAGTTGAATATTTTACTTACCGATAATAAAAGCATTAATATAATCATTGGCCTTATAATCGGAAGAGTAATCTTTGTAATCTGCTGCATCTTCGAGGCGCCATCCAACTTAGCCGCTTCATAAAGGCTCGAGTCTATCCCGGAGATACTGGCGATATAAATAATGGAACTATAACCGGCGCTTTTCCAGAAGTTAACTATAACCAGAATAAAGGGCCAATATTTTGCTTCGCTATACCATTTGATTCCATTTCCATCCAGTACGGTTCTATTAATATAACCATTGCTTCCAAGAAAAGCATATACCAGATATGCAACTATAATAATAGAAATCATATTGGGAAAACAAATAGCCGGCTGTATAAATTTAGCTATCTTCTTTTTGCCAATCTCGGTCATCATGATTGCAATCGACAATGCAACTACTAAACCAAGAGTGATAAATATCAAATTATAACACAGTGTATTACGAATCATAATGAATGCATCTTTCGTCTTAAACAGGTACTCAAAATTTTCAAAACCGCACCAATTACTAAAGAAAATCCCCTTTGAATAATCCAGCTTTTTAAATGCAATCAAAATACCGAACATTGGAATATAATTATTGGCAAATAGATACAGTACTCCAGGCAGCATCATGATAAAGAGAGGAACGTAATTAATTCTAGACGTCTTTCTCTTTATAAAACGCCTTCTTGCTGTAACCTTTGCTATCCCGTGGGTTGATGACATCATCCATTACCTCCTTTTATTGAGTATTCCAGAAAAAGAACCCCAGGCTTCCTTTTATCGTACCAGAATCCTGGGGTTGATTTCCTGCGTAGAAATGATTTGATTTAGTACTATTTATTTTCAGTTGACCATGTATCCAACTGTTTCTGAGTTTCCGCAATAATGTCGTTTATACCGGCTGATTCTAGTGCTGTAATGAACTGAGGAATAGCTTTCTCCGGGTCAACCTCTCCACATAGTAGAGAATACTGATACTGCTGTATTATATTGTCCACTGCAGAGCATTGAGAGGTAATGTTTGCCGCATCCAGATGAAAACCAAAAGCCGGCGAATATTGTGCGTCTGTATTATTTTGCTGCATGTAATTAACATCCTTAGGATCTGTATTACCTTTTAATGCATATTGCTTAAACATATTACCAACGATTCCGCAAGATAGTGCTGCGGTATAAGGTACCGTATTCATATCAAGTCCTTCCGGATAAGATATCGTACCGTCATCGTTTTTCACATAATCGGTTCCTTCAATACCAAATATAATGGAATTAAGAACATATTCGTCAGTATACAGAAGATTTAATACCTTTGCAGCAGCCTGTGTGTTTTTACAGGTATAGGCAATACTCCAGTTTACTGCTAAACTTCCGGAGGTTAACTGTGTCTTATTCAAAGATTTCGCATAAAAGTCAAATCCGTTGCATCTGCTCTTATAAGTAGCCTCTACACTTTCCGGAATATAACCATAACCTGTGATTACCGAGAATGCTTGTTCGGAGCCAAGAAGGTCTGTGGAAATATCGGAAGAAAGTGATGCATCCGGCATGATTAAGCCCTTCTGATTCCAATCATAGGCAAGTGCACAGGCCTCCTTGAAGAAATCAGTATTATAGTAATTCTGAACCGTCAAATCATCACCGACAACACTTGCGCCGTAATTAAAATTATCCACTTGGTAACCTTGTACACCATTTAGGGAATAATCAACCATTAAAGTATTTCCGCCTGCACTACCACCGGTTGGAACCAAGGGATACATGTCCGGATATTTTTCCTTCACCTGTAACAATAAGGGCTCAATATCTTTCACAGACTTGATGCTGTCCATATCAAAGCCCAATTCGTCCACAATGTCCTTACGACAGATAAAATAAGGCTCCAGAACCACACCTTTATAGCAGGGAATTGCATAAACATTTCCATTATAGGTGGAAGGCTTTAACCACTCTTCACCCATTAAAGAAACAGTATCCTTCAGTTCGTTGTCCAGATAATCATTTAAGGGCAGTACTTGGTTCGTTGCTATCGCAGCTGTTAATCCGGTAAACGGACAATAGATATCAACTCCTTCACCGCTTGCCAGTGCCATATCCATCTGATCTCCATAGGTTGATACGTCAACCGGCTCTAAATCAACCCTGACATTCTCACCTTTTTTCTCAAGATAATCATTGACAGCATCTTGAACCTGCTTTGTTCCTTCTTCCGACGGAACAACCACAATAACCGGATAACTTATTTTTATTGTAGTTATCTCCGTACTCTCCGGTGTTGTAATATCAGTAGCAGTATCTGCCACACCGGTTGGTGTAGTTTCGTTTGACGGGCTTTCATTCTTTTTACCGGAACAACCCGCGAGAGAAAAGACCAGAACAAATGTTATTAATATAGCTATTAATCTTTTAAAATTTTTCATTGTATTACCTCCTCCTTTTGATATCTTAATCTTATCAAATATAAAAAATGAAACATTAAAAAATATACTTTAAGGCTTTAATTTTGTACAATTGTGGTTCAAAAATACGTAAGAGTACAAGGCAAATCAAAAGAATACTTAATCCATATACCACATTTCCATTTGATGCTCCTCTGAGCTCACATTATCCTGTATATATTTTTTGAAGGCCTTTTCAACAGAATAGGAAAGCAGATAACAATATACCCCTGGTATAATACATATGAGCGGTGCCAGGCAATAAACCGCTACTGCTGCCGCACCAAAGGTTATCATTAAAGGAAGCAGTGTTAACAAGTTTTTGGCTGCAAAGTAAAGTGATAGTCGGAACAGTCCCGGTATACTCACATCGAATCTGGATAGTGTAGGGATAAGGTAAAAAGAAAGCATCGCAATGATTAGCGTAACTACAACGGTCAGTGTGACATAAAACTTTCCCAAGCCGGTTTCAAGACCAACCCCTTTGGCAAAATCAAAGCAGGTATATAAAATAACTGCAATTATCATATAGATAACAGAAATCAATGCACCTTGCTTAAAATTCTGCTTAAATGCCTTGGAAAACTCGGCGGTCAGATTCCCTCGATCTCTTCGTACAGCTTTCACCGATGCATAATAAAGTGCCACTGTCGCCGGAATAATCGTTATGACAGGAATACACAATAACAACCAATACAGGCTGATTATTAATAGATCTGTTACCTTAGTCATTGCGACTATCACTTTATTCTCTAGAATGGATTTTCTCATACAAGCTCCCATGTGCCGCCTTTGGCGGTCTCATAATTATTTGAAGGCTGTTATCGTGGGCATTTTCCTGATAAATAAAGCCGTGCCTTCCTCTTCTATTGTCACCTTATCATCATTGAAGGTAAAATTAAGCTTCTGCTGATTACAAGTTTCCACCCAACGAATCGTAAGCTGGAACACATTCTTCTCTGTCCAGGCTCCGCACATCAGTGCAATAGAAACCGCGCCATTACCGAGTGTGTTATATCGATACGCTCCGTCTATTCCCACGGCAACGCTCTTACTTTCTCCACCTTGTATGTAGTCAAAGGTACAGCCATCCATTCCAAAGTTGAAATTAAAAGTCTTAATTCCTTTTGGAAGTGCCGCTCCACCCATAAATACAGCAACAGCTGCCACACTGTTATCAAGCAGAAAGGTATCTTCACTCACATGATATACTGCTCCATTAATTTTCGTACGATATTCACTGAAAGGTGAAAATCTCGGTGCCGGTAAGGATAGCGTGTTCATCCTACGGGCAAGTTTTTCCGAGATGGTCTCCTTCTCGGGAAGGCTATCTGCATCCGGAAGCTCCTCCATAAATTCCCACATGGCATCGAGAGTCGTCTGTGCCCAATGAGATCCGGAGGCATTTTCTGTAATTGCAATAATCATGTCCTTATTCGGAACAACAATCGTAAACTGTCCCATAGCTCCATCGGCACGGTAGACATCCTTTGGCTTACACATCCAGATCTGGTAACCATAGCCCAAAAAATTATCTTTAGCCAGTGGATTATTAGCCTCCTCCGTAGCAGATTCATTCTGAAGAGTTGAAGCCTTTTTTACATAATCCTCGGAGAGAATTCGTTCTCCCTCCCATACACCGCCATCCGCATATAACTTCATGAGCCTAAGATTGTCCTCTGTTGTCGCATAAAGACCGCCTCCGCCAACTTCCATACCATCCGGCATATAAATCCAGCGCAAGTTATCTGCATCGATGCCAATCTTATCGAATAGTCTGGGCTTCAGATAATCGTGTAGTCCTAAGCCGGTTAATCTACGAACAATAGCTCCAAGTAATGTCGAGCCGGTGCTGTTATACATATATGTGGTTCCGGGAACATGATTTACCGGTGTTGCAAGAAATTCCTTAATCCAGTTCAAAGAAGGAAATGGCATTGTATCCATACCGCAGCCCATGCAAAGCACATCTGCGACTGTTAATCTCTGTAGATTTTGTGAGGGATTTTCCGGTGCCTCCTCTTTGAAAATATCAATAATCCTATCCTCCAGCTTAAGTAGTCCTTCTGTGTAAGCAATTCCTACCGCTGTTGCAGCATATGTTTTCGTATGGGATTGGAGCCCATGGCGAATTCCCGGTGCGTAAGGAGTCCACCAGCCTTCTGCACATATTTTTCCATGGCGCATAATCATCAAACCATGCGGCTCTGTAAAACCGCTCTCTAATTTGTCTACTAACTTCCCGATTAATTCTGACGGGATACCTACACTCTCCGGTGTGACACGCTCAAATTCTTTTTTCATCATTTTGTTACCATATCCTTTCCTTCTGCTATTTTTTGATATATTTAATACAAAGATACACATGGAAACAGGTATTTCTTGATAAATCCTTAAAAACCGAGTTCCTCCAGCCATTCGGTGCATAGAATGCTCCAGTGCATGATGTGGGGTATTTTCTCTCCAAGATCATTATTACCATCTGCTAAGGCTAAACCATGTATCCCCCCCGGAAAGCAATGAAGCTCAAAGGGAATATTATAATCTGCCAATTCCTTAGCCAGATACATCGCAAATCTCGGATCATCACTGTTTGTCTGCCAAATGAAAAAGGGCGGAGTCTTCGTTGTAATGTTTTTTTCCGGAGCAAGATACAATTCCTCTGCTTTATTACTATCAATAAATGGATTTTTCATAAACCCGCTCGGAAAGGAGGTGAAGGAAATTGCCCCGTAAGCAATAACAGCCGCATCGGGCCTACTGGAATAGTGTTCTATGATGTCCTCGGCTTCTTCTTTACCATAATCAAAATGCGTCGCGCAGTTTCCTGATAACATCCCACCGGCAGAAAAGCCCATAACTGCTACTTTATCTGATATTCCTAATTCATCTTTCCTTGCTCTAAGAATTCTTATTGCACGTTGCATATCGGCAATTGCATCTCTACGGCCATATGGCTTTATACGATAAGAAAGAATCGCTACAGCAAAACCAGCTCGGTTAAAACATTCTGCCACATGAAAGCCTTCACACCCGGTACGGGTCTCAAATCCTCCTCCATGTGCAACGATAATTGTTCCTCGATTTGCATTTAAATCCTCCGATGGAATAAAAATCATGGAAGGCTGGGTATGTCTTGGATCTTTATCATTAAACCCCGGCGCTCCATTTTCCCACAACAAGATTTTATCAAACCGATCCATCAAAGCGTTCCAAAGCTTTAGATTTCCTTCAACGTCAATCGTTCCATCCGGGTTACGATGCTTTGAGACATGTCGGATGGAAGCTCGTTCCCTTACAACCTTCATTAATTCATCTCTGTTTTTCTTATAATTCATTACAGCCCCTCCTTTTGTAAAACAAATTGCTGCAATCTTTTTACGGAATAGGTTCACCTACTATAAAATATACTCATTGTGGCAGTGCAAAACAATCAATTAAGTAATGCTTCCTATCAATAATGTACACTCCGAATGATGTAATTCGCTAATTCCTCCCCCATCCTCTTATGTGATGCCACTGACGGATGTCCTGCTGCGCCGTAGCCTTCCAAGAAATTAATCTTTCCATACCGAAAGCACTTTATGTTTTCATCCATCGTTTCAGTGGAATACCTTGCAACTGTCTTCTCAATGTTCGAATACAGATAATAATCCATTGATCCAAGTGCACATATGATAAGTGGCTTGGGACCATTCAGCTCCCGGATGTTTTTAATAAAGGAATAATAATTGTTTTCAAAATTATATTCTCCTTTGTCATAATCACCCTCAAAAGCGATCAAACTGCTATCGTTTGTACCCAAATTTATTATAATAATATCCGGTATTCTCATCGTAAAATCCCATTCTTTGAAGGGCTCTTTACTTTCCAAAACTTCTTCAAGATACCGATCCGTGTACTGATATGTCTGATTCATAGGTGATAAGGGCCATTTCATTACCCCAATTCCTTCTCCTACTGTTATTCCGGAAGCTGCTACAATACTGTAATCGAACTGAAGTTTTCTGGCCGCAATAGCAGCGTGGGACATCCAGCCGTTTTCCTCTCCCGAATAGAAAAAACGTTCCTTCTCTGTCGTCTCATTTCCAAAGCCACAGGTAATGGAGTCTCCGATGAATTCTATATACCTTTTACTTTGATTATCCTGAGGTATGGAATTCATCTCACCCTCCATAAGGAAAGACTTGATTCCGACTTTCCCCTTTGCATTTTCCGTAATTTTTATTATCTTAATTCTATGGGTCTCTATCTGCTCACTTGCATAGATAAGACAGGTCTCCTGCTCATGCCCTATTTCCATTCGACGGATCGGTTCTTCGCCGTCATCCAGAAAAACGGCAATCCATGGCCAGATAACTCTCTTTGGCGCATTTGGAGTCATACCTTCAAATTCAATTGCAGAATATGCGCAAACTTCTGCAAGTAGATAATTCCCGGTAAATTCAAATTCCAACCCTGCGCAAGTCCAATTAAAATAGGTTACCTTTTGTTCTGTCTCATCATAGGTTCTTCCTATCCATCTAATTTTGTCTTTACAGTCAACTATCGTTAATTGATTCATAATATCATCCTTTCTTAATACCTCGCGACATCATGGGCTGAACTGAAACCTTAACATCACAGCTTTATTGACTTTCCTTGAAAAGAATGTAAAATATAAATAAAACCTTAAGGAGTATCTATATGGCTACATTAATTGATGTTGCAGCACATGCCGGCGTCTCTGTTACCACAATTTCGCGAATGCTCAATAATCGCGCTAACGTCAGTGAAAAGACCCGGAATAAAGTAATGGCCTCCATGAAGGAACTGGATTATTATCCGAATGAAATCGCGCAATCCCTAACAAAGAAGAAGAGTAATTTCATCGGCTTGATTGTTCCTTCCGCAAAGAATTTTTTCTACAGTCAGGTTATCGAATACACCGAATATTACGCTGTACAGAGAGGCTATAAGCTCCTGCTTTGTATTTCTAACCACGAAACCGCAAAGGAAGTCGATTATTTTAGTATGTTAAAAGCAAATAAAGTAACCGGTATTATTATTGCCAGTCGTACCCAAAATCTTCAGGATTATTTGAATATCGATTCACCACTGATATCCATTGACAGAATCATCTCCCCCAACATACCTTCTGTGTGTTCCGATAATTATAACGGAGGCGAATTAGCAGCAATGCATCTGCTCCAAAAAGGGTGTAAAACTCTGGCCTATATCAGCGGCAGCGCAGATCTTGAATTTGAAGCCAATAAACGTTTCATTGGCTTCACAAACACCTGCATAGCAAATAATATCTCTTCACCTGT
>WSSedL1CaDRAFT_10001253_pt1 | contig 15380 bp, 6 predicted proteins | sample WetSurSL1Cattail_FD_9464 | JGI IMG/M metagenome (IMG submission 9464)
AAAAGGAGTATAGACATTTGAATTTACATCCATACCTTGGGCAGTCTCATTCAAATTCAACTTCCAGCGGCGAAGATCCCAAAAACGGAAACTCTCGAAACAAAGCTCTAAACGGCGTTCGTTGCGGATTAATTCCCGCATCAGGTTTTGATCTGTTTTACACACCTCCAAATAAGGATCCGTGGTTCCTCCAACTCCTGCCCTCTTACGAATGGCTTTAACTATGTCGTAAGCAGAATAAGTATGAGTACCTGTTCCTGTAGGACCCCAAGCCTCATTGGCTGCCTCAGCATATATCAAATATATTTCCGTATAACGAATACGAGGATTATAGTGGGTTTTTCCTGAAATTGAAGCCGGATTGCGGCTTACATCATTACGGAGACGTTTCCTCATATAATAGCCTGTGCGGGTGGAAGTTTCCTTCACGGTTATTCCATTGTCAGAACCGGAAGCACTGCCGGTATAAATAACCGGATTTCCAACTCCTTCCGTACTCCCATTGTAAACAATATATTTTGCAAGACGAGGGTCTCTTCCTGTATATGGGTTTGCAGGATCGTAATTACTATTGCTGTTGTTAATAGGATAACCGTTAGCCATAGGAAAAGCATCTACCAGATTTTGGGTTGGATTCATAAGCCCATTTCCAAACAATGTAGGCGGGAAATGATCTTTTTCCTGATCGCTATTGTTCGTCTGAAGATTATCCCTCCAGATTATCTCAGCAGGAACTGCACCTTGGCTAAGTCCATCAATTTCGGTTGTATTGGCATAATAGGTACCTCCATTTGCAGGTAAAGCGTTCACACCTCCCTTGTAATCGATAATGGCAGAAGCATAGTCAGCAGCATTGGCCCAAGTGGTATTATTAGAGGCGTCCTGATAGGCCGGACTAGCCGCTAATAAAGCTATTCTGGAGCGAAATGTTTTTGCCGCCAACCCATTAAATAACGATCGTGCAACTAATCCCATAGCACGGTTATAAATTGTCGGATTTGTAGTAATTGACTGATAACGGGCAGGAATTGCAGCAGTTGTTGTTACACTGTTATATTCTGCAGGTAATTTGGCATCAGCGCTGTCTAAATCCTGATATATCTGCTTAATACAGTCAGCAAAGCTGCTTCGCGGTATGTTATACTCATTTGTATTAACGTCCAGAGGTCTTGTTAATATTGGAACACCCATAAGCTGTCCATCACTTGTGTAACCGGAATGATTACGAACTAAATAATACATGAAGAGAGCTCTCATTCCATAGGCTTCACCTTTCAATCTCATGTTAAAAAGTTTATTAGCTGCATAATTTTGTGTTGTATCAGCTGCCCATTTTACACTATCCATATTGGCAAGAAAAAGATTAATGTATTGGATGGAACCATACCACGTATTCCAATTATTAAGCGGGCTATCAAAAGCGGTCCAGGAACCGGTAGCCATTTTTAGTAAATTATTGTCCTTTTTGTTAGTTACAGCATCATCCGTTGCATATTCCGTATTATCATAATATGAAGGAAGGTACCTGTAGGTAGTCATCAGGAACCCTTGTGCATAGTTAGGGTCTGTATACATTTGGTGTACATCCTTGAATTTTTCAGGAGCCGGTGTAAGAAGGTCTTCGCAGCTTGAAAATACAAGGGCACATCCTAAAATAAATAATATATTTCTTTTCATATTCATTCTCATTTAATTATTAGTTAAAAAGAGGCTTTAACTCCTAAATTGAAGAAACGGCACTGAGGAGCTTTTCCAACATTGGTTTCCATCAATTTACGCTCCCGGGATATAGTAAGCAAACTTTCTCCACTGATGTACACGCTTAACGCATGGACAAATGATTTCTTTAGTATGTTCCTTCCTAAATCATATGTAATTTGAACCTTGTTCAGGTCAAACCGGTTTGTTTTGTACATCCAGAAAGTAGAGTTCTGAAAATTGTTGGTATTGTCCTTGGTAGTTAAACGTGGATAGGTAGCCTCATCCTTGGTTTCTTCTGTCCATCGTCCCCAAACAACATTAGAATATTTACTGCTACCCTTTACCCAATAATAGGAATTATTTTTAAATGCAATAGCGCCGGTACTTCCGGTACCCATGGCAAAAAGGGTAAAGTTTTTCCACTTCAGTGTGAGGTTTATACCATATGTAAATGGAGAAACCTCTGTTCCGCTATGGCCCAGGTTAACCTGATCCCTTGAATCTACCATTCCATCTCCATTAACATCTTTGTATTTGAGGTCTCCCGGTTGCACGTCACCAAACTTTTGTAAAGCATGATTTGAGATATCAGCCATATCAGTAAAAAAACCTTCGCTAATATACCCCCAATTAGAATCAATTGGTTTGCCTGCGCGATTCTGATAATCATCGCCATAAAGCTCATCTCTGCGCAATGCCTTGGAAGAGTAATACATTCCAACAAATCCTAAGGAACAATCAAATTGTCCCAGTTTTTTGTTCAGGTTCATCGCAAAGTCAATTCCTGTCCTTCTGTCCTTATTATAGTTTAAATTTGGAAGTAACGAATAATCGATAGTATTATTTCCATAATTATAATTATAAAAATATGAAGGGTAAATTGAATTTATTCCTGATGCTATTAACCCATTTGTATTTTGTGAGAAGTAATTCGTTTCTAATGTAATGAATCTGTTAAAGAGCGACGCTTCCAAACCAAACCGTACTTCCTCACGTTGAACTAATGTAAAATCGCTCCAATCCGGAGTTGGGCCTTGTTTTGAGCCTGGCACCCATCCACCGGCACCGGCATCGCGCCATTGATACCAGCCACCCCTATTGTCATAATAACCCTGATACATGTAATAATTAGCAAGATCAATATCCTGGTGGATATTGGCGTAAGAGCCAGTCAATTTCAGATCGTTTACAAATGAAACATTATCCTTGAAAAAATTCTCCTGGCTTAGACGCCATCCTGCCGAAACAGTTGGAGAAAAAACATTCCGTTTACCGGCTGGTAATTTAGCTGAATGTATCTCGGAACCACTAAAATCGAGATAATATCTATGATTGTAATTATAGGCAACCTGTAATCCGAGGTTTGCATTACTTAGACGATGGTACGTGCTGCCAGAACGACCATAATTAACATCACCTGAATTTTGTGTCTGATAACCCCAACCCACCAAAGTTGCCGATACATTATGAACCTCATTAAAAGTTCTTTTGTAGTTAAACTGAGAGGTTAATGACATAGTTTGCGAATACGTTGTGGTTCCTACATTTTCAGCTGTGGCATTTGCATCACTATTATACTTAGTTAAACCGGTAATCATATCTGTTCCATCGGCAGTTGTTGTCCAGGTAGGCTGATAAACTGCATAAGGAACTCTCCAGAGTTCGGAATAAAGGTCGTTATAGTCCATGCTAAATCCGGTCTTAAAAGATAAGCCTTTTAGAATGGCTCCCATATCGGCGTTAAGATTAACGTTAAACATGAAAGTACGATTCTTATTTTTGTTGTATCCTCCTGCAGCCATATCAGAAAAGGTATTTTTTAAATCAGTGGAAGTGCCACCAAGCAGGTATTGTCCGTCAATCACATGACTACTACTAGCAGCCGTTGCCTGAAGTGCACTATTCGAAGGATCAATCATACTTATAGGTACAAAAGGTGAAAACCAATTGGGACGCAAAGTGGCTGAAGTTCCCCAAAAATCACCAAAGCCTGAATAATTGTCAGAAATAATAGATACTGCATCAGTTGAAGCCTTGAGCCAACTGGTAAGATCCATATCCACATTAGCCCTGACATTTAACCGCAGATCCCGGTAATTTTTCATTTCACCGTATTTTAATAAGCTATTGTTGTAAGATAAGCCAATGTTTGAATAGTAACGTGTACGCTCATTCCCCCCGGAGATTTCACTTGTTATATCGGACCTATTGTACGATTTTCTCAAATTATCGGAATTAAAAAAATCGATATCAGGATAACGATAAGGATTTGTGCCTGCGTTAGTATTATCAATCAAATCCTGGTTATATTTCGGAGCTATTCCATCATTGGTACATGCCTCATCATACAATGTCATATAATCGGCAGCCTTCAAATAACTGGGATAGGCCTTTGGGAAATACAATCCTGAATTGACACGAATATCAACACTCATCGGTTTATTCTCCCCTCTTTTTGTGGTAATTAGTATAACGCCCTTGGCGGCTTTACTACCATAAAGGGCAACTGCACTGGCACCTTTCAGTACTGTAACGGACTCTATTTCTGTAAAAGGAATACTTGAGACATTGCGAGGGACACCATCTATAAGTACCAAGCCTGTCTGTCCCCAAATATTCCCGGTATAGCCTCCAATAAAACTTTGGAGGTCAAAATTATTGTTGGTGAAATTCTTCTTCATCAATTCAGAAGCATTGACTGAGGAAACAGCTCCCAGCAAATCTTCCCTGGCAACTTTTCCAAAAGCCACATTTACCAGACTGTCCTTTTTTTCCTGTACTCGCACGCCTGCCACATATACCAGACTGTCCTTCTTTTCTTGTGCTTGTACACCTGCCACATTCAATAATGACAGTGACATGACTAAAAGAACATAGCAGACATTTATATATTTTTTCTTCATTTTTATCGCTAGTTTTAAATTAATAAGTTGATTATCTGCCAAAATAAGGTTAACCATTTTAGCATGATAATTTGCCTACACTACCATCCCGGGTTCTGTTTGAATTCCTTATAATTATTCACATCAGATTTCAGGAATGGGAACCAGTAATGTTTCTGACTAAATTGTCTTTCGAATAGAATAACTTCCCTGAAATTCTTAACACGTCCATTTTGTGGATTCAGGTACAATGTAGGGTTATCTACATCCATGGCTCGGTCAAATTCGATGGACTTCTTGAATGTATATGGTCGCTCGGTTAAGAGTAACCAACGACGCAGGTCAACAAACCGGTGACCTTCATATGCCAACTCTACAGCACGTTCCCGTCGTAATTCACTCATAAATAAGTCCGAACTTCCAAGAAACTTATCAGCTACATGACCAACTCCAGCCCTGTCGCGTACCTTATTTATAGCATCAACAGCAGAGAGTGTATAACCTGTGGCTATACTTTGTGGTGTACCATATCCGATAAGCGTTGCTTCGGCATACATCAGATAAACATCGGGCAAACGCATAAAGCTTAATGATAAAGTGTTATTATCCCTGTAGCCGTCAAAATCGTTCATTAATTTTGAAGTGAACTTGGAATTCATATAACCTGTAAGCATACCCTTGGTGTTGCTAGATGTTCTGTAAAGTCCACCGGTATAAAGACTTGCATATTGTTGGTTCTCCTTCAAACTACTTGTTGGATTTAAACAGCATTTAGTCCCATCGATTACAATATCATTATAAAATCTTGGGTCACGGTTCCTCCAGGGATATTCAGGATCGTAACCTGATTCCGGATCTGCGGTTACCGGATCAACAATTGGAAGTCCGTTGGCCATGCCATAATTATCAATATAGTTAGCTGTAGGAGTACATTTTATACCGGAGTTATTAATAGTCATCGGACGGTAGTCATTCACCTGATTCCAACGCCAACGACCTCCAACACCTGCATTGTTTTCCATAAAAATGGCTTCTCTATATATATGTCCTCCCACTGAAACAGAACCTGGAAGTTTACCACCCTGATTGTAAGTATAGAAAATCTGTGAATAATTGGAGAACGGAACAAATTCATACCTTTTAGTCGACTCGATCAGCTGTAATGCCTGAGCAAATGCATCTGCAGCTTTCTTGCAGTAATCAATATTGTATGATGCATCTCCTGTTGATTCTTTATTCATCAGAGGACTGCCTGCCCAAAGAAGGTTCTTACCCAAATAGGCGAGGGCCATAATTTTGTTGATGCGTAAATTGTTATTTCCGAGCGTAGTAGTTCCCGCAGTTGTTTGATCCCAATCTACCGGAAGCAGATCCGCTGCTCTCTGAAAATCTTTTGCGATGCTATCAGCAGTGGCTTGGTAACTCAACCGGGGCAATTTTAAAACCTGATCGGAAGGCAAAACTGAATTAATATAAGGCAAACCTCCCCAATACTGCATTAGCATAAAATGAAACCACCCTCGGAAAAAGTATAATTGCCCGGTTATGAGTTGCTTTTCCTCATCTGTGGCATCAACCAGATTGTTCAGATTAGTCAGTCCAATATTTGACTTGCGGATTCCATACCAGGATAATCCCCAAAGGTTACCTTTATCAGCATTACCATTAGTTTCAGGTTTTCCTCCGTTTTTAAACCAGGAACCAAATATAGCCGAATTCCATTGCCAGTAATCACCCTGATCTACATTATAAGCAAATAGCCGGGTCTCTCCGGTTTCCCAAATCTCATCTTCTCCAAAATTCCAGTTATTATGAGAACCAACAGCTGTCATTATAGGAATACAACCGTATAATTCCTCCGTAAATCCCTGAAAGTTTTTAAAATTTTTATAAGGGTCTGTTGGACTAATCATACTCTGAGGTGACTGATCCAAATACTTTTTACAGGAAAAGAACCCGAAAAAGCACAGCACAAATGCTACAAACATTAATATCTTGCTACAAATTTTTTTCATGTTCGATTATATTTTAAAAAGTTAAATTGATACCAAGATTGAAACGTCTTACAGTTGGATAAGCCCCATTAGTGGAGTTATTAGTACTGAAGTTCGATTCACGGTCATCCGGCATCCTGGTCCATAACCATATATTATCACCATTCAAATAAAGCTTGAAGGATTGCATTCCCATTTTCTTTATAAAAGGACCACTAAATGTATACGCAATTTCAGCATTTTTCAAACGGATATAAGAACCATCGAACAGGTAGCGGGTGCCAGATGCTTCCGGCCCAACTGTAGTAGACCAACGAGGTAATGGAATTTCGCCACCTCCATTTTTGGAATAATAGGTTCCTTCAACATAGGCAACATTAGAAGTTGCCTGAAAGGTTGGGAAAGTGACTTCACGGGTAACATTGTTCACCCCATAGAATTGAACGAAAAGACTTAAACCTTTCCAGTCAAAACCTAAGGAGGCACTATACGTATTTTGCGGAGTACCTGAATATTGGTAAGGAACTTTGTCTGACTGATCAATAACACCATCCCCATTATAATCGATAATGTTGTAATCGCCTACAAGTTTAGAGTCATCATTAGTAACCCTTGCAGTACTTCCTAACACATCATCCTGAGTTTGGAGGAATCCCTGATTAATGTATGTTGTGGTCTGATTAATAGCATAACCCGCTTTTTTCTGATAATAAGGCGTTAATTCCGGATCATCTTTAAATTTAATTTTATTTACAGCATGTGTCATATTAGCATTAGCCCACACATGAAAACCTTTGCCAAACGTATGATCGAGTTTTAGCTCCAATTCGTAGCCATGACTATTTACAATACCCAAATTTGCATATGGGGCATTTGCACCAAAATAAGTAGGAATGGCACGCTCTCCTCCGGCTATTAAAATATCGGACCGGGTATCATTGAATATATCAACAGATCCTGAAATTAGTCCTTTCAACAACGTATAGTCAACTCCGAAGTTTCTCTTCTCAGCTGTTTCCCACGAAATGTTTGGATTTCCCAAAAGGGTAATCCGGTAATATGTATATGGTGTGTTAGCAGGAATATCACCCATTTGATAATTCCCTCCATTAGCCCACTGATCGTTATAGAGCCAACGATTTGTGGTAATTTTATCATCGCCAATCCTGCCCCATGATGCACGTAACTTCAAAATGTCGATAAACCTGGCCCATTCTAAAAATTTTTCCCTGCTTATCATCCAGCCTCCTGAAACAGAAGGGAAGAAAGCGAAACGATACTCAGGCCCAAACTGTTCGGAACCATTATACGCACCATTAAATTCAAGAAAATATTTAGTGGCGTAATTGTAGGTGGCACGGAAAACCCAGTCCTCACGATAATGAGGGAACTCATTACCTGTCGCATATTTATCGCGACTGAAAAGTCCCATGGCAGTTACATCGTGCTTACCAAATTTATGCGCATAATTTAATTGAGCCGTATAGTATTGATGACGGTAAGTTTTAGTTGTATCTGTACTTCCCCCGGAACTTATCCAACGAATTCCACTGGAATAATCAAAACCTGTTCCTGCATCAGTTTGCGAGGTTTCGTAAGCTTTATCTCCAGTATCCGGATTAATCCACATACGCTGTACACCATTGTCCAAATCATTAATCCCACGGCCACTTTCCAAAAACGTATTGTCAAGCGCATAGGTAGCCTTAATGTCCAAACCTTTCAAAAACATATCCAAGTTCTGCTTTAAGGTAAAGTCGGTATTAATTTGTGTATTTGTCTTTTTCTCTACACCGGACATTGCCAGGTCAAAAGCAGAGTTAGGCTGATCGGCATTTCTTAGAGAATTAAAGCCCCACATCCCATTGGAATAAATAGGGCGCATAGCATCAGGAGCTGTGCGGTAGGCTGATATCCAATAAGAACCTTCATCAGTCCGGTTTCTACCATATGCTGATTTGCGGATGCCATTGGAACCAAAAAGATTAGTAGAGAGTGTGGTAGTTTTTGTAAGCGTAATATCCAAATTACTGCGTACGTTAATACGGTTATAACCATAACCGGCCTTGTAACCTCTTTGGTTATCAAATGATTTGAAAAGGTCACCTTCACGCAAAAAATCAGCCGAGGCAAAATATCTTATTATCTTTGAACCTCCGGAAATATTTGCACTTGCGTTGTACGACATGGCATAAGGCTTGAACAATTCTTTTTCCCAATCAACATTTGGATAGCGATCCCATTCATCGGAATTGGCCGGGTTACGGTATTTATCAATGATACCCATTGGTTTATAAGCACCCCATCCATCTTTAATAGGGAGTTCATTCTCAATGGCTGAATTCTTAATCATCAATGCATCGTAAGAATCGTACTTTGCAGGAAGCTTTGAAGGAACTTTGGCGGTCGCATTTGCTCTGATCTGAACCTGCGCTTTACCTATCGAACCACGTTTAGTCGTAATAAGGATAACTCCATTGGCTCCCTTCACACCATATACAGCAGTGGCCGATGCATCTTTTAATACAGAAACGGTCTCTACAGAGGAAATATCAATAGCACTCATGGAGCGCTCGATACCGTCCACCAAAATCAATGGAGTACTATTATTCCAGGAACTCATGGTACGGATAATGATCTGCGGATCTTCTGCTCCAGGCACACCCGAAGAAGAGACAGTTATTACACCCGGTAGATTCCCGGAAAGTGTTGCTCCCAAACTGGAAACACCACCTGTGCGTTCCAGCACTTTCCCTGATGTTTGTGTAATAGAGCCTACAACACTTTCTTTTTTTTGTACTCCATAACCAACTACAACAACATCACCCAGTGTTTTAATTTCAGGAATAAGCTTTACATCTATAGTTTGTTGAGCCTGATAGGTAACTTTTTCAGTAATGTAACCCACAAATGAAAACACAAGCACAGCGCCAGGCTCGGATATGTCAATAGAAAAACTTCCTTTAGTATCCGAAACAACCCCTCTGGTTGTGCCTTCTATTAGGATGTTAACTCCGGGAAGTGACTCTCCGGTGGCCGCATCAGTAATTATACCAGTTATTTTTTGCTGCTGGAAGGATTTCGAGGGAGCAATAACAATAATATTTTTATCGAGTATCCTGAAATCAATTGACTTTTCTTTCAAAAGATAGGTCAGCACTTCATCAATATTCTTATCTGTAACATTGATAGATACTTTCTGATCTAACTCAAAATAGTTATCGCTATAAAAGAAGCGATAAGCACTTAGCTCTTCAATAGTCTTGATAACTTCTGTCAATGACTTATCTCTAATGTTGAGGGTCAACGAAGCATTTTGCGAATAAAGGCTAGCCGAAACCTGTAGTGTGGTTAACAGCATAGTTAAAATAGTAGCTTTCATAGTTAAGAAAAATTTAGAGCAGAGATAATCTTGAAGTATTGGTATACCTCTTCCTCCAATACAATTTTTTTTCATAAATTTGTACGTTATTAGTTTAATACTGTTTGAAATATTCTATTCGAAGTAGAATATTAATAAATGTAAAAGGAATCGTTATGCGGTTCCTTTTTTTTAAGGGGAAAATGCAGGGATAGTCATAGTGTTAGCTATTAATGTTAGTGTTGTTATTAGGTATTAGTGTTATGTTAATGTTAGTAAAAGTGCCAATTAGGTAATTACTTTTTTACTTATAGGCATCTTTAAAATCTTTTTCTTTTTCATGATTAAATGACCATGTTACGTTGCCTTTGTCAATTTTACATGTTATAGGCACCGTCAATTTTACTATATTTAAAATTTCTTCAAGAGGCTCATTTTCAATGACGCCTGTAAACTTATAATGGGTTAGTATTGAATCTTTCAGTTGTATGTTAACATTAAACCTTCGCGATAAAAGCACAGCCAGTTCTGCCATATCGGTTCCGCTTATAATCCATCGCTTATCTTTCCATGAGGTTTCAACCGCAACATCTATTGAGGCGATTTTTACCCCGGGATGATTCTCGATGGATTTTAACTTTTTTACTACTTCATTATTATTGCCAGATGGTTGAATGATAACGGGCTGTTTCTTTTCATTAGTATCTTTAATTATTTGGAGCATTTCGCCTGGCTTCAGAATTATTGCGTCGTTATCTTTTGAGACTTTGTTATCCGTATGGATGTCGTTTTTATGAATTTTTACTGAACCTTCCACTAAAATTGTTTCGATAATATTCTCGTTAGGATAAGCTTTTACATTAAATTCCGTTCCCAAAGCCTCTATGCTTGTTTTCGAAGTATGTACAATAAATGGTTTATTCTTCATCTTGGCAACTTTAAAATAAGCTTCCCCTGAAAATTCAACTTCACGTAATTTTTTACCGTAATCTGTTGTATATGTTAATTTGCTTCCGGCATTTAAAACAACTTCTGTTCCGTCGGGCAACCGAATTTGTGATTTTGATCCTAAAGGTACGGTTACTTCATTAGTGTAAATGGCAGTTTTAGTGATATTTGAGTTAAATTTTGATATGCTGAAATATAAAAATGCTCCCGTACATAAGGAAACCAAAACTACAGCAGCCCATTTTCCAACGTTTGTTATAGTTCGTTTCGAAAGTTTCAAATTGTGTTTAGATTGGCTGGAAACATTATGAATTTGGAGTTTGGTTCTTTTAAGTGCCATTTCAATCTCATGGTTCTTTTCATTCAACAAGTCCGGCGTTACCCATATTTTATAAACCTGCTTGAAATAATCTTTATGTGATACATCCTCTTCAATCCATTGTTGGAGAGTAATTCTTTCGTCGGAAGTAATTTCTCCTTCCACAAATGAAATAATCAGGTTATCAATATTTGAAAAATCTTCTTTCATGCTTGTATAATAAGTAGTCGTTTGAAAATTAATTTAGGGTATATGGAACATAAAAAAATTTACAAAAAAGATGAATAAGCGTTCTGGGAATAGAGTAGTAATGATTTCTTCAGTACTCGGAAAGTTTTTTTCGTAAAAATTCCAGTGCTTTTTTCATATTCATTTTAACGCCATTAATGGAAATGCCCATTTCTACTGCAATTTCCTCATACGTTTTATCGTCAAAACGACTTAATTTAAAGGCTTGTTTGTACCGGGGCGGAAGCAATTCGATAGCGTCATTTACCTGTTTTTCAAATTCATTCATAATGGTATATTCCAGAGGATTCTGTCCCAAATCCATCAATGAAAAAGCCCTTTTCTGATTCTCATCTACATTCTGTTTCAGTTTCTCCTGTACCCGCTGCATCCTGTAATAATTAATGCAGTTGTTGTGCACAGCTTTGTATAAATATTCCCTCAACGATATTTCAATATCTAATGATTCCCTGTTTTGCCAAAGTTTCGTAAATACATCACAAACAATTTCTTCTATCAGTTCAGCATTTTTAAAATACCCTCTTGCCTCGATGCACAAGAAAGTATAATATTTCCTGAAAATCGAATCAAAAGCAGGTTGTCTACCTATTTTTAAATCGCGAATCAGTTCAGCATTAATTTGGTCTGCCATGCTTATGATGTTCGAAAAAATTTTAGACGAATTAAAGCAGAAATTTTTATATTCCTAAATCTAGTGTTAAGTAATAATACAAAAGTTAACTAAAAAATTTGTAAGAGGTGTTTGACTGGTTTGTCATTAATTACTTATTAGTTTCTACCTACTTTCACAGATCAAACAAAAGTATTAAAAACATTTATATTTCAGAATGAATAGCTATATTTAAAGCGCAATCACCTGTCCGGCAGAAATGCCTTTAGCAAATATCCGTGGCGTTTAAAGTTGAATGAGGTTTGATGACACGCATGCGCTCAACCCAGATGTTCCAGAGGTGATACGATGAAAATGCCAACCAATAATGACGTTTGGTGAGATTTTATTGATCATAAAAAAAATATTCAAATACAAACCTTATGAGAAAAACATTGTCTACATTATTTTTTTATGTTGTATTACTGTTTCTTCTCACTAATCAAACATCATTCAAAGCATACGGACAAAGCTCTTTGGTTAATTCAAAAAGAGATATAAATATTAAAGTCTAATAATGCTTTAACGAACTATTGAAATATAAGAACTACTAATAAAATAAATTTATGAAGCATATCAAAATTTCATTGTTGTTCCTGTTTATTTTGGGAATAATGCACTATACCTCAATTCAGGCTCAGAAATATCAGCCTACTTTCGAATCATTAGAAAAAATTAACCCGGTTCCCGAATGGTTCAAAGATGCCAAGTTTGGTATTTATTTCCACTGGGGTGTGTTTTCCGTTCCTGCTTATGTAAACGAATGGTATCCTCGAAATATGTATATTACTAATTCGGGCGAAAATAAGCACCATGTGGCCACTTATGGAACCATTGAAGAATGGCCTTACAATAACTTCATTACCGGAGCTAAGGACAAACAGGGTAACTGGGTTCAGTTTGCGCCCAAACTCAAGTCAGAAGGCGGCCAGTTCGACCCCGAAGAATGGGCACAGCTCTTTGCCGATGCAGGAGCAAAATTTGCAGGTCCGGTTGCCGAACACCACGATGGTTATTCGATGTGGGCAAGCAAAGTGAACCCTTTGAATTCGAAAGACATGGGCCCCAAGCTCGACTTGGTCGGGTTGTTTACCGATGCCATTCGAAAAAAAAATATGAAATTATTTCTTTCAATGCATCATGCCTATAACATAACAGGCTATTATTCAGCCGTGCCTAAAACAAACGACCCAAAACTTCAAATGCTTTTCGGGCAGCAGGGTAAGGAAAAAAACGAAGCGTTTTGGTTAGCCAAGCACAAGGAAATTATTGATTTATATAAGCCTGACATTATTTACCAGGATTTTAACCTGCATCTTATCTCCCAGCCGGTATTGTTAAGTTTTTTATCGTACTATTACAACAGGGCAACCGAATGGAATAAGGATGTAATAGCAACATTTAAAGACGGTTTGAATAAAAAGTGCGCCATGTTGGATTACGAACGTGGCGGTCCACCCGATATTACCGATAATTACTGGCTAACCGACGATGCCATCAGTTCTTCGAGCTGGTGTTACACCGAAGGAATCGGTTACTATTCCAAAACCCAGATTCTCCATTCTTTTATCGACCGTATAAGCAAAAACGGGAATATGATACTAAATATTTCTCCAAAAGCTGACGGTACCATACCCCAGGAGCAAAAGGATGTGCTTTTGGCTATTGGTGCATGGCTCAAAAAATATGGCGAAGCAGTATATTCGACGCGTGCCTGGGAACAGTTTGGCGAAGGTCCAACAAGAATGGGGGCTGCTTATGGTGTGATGGGTGCTCCTACACAAGGCACGGCCAGGGATATTCGTTTCACCCGAAACAAAGAAAACACAGTGCTTTATGCTGTTCTAATGGGTTTAGAAAAAGGTCAGAAAGAAATAAAAATTACAACCCTGAAATTGGACAGAATTAATTTAAAAAATATGAAATCTGTCGAATTTATCAATGGCTCGGCCAGCAAGTACCTTCCGCTGGCTTTTAAGCAGGAAGCAGATGGGTTGGTTATTACTGTTCCTGAAATTTCTTTTGAGGATATGGCCTTCGTTCTGAAGCTCAGCTTCGATGGGAAAATTCCTTTGCTCGACAAGTATGTCGAACTTAATTGCACACCGCATTACTACCTTGTTCCCGGAGATAATATTGGCAACCTTATGCTTGGCGCTGACCTTACAATTACGGGTCAAAGAAAAGATCTGACAAACCAGTGGAAGCTCGAAAAAGTGGGGAAGGGGCTTTTTAAAATTATTAACCGAGGAAGCAGTAATAAGGTTCTGGAATGCAGCGGTCTTAATAATCTTGCAATTTCCGATTTTACAGGAAAAGATAATCAGATTTGGAAGTTCGAGAAGTCATATAATGGATTATTGAAAATTTCGAACAAACAATTCTCGAGTATATTGTCTATGAATGCAGGGATTATGGAAGGCAATAAAGCGGAACTTGTTAATCAGGACAAGGGTTCGTTTTTATTGTGGAACCTGAAAGAGGTGTGCGAAACAAAACAAACAGCCTATAAACCCAATACAATTCCCGGCACTATTGAGGCTGAAGATTACGACAATGGTTGTATTGGTGATTCATATTATGACACTGACGAAACCAATGAAGGTGGGCAATATCGCACCAACACCGGTGTCGATATGGAAGTTTGTTCTGCCGGTGGCTACAATGTCGGTTGGACAAAAACGGGCGAATGGTTGGCATATACCATTAGGGTTGGCAAAACTGCTAACTATGAGGTTATCTTCTATTTTGCTTCTGCGAACGACGATACAAAGGCTCATCTCGAATGCGATGGTAAAGATATAACTGGCGTAATCGCAATTCCAAACACCGGGGCATACCAAAAATGGGATATTATGAAAAAAATAATTAAACTTGAGGTCGGAGAACACTTGCTGAAACTGGTTATTGATAGTAATGGTTTGAACCTTGATAAAATGGTTTTTAAGGAAGTTCAAAATTAATTTATAAATATCATAAGAAGTTGATCTTCTCCTTTTTTTATTCAAATGATTATTTGCATTCAGAAAAATATTTAAATTCACAATTAATAAATAATGTGAATTAAGGGTTGAATTATTTCATGTGATATTTTCTGCATATTGAGACTAATTCCCCCTTTGAAGGGGGCAGGGGGATGTTTTCAATCAATAAAAATATTGAATTAAATCGCCCATTTCAAACAAAAGGTTAAAAATTGAGTACTAAAATATGAGTTTATGATAACCTTAACATCCCCCCGGCCCCCCTTCAAAGGGGGATTCGATCAGACTTACAA
>WSSedL1CaDRAFT_10001254_pt1 | contig 15372 bp, 11 predicted proteins | sample WetSurSL1Cattail_FD_9464 | JGI IMG/M metagenome (IMG submission 9464)
GCTGAGGCGGGGCAGCTGGAACTGAATGCCTTTGAGCCGGTGCTTTTTTACAAAATATTTGAATCTATGGATTGCCTTGAGGGCGCGGTGATGACTTTTGTCGATCACTGTGTCACGGGCATTACGGCAAACAGGGAGCGCTGCCGCAGGCATCTGGAGGAAAGTGTTGGAACCGTTACTGCCCTTTGCCCCTATATTGGATATATGAAAGCGGCAAAAATAGCGAAAGAGTCACTGAAAACAGGGGTACCGGTTGTAAAGTTGGTCTTGAGTGAACATCTTTTGAGTGCCGAAATGCTCGAGACGGTGCTTGATCCCGCAGCCATGACAGGCGGTGCGCAAATTAATCATGTTCGTAAGATTTCAGTTTAAAATTTCTGATATAAAGCGGGAGTGCTGCCAAATCCGGAAGCGCTGCCGACTTTAATTTCTCCTTGCCCGAACCCGGGGGCTGTCTTGCTGATTGACGGCATAAATATAGAACGCCCGCATGTATGACTGTTAAAAGTCAATCATACGGGCGTACTTATTACTAACTATTTACTTTGCGGAGCCTCGGGGTGAAGTACAGATTCTTTTATAGCTACCGTTTGGTCGCGTCCCAGATACATATGATAATATGGAGGAATTGCGTTAACTGTATCCACAACCATCTGCTTTAATTTACCGATTTCCTGCGGATTGATATCCGGCAGATCGCTAATGGTAATCTTATCATCGATTGGAATTCCGGCGAATTTCTTCGTGCGCTCAACAGTATACCTGACATCATAGCGGGAAGGATAGACTTCCGGTACCTCTTTTTCCAGACCGGTCAGCTTGTAAACAGCTTCCATCCCGGTGCGGACAGACATCTCTACTGTGAACACCACGTCGTCAGGAACTTCAACATACTGGCCAAGGAAGCCGATATTCGTGCAGCCGTCCGGCACATTTTTTGGTCGGTCGGTAACTTTGCGCGGCATAAACTGGCTGGTAATATAGGGCATCATGCAGGTGGAAATATAGGAATGCGATAATACTTCATCCTTAATATCCAGCATATTCAAATGATATAGCAGTTCGGTTATGATTTCCTCACCGGTGCATTCGCACATCGGCTTTTCGATATAGTTGCCTACATTTTCACCGTACAGGCCGTATCCCCACATCACTTGTTCGTCCGCTTTCTGGTCGAGGAAGAAGGGGTTGTGGTGCAGTTCAAAAGAGATATCCCAGCTGGAATCCATAATGGTAATCGCGCCGCCCGTTCCGGCGGGACTTCCGGTCATTTTCTCAATCCGGCGAACGAATTCGGGGTACCCCTTGATTGTTGGCATAAAGGAAATCCACTTTGTTTTTTCAATCTGGCCTATAAACTTCTCAGGATGACCGAATTTTTCATTTTTCTTTGCAAGATTCTGCCAAAGTGTGAATACGCCGAGGTCTGTAGTATCACGGTTTGTCGGAGCGATGGTCTTGTTATCGCCATAGGCGCTGTTGGTGGTCATTGAACCGTTTGTAACAAACACCAAATCTTTATCGCTCATCTGAATCACGTTGTCTTCACCGCTCTGGCGCAGATGAATGACCTTCGCCGTATTGCAGGCATTGTCCATGTCAATATCATAGACGGAGCAATCGTAGGCTGTTTTGACACCTTTGCCGCAGAGCCATGTCATAAGCGGCCGAATCATGGAGTCATATTCGCCGTACTTGGTATGAATGATTCCCTCGAGATATTCATGGCGAACCTCCAGTGCGAAACGCTGGAAATAACGCTGACATTCCAATGCGCTGTGGTATGTTTTGAAAGCAAGGCAGCTGTGGAAGCAAATCCACATGCTGCTCTTAAAGAATGACTCGCCGAAGAAGTCTGAGATCGATTTGTCTTCAAGCGCGGATTCCGGAAGATGGAGGAATCTCTGCATATCTGCCATATCTTTAGGGGAGAACTTGTAATCATGAATCTTGTTGTATATTTCACCCTGATTCAGGATTGCCCTGCATTCGGAATGAATCGGTTCGTCACGGTTGAATTCTACAATATCGTCAAGAACCGAACGGCCTTCATTTTCAAGTGACGGAACTTTGCTGTAAAGGTACCAAAGGCATTCCATGTAAGGCTCCATCTCACGTTCGCCGCGGCACAGGTAGCCAAACTCTCTGCGGACGCCGTCCATACTGCCGCCTACGTCTGAGAATTTCTCCAGAATAGTAATGTTTTTTCCGGGCATGCCCGCGTCATCCACAAGGAAAGCTGCGGTTGCCAGCCCCGCGAGACCGCCTCCAACTATGTAGGCTTTTCTCTCTTCGATGCCTGCCGGTATCCTTGGTCTATACATTGTTGAGTAAATGTTCATAAAGACATCTCCTTTAAGTGTTTTGTGATGAGGTGTTCAGCCTTCATTACTGCTACAGTATAACGCACTAATTTTTAAATGAAAATTGACACTTGGCCCTCATTGTAAAAAAACTTAACACTTGCCTCGAATAGTCAAAGGACGTACCTTCTATTTCGATGATTGTCAAAAGAATGGAACGGTGATACAATGCCATTTATACAGCAATCCAAGCAATAAAGGAGAGATGTCTATGCTAAAAAATTCAAAGGAGATCTTTGCGGAATCGCTTAAGAAAATGCTTGAAAAAGAGCCTCTTGACCATATCACGGTAAAAGACATCGTCGAGGACTGCGGCGTATCCCGTCAGGCGTTTTATTATCATTTTAAAGATATATATGATCTTGTTGAGTGGATATTTGTTGAAGAAGCATCAGCTGCGCTGGCGAATAACCGTGATATTGATACATGGCAGCAGGGTTATTGCCATGTACTCATGCGGCTGCGCGACAATAAAAACTTAGTTATTAATGCTTACCGTTCGATTAGCCGCGAATACTTGGAAACTTTTATGTATAACGCACTTTTTCATGTAATTTATCCTGTTGTTGAGGAACAGGCTGAGGGTATGAATGTCGAAAATAAGCATAAGGAATTTATTGCGCATTTTTATAGCCTTGCCGTAGTCGCAATGGGACTTGATTGGGTGCGTACGGGCATGAAAGAAGACCCAGAAGAAATTGCTGGTCAGGTTGCCATGCTGGTGAAAGGCGATTTTAAAAAGGCGCTGAACAAGTACGCGAAGTAGTCTTTTAAACACTCCTGTGCCGTTGTATTGTTAAAAGTCAAGGTGAATCTCGGGATTTCCAAAACTTGCATTTGCAAAAAGGTTACAAATCTGTTACTATTTAGTTGTCCTCGAGAGACAAATAACAAAGGAGGTAACTGATATGTGTTGTTCTCAAATGATGAACTATATTTACAAGTGCCTTGGCTCTTGCCACTTTTGCCATTTTTGCTACTAATTAAAAATCGTATAGATGCGAACCAATGCAGTTCAAACCTTTAACGGGTTTGAACTGCATTTTTTGTTTAAAAGTATACAATATCCTTGGGTGGACATAGTGCTTAGACCACTTTAGAACTATAGGCGTATATAAGTATTGCATTATTTTAATAAAAATTATAGAATTTGTCAGCCCTTTTCGGGAATCACAGGAAACAGAGAATATGAACAAACTATGATGGATAATTTCTCAGTAAAAGTGAATCATAAAGAAGGGTCATAGTATATAATTATGGCTTCAATTTTCAATGATAGGAGGAAATGATTCATGACACATCAAGGTCATATTGTGAATACTGATATTAATGAGCCCGCAGAGGAAGACCGTTCAGGGATGACAGTGTTTTTTCGTTGGTTGGGAAGATTAGTGGTCATGGCGGTTATTTTAGCAATTGTATCCTTCTTCACACCGGGATTTTCAATTAACGGATTATGGTCGTTTGTAATTGCAGCTGTTGTAATCAGCCTGCTAGATTTCTTAGTGGAAGCCGTTATGAAAGTGGATGCATCTCCATTCGGAAAAGGAATAAAAGGATTTCTCCTCGCTGCGGTTATTCTGTATGTCGCTCAATTCTTAGTGCCAGGTATGAGCGTTTCAATTATAGGTGCATTGATTGGTGCTTTGGCGATTGGAGTTTTGGATGCGGTATTCCCCAGCAGGGTCATGTAATTAAAAAAAGCTGTTCAAAGAATGATAAAAGGAAGCTTGTGCAAAATCGTACAAGCTTCCTGTACATATATTTTTACCTGATTAACTGTCTTCTTCTGGAATAAGGTCTGAATATTTTCCGCGGAACAGAACTTTCAACGAATCTTTTGGAGGGCCTTCAAGCAGTTTCCCTTCTGTTGAATACCTGCCGCCATGAGCCGGGCAATCCCAAGATTTTTCAGCCACATTAAAATTAAGCTCGGTAGACATGTGGGTGCATGAGATATCTAAGATGGTTACACTGTCATCAAAGTTACGGTAGATTCCCGCCTTTTGTCCGTCAAAATGGATCACTCTTCCTTCGCCGCATTTCAGGTTGCGAACACTTTCCGTTTTCTCAAATTTAGATTTTATCAATTCTCCAACAGACCCCATTACTTCTGAAACAGCGGTTCCAATTGAACTGGAAAGATCGCTTCTATTTCTTGAATATAGTTTTTCGTAATTGCAATGACCGTCAATAATCAAATCTGCAATCATAGTTCCTGCAAGTGTGCCGTTGGTCAGCCCCCATTTCCCAAATCCGGTGGCTGCGTATATTTCGGAGTGATCCGAAATCCTGCCAATATAGGGAATTTGATCTGGTGTCTTATAATCCTGCGCCGACCACTTGGTAAGCAACTTCTTAACGCCCGCAATGCTTTCTGCAAATTGCACCAGACTATCATAGTGCAGCTCCATATTGTCTTCTCCGCGCGCAGTGGCATGCCCTTCTCCAACAACAATCAGTACGCGTTCTCCTTTTTCCACGTGGGTTCGGATAGACCGTGATGGTTCGCTCACATTGATATAGCTTCCGTCGGGCCAGTCGTTTTTTGTACTCACAGCGATGCCATAAGCCCGTTTGGCATACAAGCGAGTGTAAAAGATATTCGGGCCGTCATAGAAAGGATACTGGGTGGCCATTACAACATGCTTTGCCTTGATGGTAATCTCATTTTCACAGTAAACGGTGATTATCTCACCGTTTTCGATTTTAATTGCCTTGGTATCACAATATATTTTGGCACCTTTTGAAGCCGCTGCTTTCGCAAGCGCGTCAACGTATCTGACCGAATGGAAAACCGCTTGATTTTTAAAGCCTAACATACCGAAGTTCTGATTTGGGAAATCCGGTTTATCCACAAATTCCGCATCAATTCCGAGTTTGCGGGCTGTTTCATATTCTTTTTCAATAGAATTTCTGTCACTATGAACAGAGGCATAAAGATAGGCAGTGTTTTCTGCGAGCTGACAGTCGATGGATTCTTCTTTTACCGTTTTTTTAACGAATTCCAATGATTTGGTCTGTGACTCGGCATACAGTCGCGCATAATCGATTCCATGCTTTTCAACAATATGACTGTAAATAATATCATGCTGTATTGTCAGCTTTCCGGTAGTATTTCCCGTAGTTCCGTCACATAAGCCGCCAGCTTCCACTACCACTGGATTTACACCTTTTCCAGCTAGGCAATAAGCACAGGTAATTCCGGTAATTCCGCTTCCGATGATCAGTGTATCCACTTCAATGCTGTTTTCCAAGCGGGGATATTTTGATTTATTTGCTGTTTTATTCCAATAAGACAATGTAATGTCGCTCATTTTATCTCCTTTTTACAAATTATCTGTTTCAAATATTATGTACAGAATAAAATGAAATATAATATTGAATAAAATATAAACTGTAACTATATTATTCATATATAATCAGTAAATCAGATGATAAAGCATTTATATCAAAAACAATAAACACTTCCTCACAATTAAATGGGGAAGTGTCTATTGCTTTTCATTTGAGGCCGGCTATCATTTTACAAGATGGCAATTCACGTATCGAATTCAGATACTTACACAGCGGGTCAATTTTTTCATAAAATACAATAATCAAGTCACCTTTTTCAACATCAATGATTGCCTGCTTTAACGCATCCAGTTCGTTTTCAATCACTGCAATCTGATTTATGGGATAACCGGTTTCCATAATAGAGTCGTAAAACAGCTGGGACACTTCGCCTTTTTCTCTGCCTCGCCGTTCTGTATCTTCTTTAATATAGATGTGCTGAAATGCACCGGCACACAATTTACCGACGGATTTTATCGCCGTGTTCTTTCTGTCACCTGGCATTCCGATGACGCCCACAAGGCGGGTGCAATCCAGCTTTTTACAGGCTTGAATCACTTGCTCATAACCGGCCTCGTTATGACCGTAGTCAAGCATAACCTTGTAGCCATCCATTTGAAACAGATCAAAACGGCCCGTGTTTTGCTGAAAACTTTGCAGACCTTTTGAAATCTGTTCAATCGGAACATGAAGCGCGTAGAGTGCGGAGACTGCGGCAAGACAATTTTCAATATTGCAGTCTATCATTCCTCCGCAGGTGATCGGAATTTTTGAGAGCTGAACCACGTTGTGGAGCAGTGCTCCGTTTTGAATTATAATCCAGTCATGGTCGGAATAAACGCGGATACAGTTTACCGATTTGAACTGTTCTGGAATATCTGCTCCTTTATAAAATAGAATCACAGACGCCTTGATTCGCTGCAGAATCACAGACGTCATTTTATCTTCCGCGTTTAAAACAGCATAGCCACCCTCTTTTACAGCTTCAACAACCAATGATTTTACAAATGCCAAATCTTCGATGGTTTCTATCCCGTTAAGACCCAGATGGTCTCCGGTTACATTGGTAATGATTCCTACATCAGCAAGATCATATCCAAGTCCTTCACGCACAATACCGCCCCTTGCGGTTTCTAATACGGCGGCGTCAATCAATTTGTTTGAAAGCAACGATTCCGCGCTGCGGGGTCCTGAATTATCCCCCCTGCAGATGCATTTGCTTCCTATAAAAGTTCCGCTGGTGCTGGTCATGCCGACATTCATTGTCATAGAGAGCACATGATGAATCAGACGTACGGTTGTGGTCTTTCCATTTGTACCCGTTACAGAAACAATCGGAAAGTTATAGTCCTCACATGGGAAAAGCTGATCGATAATGTCTTTTGCCACATTTCTTGCCTGACCTTCACTGGGAAAAAGGTGCATGCGAATTCCGGGCGCGGTGTTCACTTCCACAATTGTGCCGCCTGTCTCTGACAGGGGTTTGGAGATATCCTCTGTTATAATATCAATCCCAGCTATATCAATGCCGATTACATTTGCTGCAAGAACGGCCAGTTCCGCGTTGTCCGGATGGATCAGATCTGTACAGTCAATTGCTGTGCCGCCGGTGCTCAGGTTCCCATTTTCTCTTAGCAGAATAGTTTTACCGTTTTCAGGGATGTCCTTTGAATCCATTTTATTTTTCTGCAACTCAATTAATGCGACAGCGTCCAATCGGATTTTTGTCAGCGGCTTTTCATGCTGCTCTCCGCGGTTTTTATCCGTATTCGTAATATTGACCAGTTCCTCTATGGTGTGGACGCCGTCCCCTGTAACACAGGCGGGCAGCCGTTCGGCTACCGCCGCGACCTTATTATTCACTACTAATACCCGAAAATCTTTGCCTTTGACATATTTTTCTACGATAATTCCGTTACTGTATTTAGAAGCCCCTTTAAATGCGGCTTTGATTTCTGATTCACTTTTAAGGTTTAAATAAACCCCTTTTCCTTGGTTCCCATCAATCGGTTTTAAAACGACAGGCAAGCCGATTTGGTTTGCAACCATGATAGCAGATATCTCCGAATAGACCGGTTTACCATAGGGAACGGGGACTCTGTGCTCGTTTAATAGAGATTTTGTTAATTGCTTATTGGAGGAAATATCCGCTGAGATGCATGAAGTTAAATCTGTCAATGTGGATTCCACAAGATGGCTGCATTTTCCGTATCCAAGTCTTACTAAACTCTCATGCCCAATCCGTGTGACAGGGATGTTTCTCATTTTCGCCTCGGCAACAATGGCCGACGTACTTGGGCCAAGTTCCGCTTCTATAGAAATTTTCTTCAGATAATCAAGAAATTCATGACTGTCAATTGCTTCATTTTGAAGAAAGCAATTAAAGATAAATACTGCAGCTTTACTGCATTCCAATCCGCAAACTTCATTTTCATAATTATAAACAAGGTAATAGAGCGATGGTTCCTCTAATACTCTGGTCTTTCCATACCTGACATCATAACCCAACATGGATTGCATCTCGAGTATGGTATGTTCTAAAACATGACCGATGAAAGTTCCTTCGTTCAATCGTTCCAGAAAACCACCTTCATAACCTAAACTGCAATAGTTTGTTTTAAGGCTCGGAAAAGATGCAAGCAATTTCTCATTAAAACCGGGAATCTCTTTCGTGGGGATTGCCCCGTATTTACCGATATCAACAATCATTTTCATGACAGGTCTGTGACTGTAGATGTTTCTTCCGTGATAAACTGTAATATCACGGATTAAAATCTTTTCAGTTTCCATTGTTTAATCGCAATACCTTTCTGCTTTTTAATTCAAATCCATAGCCCTGTGGCAAAGTATGGACGGTTACGCCCATAATGGCTAGTATTTCATTCGGATTCAATTCTGATACATTTGAACTTTGCATGGTTTTACCATCAATGATTGTCACGGCATTTGATCCCATTACTTCGAAATGCATATCCGGAAATACCTTAATCGCAGTATCTTCATCTATCCCAATTCCTAAAACATCCGGATTTTCCGCTACACCGCACAGAAGTCTCCCAAACCGGCCGCGCTGGTCGAAATGCTGGTCGATGATGACCCCGTTGAATAAATCAAGACCGGGAGCCATTTTAAGCGTACACTTCCTGGCTGGTTCATTATCATTTCCCTGTACCACCATAGTAGAGCTCATCACCGATGCGCCAGCGCTTGTCCCCATAATAATGCCGCCCAGCTCATATAAGGTTTTCAGTTCATGAAATGCGCGGGTACCGCCCATAATGCTTGTTATACGCAATTGGTCGCCGCCCGTCATAAAAATGCATTTGGAGTTTTTTATTATTTCACAATTTTCATTCTTTTCAGCTTGCTCTCTGGTGCCAATATCAAGGGTTCTCACATTTTTTACGCCAAGCCTTTGGAAAACCTCTGTGTAATTCTGACCTACTTCCTCCGGCTTTTCGGTTGCGGTTGTCAGAATGGTCAGCCATTCCTCTTCTTCAATCATCTCACGAGCCTGCTTCAGAATAACGCTTTCTCCGTTTTTATCTTCCGCCCCTCCGATGATAATCAAATATCCGCTGGGATCTGTCTTCATACGTGAACCTCCTCTGAAGATTGCTTTTTGACTACGCGACCATTTTCTACAACCATTTTTCCCATACAAAATAATTTTTGCAGGTTATAATTTTTATCCATAATCAAGATATCTGCATCACTGTCCTCACTAAGCGTGCCTTTTTTAGGATGAAGGTTAAGAATCTTGGCAACATTTTCCGTAACAAATTGAAAGGCTGTTTCAGGATTCATCCCTTCTTTCACAATACAGCTTTTAATATCATCATAAAGAGACTGTATTTTGCCGACTCCCCCCTCGGGAATGCTGCCGTTGGCGTCCGAACTGACTGTCACTCTTGAAACATCCATTCCGCTGTCGAGCAGCCTTTTAAGCGCTTCGGGTACAGGCAGACCCGCAGTTTCCCCTGCAGTAAGGTCAATGTTGCCTCCGCTTCTGCAATACTCTATTGCCTGCTTGAAAAGAACAGGATTGCGGTTAACGTGCGTTGGAACGAACTGCTCGATTGGTAAATCCGATTCATTCAATAGATTTATAAGTGGAGCAAGTCCCGTTTTACCGTCCCCGACATGGAAATGGACTACGCCGGCTTTGCCGCCAATCAGTCCTCCAAGATGGGTGTCAGATGCCAGTTTCTGCAAATCAGAAGTGCTCGGCTGAGAAGAACGATGGTCGGAAATCGCGATTTCACCGGCACCGATTACCTTATCAATCAACACGAGATCTCTCATCATATTTTGTGTAAAAGTAACGGCCGGCAATGAATAGCTTCCGGAATAGATAAAAGTAGTAAGCCCCTGACTTTCTAAACTTTTGGCTTTTGCAAGCAGGCTTTCCAAACTTTTTGTTAGGCCGTCGGCACCCAGCAAACCCACCAGCGTCGTTACTCCAGCCGCAAAGATATCATCAATATCAATTTCTCCGACACGGCTGATAAATCCCTGCTCGCCGCCGCCGCCAAGAATATGCACATGCTGGTCAATAATTCCCGGGAAAGCCAGAAGACCGTCACATAAAATAACATTTTCTATATAATTGGATTCTTCCAATCCAATTTCCGGTTGAATCTTTATTATTTTATCATACGATATCAAAATATCATTTTTGCCGCAATAGCGGGGACAGTAGCATTCCAAATTTTTTAATAATGTAAACATAGTATCCTCAAATTCTAAAGAGTAAATAATAGTTTGCCGCTAAAACTACTATTTACTCTTTATGAGAATCTAAATCTTTTGAAACATTTCAAGTAAGCGCAGATAATGGTTCGATTCACGGAGCACATGGTCAGCTAACAATTGCTGCATGGATGTCATTCCTTTTTAACTGCAAGAAAATCGAGCTTAACTAATAGAGAGGGTGTAGCAAACTGCTACACCCTCTCTATTAAGCTTTAAAAGCTCCGGCGTGCGCACACGCTCTTATTCTAACTGTTATAAATAAATGATAACCAGTTTCACAAATTAAATATGAAATAAAGAGGAAGCATCCTCCTGCTTAACCGGTACGTTTAGGGTAATCCGGCAGCCTTGCCCAGAAGCAGATTCAATGTTCAGGCTCCCTCCAATTTCCACCGCGTGCTCGCGCATGATATCTAAGCCTGATTTTGTTTTAATCATGTTCGGTTTCTGTACAGTGTCAAATCCCTTTCCGTCATCTACAACAGCGACATAAAATTCTTTTTGTTTTAGTGATACTGTTATTAATGCATTTTTAGCTTCTGCATGTTTGCTGATATTTTCCAGAGCTTCTTTTATGATCGTTAGTATTTGAATTCGAATATTTGGGCTAATCTCATTACCTGAAAAACCGTCCTGAATGTCGGTTTTTACATTCAGACCCGCCTGTTTTTGAAGGTTTAAAATATCAGTTCTTAATACAGTAATAAAATCTTTTCCCATATAGGCCGGGTCCCTTAAACAACGCCTGTAATCTCTTATCTCTGAATGAGCCAATTGAGTGGCATCTGCCAGCTGATCAAGCCTGTCCGCAACGGTTTCTATCCCGGAGTCATTCAGTTCCTCCATGATGTCCTGAATCTGCAAATTAATAAATCCCAGAACTTGCCCAAGGGTGTCATGCAGACCTTGGGTCATCCGTTCTTTTTCTTCATTGACCGCAAGCTTCCACTGCTGTTTTGAAAGCATATCCTGCGCCAGCATTTTTGCTGTTATTTCATAGACTGTGACAAGTCTGCCGATTGTCGCACCTTTATCGTCTGTAAGTGGGGAGAATATCGCCTTGAATACCTTAGGTAAATTCTCTATACTGACTGAAAAATCAGTATGGGTTATATTTTTGTCCAGACAGGCTTTTGCCAGTTCCGGAATGTCTTCACAGACTTTCTCTACCTGCTTTGTTGATACCGCGGAAGCGGTACGGCCGATAATCTTTTCAAAGCTGGGGTTAATCGTTATCACCCTGTTCTGCAAGTTCAGAACCATAACTCCTGTGTCTATGGTTTTGACAACAGCGTCCCAAGCGACCGGGACAATATCAAACCGCCTGTGCTTGGCTTTTCGCCTTTTCACGATCACGTAAATTCCGACCGAAAATGCAGCAAGGGCAATGACCCCTAAGAACCATATATAAGGAATATTTTGAAACCGCATACATTTCCTCCTGCTTCATTCGTATCTTTGATTGCTTTCATTGACTCATTATATCCCAATAAGTCCCTCATTTCAACATATAAAGTCATAATTATCAAGTTTGAAAAGTTAAAAGAATATATTTATATAAAAATGAGACCGCTAGACTTAAAAGTAAACTCACGATGCGTATCGCTCAATCTGTGTCTGATATTAATTGCTTGCTTTTCTTTTCGCTTTCGCTGAAAAGTGATATAATGCAAGAGTAAAGATTTCCTGATAAAAATATAGACAAGGTAGTTCACGATGGCGGGCAGGGTCTAAATCTATTTTTAAATAACAAGAAGAGAGAAATGGTTATAATATGGTAAATTTTACAGTCATAGGAACCAATTTTATTACGGAACGTTTTCTTAGTGCAGCAAAGCAGTGCGAAGAATTTCAGCTTAGATTGGTGTATTCCCGCAGTATAGAGAGGGCTGAAGCTTTTGCTGAAAAATGGAACGCGTCACAGGTGTGCGACTCATTTGAACAGCTTTGTGCGGATGAAGAGATACAGGCAGTGTATTTAGCCAGCCCCAACCGTTTACACAAGTCTCAAGCAATTGCGTTGATGAAGGCGGGTAAGCATGTGCTGTGTGAAAAACCCATGGCTACCAACAGCGAAGAGCTGGATGAGATGATGGCTGCTGCAAAAGAAAACGGCGTAATTCTGCTGGAGGCGATGCGCACTGCTTTTGTGCCCTCCATAGAATTAATACGTCAGAATCTATACAAACTGGGTTCCATTCGCCGCGCTGTGCTTTCATATTGCCAGTATTCCTCCCGCTATGATAAATTTAAAGAAGGCGTCATCGAGAATGCTTTTGACCCAACGCTGTGCAACGGTGCGCTGATGGATATCGGCGTATACTGCGTACATGCAATGGTACTGCTATTCGGCACTCCGCAAAAGATCAGCGCCAGCGGATATTTTCTAAAAAATTCGATTGACGCTTACGGAACTGTTCTGGCAGATTACGAGGGGATGTCTGTGCAGTTACTATATTCAAAAGTAAATAACAGCTTTTTGCCAAGTGAGATTCAAGGAGAATATGGCTGTTTGCTTTTTGAACCGCTTTCGATACCAAGACAGATGAAAATCCGTTACAATCATGGTGGAGAGGAAATATTGGATATTAAATTCGATGAGCAGGATATGTATTATGAACTGAGCTATTTTATTGAATGTATCAGGAACGGGCAGGGTGCTGAAAGACCGAATCTCAATTCCCGCGTCGCCATGCAGGTAATGGATGAAGTACGGCGGATTGTGGGAATCGATTTTAAGCCAAAGTCATAAATACAGGAAAAGTCCGCAGAGTTGACAGTAAGCCTCTCTTGCGGACTTTTGTTCTGTTTTTATCTGTTTGTACTCTGGAAAGTTAATCATGAAATAATGTGGCAAAGCATTTCGGCGTCTGTGCTTGAAAACACATTACTTTATGAGAAAAGGGATGCTCAAACTCCAATTTGTAGGCGTGTAAACCCAGACGCTTCAAAGGGTCGGTTTCCGCTCCATATTTTTTATCTCCTACAACATTGTGACCGAGATCCTTCATATGAACGCGAATCTGATTTTTTCGCCCCGTTTCCAAATGAATATCCAGCAAAGAGTAATTCGCATTTTCTCGCTTGACTTGATAATTTGTGATAGATTCGAGGCCGTCCCCGGCCTTATTGCTGGAATACATCAGCATTGTTTTGGTTTGTTTCAGCCATGACTGAATCCTGCCGCTTTTTTCGTTCAGCTGCCCCTCAACAATCGCCATGTAACCGCGATCGCTCACCAAGTCAGACCAGTTATCCTGCAGAGCCAGCTTCAGCTTCTCGTTTTTCGCAACCATAAGTACCCCGGAAGTGTCACGGTCTAAGCGGTGAACTGCAAAAATGCGGTTCTTGGGATTGCTCAGCCGCACATAATCGGTCAGCAAATGATAAGCGGTAAGCTCCGTCTCCTGATCGGTGGCAATAGACAGCAAACCCGCAGGTTTGTTGATTACAATCATCTCGTTGTCTTCATACAGTATATCCAGCATTTTATTTTGGTTTCGCGGCTGGCCGGTTGACCGGCTTATTTGAACTTTTTGCCCTGCGCTCAGCGCGTGGTCATACTGCGTAACAGTAATCCCGTCCACAGAAACCTCTTTGCGTGTCAGTAGGGATTTCACATTGTTTCTGGATTTATCGGATAATCTAAGCAATAGAAAGTCCAATAAGCCGCTAGGCTCCGTTACAACCAACTCGAAATCAGACTTTTGAACCGACTTCTTTTGAATTTGATTTTTTTTATACACGATCTTTTCTCCTTTAGCAGAGCAGAGCTGGCTCTCATAACAAATCTTTAAATTGAATTTTGAAAAGTGATAGCTTTATTATACACGAAATATACTCATAATTGAATCTAATAATCATCAAAGGGAAACCGCGCCAACATCTATCGAATGTTTGGCGCGGTTTCCCTGAATAATACCGGAAAATAATAATTAAATGAGTTCTTTCGTCGCGATAATGTCTGCTGAAGTACCGCAGATATTCGAAATAACAACTGTTCCGGCTTTTACCGGCAACGTGACAGAATGCGATGCGATTTCTTTCAGACAGTCAAAAATCTTGCTTTTATCAATTGCCTGAGAAGTTTTTACAGATAAAGGGCAGGAGCCGTCCCGTACGCGCATCAGAGATGTGACGATCCTTTTTGGAGCAGTCAGTTCCTCTTTTGCATATTTTAAGCCTATAATACAGGTGTACCCTTCAATAGAACGGATTTTTTCTCCGTCCAGTTCGGCGGTAATCCTGCAGCCCATCGGGCAGCCAATGCAAGTAATTTCTTTTGTCATTTTTGTGCCGCCTCCACTCTGACAGTAATCGTATCGATGTTGGCATCCTTCGGTAAAGATTCGGATTTCAGCGTTAAATTGACCATTTCACCCGGGGTAAGAATACGGTTTTTACGGCTGTAAATTTCTTTAGTCGAGGCATTGCTGTCAGTCGCGTCTATACAAATTTTTGCATCTTTATAAACGCCTTTTGGCCGAAACATTATGTTGACCGGATGATTCAAACGGTCAGGATGAATGATCTGCGGAACCGCTCCGGAAACGCCGAATCCGCTGATGACCGGAATGGATTTTCCTTTCTCAGTCAACTCGCCTTTGGCGTATTTGTAAGCATTGATTCCCGCCTGAGCCGCTTCTTCCGATACAAAATCCACAAGGTCATGTACGTGGAGCACATTGCCGCAGGAGAAAATTCCGTCCACAGAAGTTTCCAACGTTTCATCCACCTCGGCACCGTTTGTAGCAGGAGCAATTTTGACTCCCGCCATAAGGCTGAGCTCATTTTCCGGAATTAGACCGACGGACAGCAGCATGGTATCGCATTCATAATGTGTTTCCGTTCCGGGAACCGGCTTCAATGTTTGCGGGTCAACCTCGGCGACGGTGACGCCCTCGAGCCGCTCCTTACC
>WSSedL1CaDRAFT_10001255_pt1 | contig 15371 bp, 13 predicted proteins | sample WetSurSL1Cattail_FD_9464 | JGI IMG/M metagenome (IMG submission 9464)
TATAACCGGTGAAGTTACGGCGCAGGGCATTCTGGTAGACGGCCTTGGCGTAGGCGATGTAGGTAATATTGTGCTTCGAGACAGACAGCTGCTTTCAGAAAACGGATTGATTATTGTTGTAATATCCTTAGAAAAATACAGCAATCAGGTGCTTTCCGGACCGGATATTGTTTCGCGTGGCTTTGTATATGTCAGAGAGTCTGAAAATCTGATGGAGGAAGCAAGGATTATCGTGGAAAAGGCCCTGGATAAATGCATCAGCCGTAACAACTCGGATTGGGGTAAGATGAAGACCGAAATTAAAGATTCCTTAAGTGATTTCATTTGGAAAAAGACTAAGAGGAATCCAATGATACTGCCGATAATTATGGAAGTATAGTCTTTTATCAAGTGGAAGACGATAATTTTTTGTATGATCGGATTATTGATCAGGGAGGCGAACTATGGCGACGAATAATGCATCGGTTAAATTAACATTTAAAATAGCAAGCTTTATCCTAAGGCTGCTTGTTAATATATTCTTTTATATTATCATTGTCATCCTGATCATTAATGTGAGTAAAATGGCGTATGATTTTACTTATCAGCTCTTTGGACCGGTTGCTATGGAACAAGCTCCGGGTACGGATATCATCATTGAGATAAACAAGGGTGATACAAGTATGAATGTGGCCAGCAAGCTGGAGATGAAGCTTGCGATTAGGAATAAATATGCCTTTTGGTTGAAAACCAAGCTTCAAAAATCAGTACTTATGCCCGGAACCTATGAAGTGAATACTTCTATGACCTATAGTGAGATTCTTGCTGTTATAACAGATTTATCAGCATCTCTTACTAAAGACGAAGAAGGTACACCGGCAGGCACCGGTACAGATACAAGCTCAGATGCAGATACAACGACGGCTTCGCCAAGCGCTCCCCCAGATGCCGCATCCGAATAGACTTCGATAGATCAGTAAATATTCGAAAGGACCGGTGTATTATGATTACAGATGAGAGAATAACAGCCTATATCAATTCACTGGCTGTAGAGCTGACACCGGAGCTGCTTTCTTTGGAAAAAGAGGCTCTGGATAATCATGTTCCTATCATAAAGAAAGAAACGCAGGAATTATTAAGATTTCTTCTGCGAATGAAACAACCTGGACGAATTCTGGAGGTCGGAACAGCCATTGGCTTTTCCGCCCTCTTTATGAGCGAATATTCAAAGAGTGACTGTACCATTACTACAATAGAGAAGGTACCGATGAGGCTTGTTGAAGCAGAGAAAAATTTATCGAGAGAAAGATTTCTACACAAGAATAAGATTACTCTGGTAAGAGGGGAAGCACTGGAGGTGTTGAAAGCTCTGGTTCTTGAGAAAAATGTTTATGATTTTATATTCCTCGATGCTGCCAAAGCACAGTATATGAGCTTTCTCCCGGAACTTATGAAGCTATTAGAAGACAAGGGAATGTTGGTGACTGATAATGTGCTTCAGGATGGAACTGTCACAAATTCCAGATACAGTATTACAAGGCGTGATCGTACCATACACTCCAGAATGAGGGAGTATCTATATACGATTACCCATATGGAGGAGCTGGAAACGGTTATCCTACCGGTGGGGGACGGAGTGGCTTGCAGTTACCTGACGACCAAAACAAACAAATAGAGACTTCTGATTGGAAAGGTGGGAAATTGATGAAGGAAAGAAATAAGCCGGAATTACTAATACCTGCCGGGAATCTGGAAGCTTTGAAAGTAGCTGTGATTTACGGTGCTGACGCAGTTTATGTCGGAGGAGATATGTATGGACTCCGTGCTAAGGCAAAAAACTTTTCCATGGAGGATATGAAGGAGGGCATTCGCTTTGCTCATAACCATGGAAGAAAAGTATATGTAACCGCGAACATTACGGCACATAATGACGATCTTCGAGGCATCAGGCAATATTTTACGGAACTAAAGGCATTTGGAGTAGACCGACCCGATGCTATGATTATATCCGATCCGGGGGTATATACAATTGCAATGGAGGTAATTCCGGAGATAGATTTGCATATCAGTACACAGGCGAATAATACAAATTACGAAACTTATCGTTTCTGGCAAAAGCTCGGAGCAAAGCGTGTGGTATCCGCAAGAGAGCTTTCTATCGAGGAGTTGATTGATCTTAGGAACAATATTCCGAATGACATGGAGATTGAAACCTTTATTCACGGAGCAATGTGTATCGCCTACTCCGGAAGATGCTTACTCAGTAATTATTTTACCGGAAGGGATGCCAATCTTGGAGCCTGCACGCATTCCTGCAGGTGGAAGTATCACATCGTTGAGGAAACCAGGCCCGGTGAATATATGCCGATTGAAGAAAATGAAAGAGGGACCTATATCTTCAATTCGAAGGATCTTTGCATGATTGAATATATTCCTGAGCTTGTAAAAGCAGGAATTAACAGCTTTAAGATTGAAGGACGCATGAAGACAGTACTTTATGTAGCAACAGTTACCAGCTCCTATCGCAAGGCAATTGATGATTATTTTAATAATCCATCCGTATATGATGCGAATAGACAGAAATATACAGAGGAAATTAAGAAGGGAATCAATCGTCAGTTTACAACGGGCTTTTTCTTTGGTAAGCCAAAGCATGAGGATCAAATCTATGATCACAACACCTATGAAAAGGCATATACCTATTTGGGAACCATCACCGGGGAAAAGGACGGGTTATATGAATTAGAGCAGAGGAATAAATTCAGCGTGGGTGAGACGGTTGAAATCATGAAACCGGACGGTAATACGATAGAAACCATAGTAATAAGAATGAAAGATGATCAGGATAATGAGATAGAAAGCTGTCCGCATCCGAAACATATAATTTATGTAGATTTTGGATGCAGACTTGAAATTTATGATATAATAAGACGTAAAGAAGAATGATACGTATTGAAGAATTATCGTAAAGAAGAATAATAAGTATTGAAGAATAATCATAAAAAGAATAAGATATAAAAAGAATAAGATATAAATAGATTAAGATATAAAAAGATTAAGATATAAGAAGATTAAGATATAAGAAGAATAGATATAAGAAGAATAGATATAAGAAGAATAGATATAAGAAGAATAGTGATAAGAAGAATAGATATAAGAAGAATAGTGATAAGAAGAATAAGTAATATAAAGAGTAGTCATATGAAGAAAAAGACATAATGAAGAATTAAATAAATATTTATTGAATGTTTGTATTAAAACAAATAAAAACCACATAATAACAGCAAATCAAAGTTGACCAATGTTGTATTTAGTGATATTATATGGATAAACAATTAAAAACCAACTAAAACAACATGATATTGGAGGCAATTAGATGAAAACGGAATTCGAAATAAAAGAAGAGATTTGTGAGATTGGCAAAAGGATTTATAACAAAGGGATGGTAGCAGCAAATGACGGTAATATTTCTGTCAAGCTGAATGATAATGAGTTCTTGTGTACTCCTACAGGAGTTAGTAAAGGTTTTATGACACCGGAATATATCTGCAAAATTGATAAGAACGGAACTGTACTTCAAGCAAATAACGGATATAAGCCTTCGTCCGAGATCAAGATGCATCTGAGAGTATATAAGGAAAGACCCGATGTTGTATCCGTAGTTCATGCACATCCAATGTATGCAACAGCCTTTGCGATTGCAGGTATTCCTTTGACACAGCCGATTATGCCGGAAGCGGTAATTACACTCGGCAGCGTGCCGATCGCTGAATACGGAACACCTTCCACAGAGGAGATTCCGGATGCGGTATCCAAGTACCTTCCGAATTATGATGCTGTCTTATTACAAAATCATGGGGCACTTACCTATGCTGACTCACTTCTATCCGCATATTATAAGATGGAATCATTAGAATTCTATGCACAGTTATTATTTCTTGCCAGGCAGCTTGGAGGACCGAAGGAATTATCCGAATCCCAGGTTCAGACATTATACGCGTTACGCAGTCATTATGGTATGACCGGAAGGCATCCGGCGGATCAATGTTAATAGATGCAATAAAAAGGACTTTCGTTAATTACTGAATAACTTCACAATAACCGAAAAGAGTAGGTGGATATCCTTGGATAATAAAACGATTAGGATGGTTACTAAGCTGGTACAAGGTGCCATGGACGATAATCAGGTCCAGGTCACGAAGGAATTTAAGGCAGAGGATGGGTATGCTGTACCGGTGGGCGTATCTGCTAGGCATGTCCACCTATCAAATGAAGATTTGGAAGCATTATTCGGAGAAGAGTATAAACTGACGAAAAAGAAGGAACTGATGGGTGGACAATATGCGGCAGAGGAATGCGTTGCAATTGTTGGACTGAAGCATAAGGCCATAGAAAATGTCAGAATTTTAGGACCGGTTCGTAAGCAATCCCAAGTTGAGATTTCGGCTACGGATTCCATCAAATTGGGAATTAAAGCTCCTATCAGAGAATCAGGAGATATCAAAGGGTCAACACCAATTGCACTGATTGGCCCGAAGGGTATTGTCTGTTTGAAGGAAGGATGTATTATAGCAAAAAGACATATCCACATGTCACCAAAGGACGCAGAGGAAGCACAGGTAAAGCATGGAGATGACGTGTCGGTTAAGATTGTAAGTGAGAGAGGAACTATTTTCAATCATGTAACAATTAGGGTGGACGATAGCTATACCCTGGAAATGCATATTGATACCGATGAAGCGAATGCAGTGAATATTGTTACTGGAGATTTCGTTATAATCATAAAATAACGGGATAAGTACCGACTTCGCTCAGAATGTGCGAAATACATATAAGCGAGTGAGTTTACAATAGGTAAATCGAAAGCAGGGATTAAGATGCTTGCACTTGAAAGAAGAAATACGATACTATCCATTCTTCAGAAGGATAGTCGAGTGGTTGTAGGTGATTTGAGCAGAGAATTCAAGGTGACCGAGGAGACAATACGGCGTGACCTTGAGAAACTTGAGAAAGAAGGCTTTGCTAAGAAAACCTACGGGGGAGCCATCATTAATGATAGCTCAATTATAGATTTACCCTATACGGTAAGAAAAAAAGCCAATGTATCAAGTAAACAAGATATCGCTGAACTGATTGGTGTGAGGGTACAAGATGGTGACCATCTCATGTTGGATGCCAGCTCGACTGCGGTATATATCGCCAATTATCTAAAGAGTAGGAAGAATCTCACACTGATTACGAATTCAATCGAAATTCTGTTTGAATTATCGGATATCGAAGGCTTTCAGATATTATCCACCGGCGGTATTATGAAGGAGGGCTCCTTATCCTTAGTCGGACATCAGGCTGAGAAGATGCTTCGCTCCTTCCATGTTGATAAGACGATTATTTCCTGTAAGGGAATTGATACAGAATACGGGTTTACGGACTCTAATGAAATGGAAGCACATATCAAGCAAGTGATGCTTGCCTGCGCCGGAACTAAAATTTTGGCAGTGGATTACTCGAAATTTGATAAGATATCCTTTACTAAAATCGCTGATTTATCAGAACTGAACCTGCTGGTTACCGATAGGGAACCGGATCAGAAATGGAAGAAAATTTTAAACGATAATCATATAGAAATTAACTATTAAGATTGAATCGAGTAATAAAGAACCTTGAATTTGACTTTGCACTACATATGATATACAGTGATGAAGAAAATATTATAGTACGAGAATTTGACAGCTTAATTGATAAGCAAGGGCTCACATTGAATAAATGTGGAGCCCTTGCTTTTTTGGCTCTGTGTTTACCTATAACATAATCTCAATACAGTATTAATCTTATTTATGAAAGATAAATAAGGTTCTCATATTTGTTCTTTCATGCTAGATTATCTCATATAAGTATCGAACAATAAAAGTGATGGCAGTTGGCTATTACATCTGAATATACGAAAGAATGGAGAAAGAAAATGTCTGAGATATATTTGGAGGGAGTTAAAAAATATATAGATGCGTCCCTAATACTCAAAAATGTTACCTTTATGGCGGCTGAGGGAGAGAAAGTCGGTATTGTTGGCGAAAATGGAAGCGGCAAAACAACAATTCTGAAGTTGATTGCGGGGATTTTAACCCTGAATCATTGTGCCGGCTATCCCAATGCTCCGGTACCTCCGGGATATGATGAGGGGTGGGTTATTCTTCCTAAAAATTTGACCAGTGCTTACATGGAGCAAATACCGGATTACCCGGAAGGTATAAAGGTGCTTGATGTGCTAAATCTGGCATTTGAGGAGATTCATCAAATCGAAAAGGAAATGCATAGAATGGAAGAAGAGATGGCATTTTTTGAGGGGACAGATTTAGATAGGGCAATGAAACGTTACAGTGATTTGATCCAAACATTTGAGATGAAAGGTGGTTACGATCAGGAAGAAAAACTGGGAAGAGTATGTAAAGGACTACATTTTGATGATTCCTTTTTACATAAGGAATTCAAACTGTTGAGCGGTGGAGAGAAGACCACTTTAAGTCTTGCCAGACTATTAGTGGATAGGCCGGATATATTACTGCTCGACGAGCCCACCAATCATCTGGACATGGAGGCGGTGGAATGGTTGGAGGGTTTTCTTAAGGAGTATAAAGGAATCGTCATTGTTGTATCCCATGACAGATACTTTTTAGATCATATAGTGACTAAAATTATTGAAATTGAGGATAAGGTAAGTACAACCTTTAAAGGAAACTATTCCGAATATATGAAACAGAAAGAAGAAAACCTTCGAATTCTGTCCAATCATTATAAAGATCAGAAAAAGAAGATTGCAACCATAGAAAAGTCGGTGAAGGAGCTAAGGGACTGGGCTATGAGTTCGGATAATAATAAGTTCTTTCAAAGGGCAGCCAGTATCCGAATCAAGTTGGATAAAATGGATCGAATAGAGAAGCCGGTTATTGATAAGCAGAAGATGAAACTTAATCTAAATGCAGCAGAAAGATCCGGTAACATTACACTCAAAGCGGTTGGTTTATACAAGGAGTTCTCAGGCAGAACTATTTTTCGGGATGCCGGTATAATGGTGAACTATGGCGAGAGGGTTGCGCTGATTGGACCTAACGGAAGCGGCAAAACAACCTTTTTGAGATTGTTATTAGGGGAGCTTATACCGGATATCGGTAAGGTGGGATTCGGAGCCAATGTGATGTATGCCTACTTTCCTCAGAATATTAACTTTATGAATGAGGAACTTACCGTCCTGGATTGCTTTCGAGAGGATAAATTCATTGAAGAAGGAAAGGCCAGAGAATATCTTGCAAAATACATGTTCTATGGAAAAAATGTTTTCAAAAAGGTTAAGCATCTTTCCGGAGGAGAGAGGGTGCGGTTGAAGTTAAGTCAGCTACTGTTTGAAGAGATTAATCTGTTAATTCTGGATGAACCCACCAACCATCTGGACACATTTTCGATTGAAACCATAGAAAGAGCACTTGAGGGTTTTAAAGGGTCGATATTATTTATTTCCCACGACCGCTACTTTATCAATAAAATAAGTGACAGAGTGATTGCAATAGAAGAGAATCGCTTGATTAGCTACACCGGTAATTATGATGATTATAAAAGCGTCAAAGAGGAAATGCTCCTGAAGGTCACAAGAAGGGATTTGATGGATAAGCGAAAAAAGTAAGTCCTTCTGTCCCTTTTTAAGAGGGATAGGCACTTTATGTCAATGTCACTCATATGATATTAATGACACATTAGGCAATGAGGGTGCTTATCTTCGTGAAGTCATTTCCAAAGCCGTTGAGCACCAAAGAGGAAACAGATTACCTACGGCGTTGCAAGGAAGGCGACAGAGAAGCCAGAGATAAATTGATTGAACATAATCTGAGATTAGTCGCACATATTGTGAAAAAATATAATATGGCTGATAAAGAAACAGATGATTTGATATCAATTGGTACGATTGGGTTAATCAAGGCAATTGATACCTTTGATGATGAAAAGGGAATTCGCCTGGCTACTTATGCCTCTCGTTGCATCGATAATGAGCTTTTAATGATGCTCAGAAGCGGAAAACGATTATCCAAGGAAGTATATCTGTATGATCCGATCGGCTCTGACCGGGAGGGAAATGAAATCAATCTGTTAGATATCATCGAGGAAGCAGAGGTCGATGTTGTTGAGAACATCATGCTCGAGGATGATATTAAAAAACTGTATCAAATAATAAGCAAAGTATTGACTGATAGAGAACGCGAAATAATATGTCTGCGCTACGGCTTAAGCAACAAAAAAGAGGTAACACAGCGGGAGATAGCCAGTATGCTGGGAATATCCAGAAGCTACGTCAGCCGCATCGAGAAAAAAGCACTAAAAAAATTACGAGAATGTTTTGAGACCTAGATAACTGATTAGTCCATATCAAAATTTGAGTATGTTTTATGATATCGCCGGTGTCTTGTAAGAAGGAAACAGTATGTTTTACGTTTCCTTCCTACAAGACATTTTTTATGAATATGAAATATAGTCACTTACATAAAAAGAGCAAAAATTTATACATTTTTAATTAGGAAATGCACATGATTTAATGTATGATAATAGCAGAGAGAAGAAGCTTGTTAGTGACAAAGTGGTTAGAGCACTGTATCATTGACAATTAGATAAACAACTCACTAAGCTGCAGAAATAAATTATACAGGAGGATTTTATGAATCAATTCAGAAGGTTTATGTATGGTAGATATGGCTTTGACCGGTTGACCAGAGACCTGGTCATTTTATCCATGCTTGTTACGCTGGTTTCATCAATCACTAAATTACTGCCGCTTTATATCCTGTCGTATATCATTATTCTTTACGCACTCTTTCGGGCATTTTCAAAGAATATTTCCCAAAGATCCAAAGAAAATATGATTTATCAAAGACGGACCGGCCCTATCGGAAAGTGGTTGTATCATCTAAAATTAGCACTGATTGGTACGAAGACACATAAGTATTATCAATGTTCTCGCTGTAAGCAGACGATTCGTGTACCAAGAGGCAGGGGGAAGATCAGTATCACCTGTCCGAAATGTAGAAACGAATTTATCAGAAAGACATGATTTTAAGCCTCGAAAGAGGTATTTGAGAAAGTGTAGCAAATAAAGATTACAAGAAGGCAACTTTGTGCCTGCGGCCCTAAGTTTGCAGGCTTTGAAGAAAGGTTGGGTTATAATAATGAAGAAGACGGGTTACGTAATTGACGCGATGATTGATTATTACGCCGGGGATGCCAGAAGGATTCAACATTTTCTTAAGGTTTATGGCTATGCAAGTGCGATTGGCGAGTTAGAGGAACTACCCACAGAGCTTCAAGAGATACTGGAAGTGGCCGCAGTTGTTCATGATATCGGGATTAAAGTCAGCGAAGAGAAATACAATAGCAGTGCTGGAAATTATCAGCAACAAGAGGGTCCTCCGGTAGCCAAGGTAATGCTTGGGGGTCTTGGTTACGCGGAAGAATTTATTGATCGTGTCTGTTATCTGATTGCGCATCATCATACGTACCATAATATAGATGGTTTGGATTATCAGATTCTTGTAGAAGCGGATTTTTTGGTAAATATCAGTGAAGATGAGATGGATTCGGCTACAATTAATAGCATAAGGGAAAAGATATTCAAAACCTGTACCGGTCTAACCTTTCTTACAAAGATATTTCAGTAGGCTCCTTACCTTTTTGTAGTCCATTGGGAACAGTCCCAGACCTTTGTAATAATATCCTCATAGAATTCCGGTTCGTGGCAAATTAGCAGGAGACTACCCTTAAAATTCTTAATCGCTCTTTTTAACTCGGCTTTCGCGTCAACATCCAGATGGTTGGTAGGCTCATCAAGCAGAAGAATATTAGCTTCACGATTAATAAGTTTACACAGACGTACCTTAGCCTGTTCACCGCCGCTGAGAACGCGGACCTGACTCTCGATATGCTTCGTGGTTAGACCGCACTTAGCCAAAGCGGAGCGCACTTCATACTGAGTAAGACCGGGGAAATCCTTCCAGATTTCTTCAATACAGGTGGTAGTATTTCCTGAGGCAATTTCCTGCTCAAAGTAGCCGATGCTCAGATAATCACCAAGCGTAACAGATCCGCCAAGTGCGGGAATTAATCCAAGTATACTTTTCAATAAGGTGGTTTTACCAATTCCGTTCGCACCAATTAGTACAATCTTATCTCCGCGTTCCATTGTAAGTGTGAGTGGAGATGACAGAGGTTCCTCGTAACCGATAACAAGATCCTGTGTCTGAATGATGTATCTTCCGGCAGCGCGGGCTTCCTTGAAATTAAACTCAGGCTTTGGTTTATCCCTAGTAAGTTCAATGACATCCATTTTATCAAGCTTCTTCTGGCGTGACATTGCCATATTTCTCGTGGATACTCTTGCTTTATTACGGGCAACGAAGTCTTCGAGCTCCACAATTTCCTTCTGCTGGCGTTTATAGGCAGCCTCTTGCTGTATCTTCTTCATTTCATAAACTTCAAGAAATTTATTATAATCACCGACATAACGGTTTAGTTCCTGATTCTCCATGTGGTATATGATATTCACGACACTGTTTAGGAAGGGAATATCGTGGGAAATCAGGATAAAAGCATTCTCATATTCTAATAGATATCTTTTCAGCCATTCAATATGAACTACATCAAGATAATTTGTAGGCTCATCAAGCAACAGGATATCCGGCTTTTCCAGTAAAAGTTTACCGAGCAAAAGCTTAGTTCTCTGACCACCGCTAAGTTCTGTCACATCATATTCAAGACCGTTATCATCAAGTCCGAGTGCATGCGCAACTTCATCGACCTTGCTATCGATGATATAAAAATCATGCATGGACAATAACTCCTGAATATCTCCCATCTCGTCTATCATTTCCTGCAGGGCATCGCCATCAGCGCTTCCCATGGCATCACACAGTTCATTCATTTTTTTTTCCAAATCAAACAGATAAGAGTAGGCAGATTGAAGAACACTACGCAGTGTCATACCTTTCTCAAGTTGTGCATGCTGATCCAGATACCCGATATGTACATGCTTAGCCCATTCTACCTTACCCTCATCCGGCATCAGCTTATCGGTAACAATATTCATGAAGGTGGATTTTCCTTCTCCATTGGCACCGATCAGGCCGATATGCTCACCCTTCAGTAAACGAAACGATACATCATGAAAGATTGCCCGGTCACCAAAGCCATGGCTAAGGTTTGTAACACTCAATATACTCATTGATAAAAACTCCTTATATTATAAATGTTGTTTTATGTGACGTTTTTGTACTACGGTATATCATTTTACAGGAAAGAGTTAATAAAATCAATTTATTATTTGAACAGATCCAAAGAACAGAGCTAAAGAACCGACGATTGCAAATATTCCTATATGGAAATCATTTTTATAAATCCGGATACATCTCTTTGAAGGCTGAACGGTAACTATTGATTACATTATTTGTTTATTTTGATTACATTATTTGTTTATTTTGATTTCAGAGTTTTGTTTTCTATGAGCGCGTCACTATCCATTACCATGATCAATATAAATTAGCAGATATTGATAGAAATTAGCAGAAACATATAGGGAATTTATAATATATTTACCATGTATTGATATAAAATAATATATTTGTGTGTTTTAATGCAAAAAAATATGAAATATTTTGGCATCCATTGACAAAGGCTGTCAATGGATTTATTATTGATATATAGGATATATGTCCTATACGTTGATTTCAATTGTAAAACACTTAGATTTGATAAATATATGAATGATAAAGTTATATTGTAGCATTTAGTGCAACATTTACTGGAGTATTGACGGAGGATGAATTCGGATGTTTGTCAGAGAAAAGAAAAGAATTGGTGATATGCTTCTAACAGAAACCGTCATCACAGAGAAGCAGTTGGCTGATGCATTGGTAAAGCAGAAGGGCACCAAGCAAAAGATTGGTACTCTCCTAATTGAGATGGGGTATGCAACGGAGCATCAGATTGCTCACACATTACAAAAACAGATGGGTCTTGATATGGTGGAGCTTTCTTCCCATAAGATACCGATTGAAATTCTTAATATGATAACAGATATCAGCGTACTGACGAAGCATGTTATTATGCCCTTTGAATTTGATTCTTTCGACTCTAAATATCTTAGGGTGGCAATGGCTGATCCTTTGGATATTATAGCAATGGATGATATTTCTGTCGTAACCGGAATGCAGATTACTCCGGTAATTGCCACGCCGGGAGAGATACTCGCATGTATCGATAAATATTACGGTAGTGCGGCGAACCAGGCGGTTGCCGAGAAGTTCTCTCAAGAACAAAGTGAAGCGGAGGACCTAGACGAGGAGCTAACGAATGATGCGGTTGAAAATGCACCAATCGTAGTTTTGATCAAAAAGATTATTGAGCAGGCCGTTCGTCAGAGAGCCAGTGATATCCATATTGAGTCTTTGGAAACGAAGATCAGGGTCCGTTACCGTATCGATGGTGTTCTGCAGAATGTGGGAAGCTATCAGATAAACCTGTTATCAGCCATAATCACCAGAATTAAGATTATCGGCGGTATGGATATCTCAGAAAAGAGAAAACCTCAGGATGGACGTATTACCCATCAGGTGGACCGTCAGGAATATGATATCCGAGTATCCATTCTTCCAACCGTATTTGGTGAGAAGGTCGTAATGCGTCTTACCTCCAAACAGAATTTGACCCGTGATAAGAGGCAGCTTGGTTTTTCTGAGGAGGAGTTAAATAAATTCAATCAGATATTTGCTAATCCGAATGGAATTATCTTGGTTACCGGACCAACAGGTAGCGGTAAATCCACAACCCTATATACGGCTCTCAGCGAACTTAACAAAGAAGATGTTAATATCATCACGGTTGAAGATCCGGTGGAAGCAAATCTTGATGGCATTAACCAGGTACAGGTGAATCCGAAGGCGGATCTTACCTTTGCCTCTTCCTTGCGTTCTATACTTCGTCAGGATCCGGATATCATAATGATCGGTGAGATACGAGATGAGGAGACCGCCAGAATTGCAGTAACGGCATCAATTACCGGGCATCTGGTTGTAAGTACCCTACATACCAATAGCGCTGCATCATCCATTACCCGTCTTGCCGATATGGGAGTTGAGCCCTACCTGATTGCAGATTCAGTTGTAGGTGTAATAGCCCAGCGTCTTGTAAGAAGACTCTGTAGCTGTAAGACAATGCGAAAGCTGACAGACCGAGAGAAGAGAATGTTTGGACTGGATTTACACAAAGATTACGACATTTATGAACCACATGGCTGTGCTGCTTGTAATGAGACCGGATACAGGGGGAGAATCGGTATCTATGAGATTATGCCAATCAGCAGTAAGATCCGGAATGTGATATCCATCAAGGGAAGTGCAGATGAGATTCAAAAAATTGCAATCGAGGATGGAATGCTGACCATGAGGGAAGCGATACTTTCACAGGTAATCTCAGGAATTACCTCGATAGAAGAGATGAAGCGAATCGTATACTCGGAAAACGAGGATGAAAAAGTATAAATAATACGTGGGAACCGAGTCGTATCTCGGGAAGGGGAAAATAGATATGGCAACAGAAATAAATAAGGAAAAAATCAATCTGCTTTTGGAAACGGCGGCTCAGATGAATGCATCGGATCTGCATCTGACCGTCGGCATACCACCGAAGGTCAGAGTCAATGGAGATTTGAAAAGCCTTGACCTACCAATGCTGAAACCGGAGGATGTCAGTGAACTTGCATATTCCTTGATACCACCGATATTAACGGCGAAGTTTGAGGAGGAGGGAGAAGTTGATTTCTCCTATTCTATACCGAGGGTAGGAAGATACCGGGTCAATGCATATCATCAGAGAGGATCTGCAGCAGTGACCATACGACTTATCGGGGAGACGATACCAACTCCACAGGAACTCGGAATTCCGGAAGCGGTCATCAACCTGATTCATAAAAAGAGAGGACTTGTTCTCGTGACAGGACCTACCGGAAGTGGTAAATCAACCACCCTAGCTTCCTTAATCAATCAGATTAACTTACAGTACAAGTATCATATTATAACACTGGAAGATCCCTGCGAATACCTTCATTCCCATGCCAAGTCTATGGTTAATCAGAGGGAAATAGGAACAGATACCAAAAGCTTTGGTAAAGCACTGACTGCCGCACTTCGTGAGGATCCGGATGTTATTTTGGTCGGTGAGATGAGAGATCTGGACACCATATCAATCGCGATTACGGCAGCTGAGACCGGACATCTGGTATTCTCTACACTACATACCATAGGTGCGGCAAGTACAATTGACCGTATCATTGATGTATTTCCACCCTATCAGCAGACGCAGATACGAAGTCAGTTGGCATTGGTATTAGAAGGAGTCATTTCCCAGCAGCTATTACCGACGAATGGCGGAACAGGGAGAAAAGCAGCTTTTGAAGTGATGCTGTCCACACCTGCTATCCGCAATATGATCCGCGAAATGAAGACACATCAGATAACAACTACGATACAGACCAATCGTAAGATCGGTATGCAGACCATGGATGATGCTATTTATGAGCTATATATGAACCGCCACATCGACCGCGACCAGGCAATAGGTTATGCTCAAGATCCGAATTCCTTCGCTGCAAGATTATACGGATAGTAGAGGAGAAAATCAATGGGAGATTTTTCGTACATTGCAGTACAAAAAGACGGTAGAAATGTCAAAGGGAGTATTCAGGCAGAGAACATTAACGCCGCCAGATCTAAATTAAAGACGGACGGCATGACGCCGATCAGTGTGAAGGAACAGGGTCTTCTGGAGAAGGATATCAGCTTTGGCTTTGATAATAAAGTTAAATCTCGAGATTTGAGTATCTTCTGCCGGCAGTTTACCAGTATCATCAACGCCGGTGTTCCGGTGGTGGAAGCTCTTCGTATGATGGGCGACCAGACACCGAACAGGAGCTTGAAGAAGGCCATCAATGATACCAGAGAGCGGGTTCAACAGGGAATGACACTAACCGAGGCGATGAAGAAAAACGCAAAGGTATTCCCTTCCATGTTAGTTAATATGGTGGAGGCAGGAGAAGCCTCCGGTAATCTGGATATGGCGATAAGCCGGATGGGTAGGCAGTTTGAGAAATCCGCCAAGCTTGCCGGACTGATCAAGAAAGCAATGATTTATCCGATTGTCATGATATTTGTGGCACTTGCAGTTACCATTGCGATGTCTGTGGCTGTTGTACCTAAATTTGCTTCCATGTTCGAGGATATGGGCGCGCAGCTTCCGTTATCAACCCGTATGGTGGTTGGATTTAGTGATCTACTGCTTAAAAGGGGGTTCATTCTTCTGGCAGTTGTTAT
>WSSedL1CaDRAFT_10001256_pt1 | contig 15346 bp, 13 predicted proteins | sample WetSurSL1Cattail_FD_9464 | JGI IMG/M metagenome (IMG submission 9464)
GTTCATCAGCGTAGACTTACCTGCACCATTCTCACCAACAAGAGCATGAATTTCCCCTGCTTTTACTTTGAAGCAGACATTATCAAGAGCTTTCACGCCGGGGAAAAGCTTTGTTATGTCCTGCATTTCAAGGATGTACTGCTCCATTGATCCGCTCCCCCTTCTACATGTATAAACCGGGCACTGCATAAGCAGTGCCCGGTTACATCTGAATCAATTAAAATGTCTGTTACTGAAGATCTGCTTCTGTATAATATCCGCTGTCTATAAGAAGCTTTTTATAATTGTCCTTATCCGCGTATACTGGATCGCAGAGGAATGAAGGAATAACTTTCATGCCGTTGTCATAGGTCTTTGTGTCATTTGTAGGAGCATCCTTGCCCTGCAGTATGGCATCAACCATTTCAACAACCTTGGCTGCCAAAGTTCTTGTATCCTTGAATATGGACATCGACTGCTGCCCGGCTATCATCTGCTTAACAGCTGTCTTGTCGCAATCCTGACCTGTAAGAACCGGATATGCCTTATCAGCAGTGCCGTAACCGTTGTTCTTAAGAGAGGCAACGATACCGATTGCAAGACTGTCGTTTGGTGAAAGAACCAGATCAAGCTTCGTGCCGTTGGCATAATTTGCAGTGATCAGGTTATCCATTCTTGCCTGTGCTTTTGCAGAATCCCAACCCTGAATAGCAATCTTTGTGAATTCTGTCTGTCCGCTTGTAATTACAATCTTGCCGCTGTCAATGTAAGGTTGAAGAATGCTCATAGCTCCATTGAAGAAGAATGTAGCATTATTATCATCCGGTGAGCCTCCAAACAGCTCAGCATTAAACGGTCCCTTGCCATCTTTGAGTCCAAGTGCTGTTTCAATATACTGACCCTGGATAACACCAACCTTAAAATTGTCGAATGTAGCATAATAATCTACGTTTGCAGTCTGCATGATCAATCTGTCATAAGCAATTACTTTGATTTTTTGATCTGCTGCTTTTTTCAAAACATCAGAAAGTGCTGAGCCGTCGATTGATGCAATAACCAGAACCTTGCAGCCTTTTGTAATCATGTTCTCGAGCTGCTGAACCTGGGTGTTTACATCATTATTTGCATACTGGAGATCAACCTGATAGCCTTTAGCTTCAAGCTGTGTTTTCATGTTGGAACCGTCCTGATTCCAACGCTGCAGCGACTGTGTCGGCATTGCCACACCGATCAGCTTGCTTCCCGAGCCTCCCGTCAAAGAACAACCAGCCAAACCAAGTACAAGTACTCCAACAAGAATAAGAGCAACTACCTTCTTCATACCATATCCCCCTTTATTTTTTCTATTCGAGCCATTTTATGGCTAAAATACTATTTAACAGGGTTGTACATCTGTAGATAATTATAATACATATAAGGTAAGATTGTCAAAATAAACTATTTTACTTTTATATTCCCAGTTGAATATGGAAATAGCTTCAATCTATGTCTTAGCAAAGGGAAATATAATTTTACCAAAGTACAAAAGCAACATTAAAGCAGGTTTTACATAATATAAGATATAGAAAATGGAAACCGGTGAGAATAATGGAAAGCAGAATGAATCTGGAAAGTATAACAAACGGCTTACTAACACTGCAGCGGATCAAGCAGCTTTACTCCTCCGGGCAGCGTGATGATGGAGGTCAGAATAAAGCTTCTTTGCAGCCTGATCGATTAACTCTGCTGCAGGATACGTTAAAAACAATTACGGATTTTATACCGGCAGCACGGGGAGGCTCATTCAGTGAGGCCTTCCGGCTCGGCAGTCATTACAGCAGTACTTACAGAGGGATCAAGCAGCATGTCAGGGATATGAACGGAAGCAGCTTTAACATAGCTCAGATCCCGAAAACCTTGAAGGTAATCGCTCCTGTATTTAGCAGCCGGCAAAAGGTATATATGGACAAGGCGATCCGAATATTCGACATATTGGAATCATAAGCTTGATTTTAAAGCAGTTCGGAAGTACGATAGGAATGATAAAACTTTATGTCGGAGGTAAACGGAATTGAGCATCACCGGCCGCATACACTCCTTTGAAACCTTCGGAACACTTGACGGACCTGGCATCAGGTTTGTAATATTCATGCAGGGCTGCCCTCTTCAATGCATTTATTGCCACAATCGTGATACATGGGAGCCACAAGGCGGACGTGAATATACAGTGGACGAGGTAATGAAGGAAATCTCGAAGTATACAAGCTATATGACCTATTCAGGCGGAGGCATTACGGTGTCAGGGGGGGAGCCTTTGCTTCAGTGCTCCTTTGTGGCTGTACTATTTAAGAGATGCCGTGAAATCGGCATACATACAGCACTTGATACAAGCGGCTTCACTAATTTGGACAACCTCTGCGGGCTGCTGTCATACACCTCGCTTGTACTGCTTGATATAAAGCATGCCTGTGAGGAGCCCCATAAGATCATCACCGGCGTCGGACGCGAAAAAGCTGCCGGATTTGCAAGGCTGCTCTCTGATATGAATATCCCGGTATGGATCAGATATGTGCTTGTCCCTGGCTATACAGATTCGGAGGCAGATCTGAAGGCTGCCGCACATTTCATAAAATCACTCCGGAACATACAAAAAATCGAGGTGCTACCTTATCATTCCATGGGCTCCTTCAAGTGGGAGCAGTCAGGCTTTTCATACCCGCTCCAGGGTGTGCCGTCCCCTTCGGAAGAGAGTATCGAAAAAGCTCGCAGGCTCTTGACAGAATGACCTTCCGGCATATTTCAATTTGATATATAAATATTGACAATAAACATACATTATGTTTATAATAAATTGTTTTCGAGTTTAGTGGTTCTAAACAAAATGTTTACTAAAAAATGTATAATAAAATGCAAAAAAGATTATACGAGGAATGTTTTGATTTTTTTGCATTAGGTATTAGAGGTAATACAAGTGAAAAAACTTAAGTACCCAAGTCTTTTTTCATTGTATATAGGTGTATTATGAAAATCGGCAATAAGATTAAAATGCTCCGGATAAAGAATGGTCTGACACAGGAGGAGCTTGCAAACAGGAGTGAGTTGTCAAAGGGCTTCATTTCCCAAATAGAACGGGATCTGACCTCCCCCTCCATTGCGACACTGGTTGATCTGCTCCAGTGTCTTGGCTCAAATCTTAAGGATTTCTTCAATGATATCGTTGAAGAAAAAATCGTCTTCAGCAAAGAAGATGCATTTGTGAAAGAGAACCATGAATTGAAGCACAAAATAGAGTGGATCGTTCCGGATTCCCAAAAGAACCATATGGAACCGATACTTATGATCCTGGCTGTGAGCGGTGCCTCTGAAATGGAGGACCCTCATGGCGGCGAAGAGTTCGGCTACGTTCTGTCGGGCAGCATACATATTCACCTTGGAAGCAGGAAATACAGGGCTAAAAAGGACGAAAGCTTTTACTTCAAGCCTGGTCTTGTCCATTATATATCCAATGCGGGAAAAATAGAAGCGAAGCTGCTCTGGGTTTCTACTCCCCCGAGTTTCTAACGGTATGTGACAAAAAACAGTTTTTCAGAAGGAGTACCGAATATGGCTAATCATATTATTGAATTGGTCGATCTGACAAAAGAATATGACGGGCACAAAGCTCTTAAAAGCATAAATCTGTATATCCGGCAGAATGAATTTGTAACCCTTCTTGGTCCCAGCGGCTGTGGCAAAACAACTACGTTAAGACTCATTGGCGGTTTTGAGATACCCACATCCGGCTCCGTCATGTTCGAAAGTGTGAATATAAACGATGTTCCTCCATATAAGAGAAGAGTCAACACAGTATTTCAGAAATATGCTCTTTTCCCCCACATGAACGTCTTTGAGAATATTGCCTTCGGCCTTAAGATCAAAAAAACAGGTAAAGACACAATCAATGAAAAGGTGAGGGACATGCTCTCGATGGTAAACCTCTCAGGCTTTGAAAACAGATCCGTGGATTCGCTCAGCGGAGGCCAGCAGCAACGAATAGCCATCGCACGTGCTTTGGTGAACGAGCCCGAGGTACTGCTGCTGGACGAGCCTCTTGGCGCCCTGGATCTGAAGCTGCGGAAGGAAATGCAGCAGGAACTGAAAAATATACAGAAGCGATTGGGCATCACTTTTATTTATGTAACCCATGACCAGGAAGAGGCGCTCACGATGTCGGATACCATCGTAGTCATGCAGCAGGGAAGCATCCAGCAGATCGGCACTCCGCAGGATATTTACAATGAGCCCAGAAATGCCTTTGTAGCTGATTTTATCGGAGAAAGCAATATTATTGACGGCGTTATGATCCATGATTACAGGGTGGTTTTTGCAGGACACGAATTCGACTGCGTCGACAAGGGGTTTGGATCCATGGAGAATGTTGACGTCGTTGTGAGGCCGGAAGATATCAAGCTCATGCATGAAAATGAAAACCTGGTGCAGGGGCGTGTAAAATCCGTCACGTTCAAGGGCGTACATTATGAAATGCGAATAATGGGAGAAAACGGTTACAACTGGATTGTTCACAGTACGGTTATGGAACCTGTTGATACAAAAGTAGGATTGAAAATACAGCCATATGATATTCAAATAATGAAAAAGGTGCAAATATCATGAAAAAAGGGTGGATCTCATATCCCTATATCATCTGGATGCTGATTTTCATTGTTGTGCCGCTCCTGCTTGTTCTATATTACAGCGTCACTGCCAGTACTGCGTCTGGAACGGCATTTACACTTGAAAACTTTGAAAAATTCATGCAGCCAATATATGTGAAGGTGCTTGTCAGGTCTATCGCACTTGCCCTGATCAGTACATTCATCTGCCTTGTTCTTGGCTATCCTGTAGCAATGATTCTCGCCGGAAGGAATCTTAAAAAGAAAAGTCTTCTGGTACTTCTTTTCATTATCCCCATGTGGATGAATTTCCTGCTTCGCACATATGCCTGGATGACGATTCTTGAACGCAACGGTCTGATAAATACTTTCCTTGGTACGCTCGGCCTGCCGCAGCTCAACATCCTTTATACCGATTCTGCAGTCGCACTGGGCATGGTTTACAATTTCCTTCCTTTCATGGTGCTGCCGATATTCTCTGTCATGAGCAAAATCGACATGAGTTTGATAGAGGCTGCGGAAGATCTTGGCTCAAATTCCATTACCGTATTCAGAAAGGTAACCTTCCCGCTAAGCCTGCCAGGTGTTGTATCAGGTATTACGATGGTATTCATGCCTGCGGTTACCACCTTTGTCATCTCCAATCTGCTGGGGGGAAGCCAGTATACCTTGATCGGCAACCTGATCGAAGACCAGTTCATGAGGGTCTACGACTGGAATTTCGGCTCTGCCGTGTCAATCATCATGATGCTGCTCATACTTGCAAGTATGGGGATCATGAACCGGTATGACAAGGATGATGCGGGAGGTGGGCTGTTTTGAAAAACACGATAAAAAAATTGTATCTGTTCATCATGTACGCGTTCCTGTATGCCCCTGTCATCATTCTGATTATTTTTTCATTTAACGGATCGAAATCCAGAGCACACTGGGATGGCTTCACCTTCAAATGGTATGGAGAGTTATTCAGAGACAAGCAGATATTGACCTCGCTCTATTATACGATCGCTGTAGCGCTGCTGGCCTCGATCATTGCCACAATCATGGGAACCGCCGCGGCAGTGGGCATTCACAATATGGGCAGGCTGAAGAAATCAATGGTCATGAATCTGACCTACCTGCCCGTTCTCAATCCGGATATCGTTACAGGTATTTCACTGATGATCCTTTTCATTTTCCTGAATTTAAAACTTGGTTTCCTGACACTGCTGCTCGCGCATATCAGCTTCAACATCCCCTATGTCATACTATCCGTGCTTCCGAAGCTCAAGCAGCTTAACAGGAATCTGCACGAGGCAGCACTGGACCTTGGGGCAACTCCTTTTTTTGCATTCCGCAGGGTCATACTGCCGGAGATCATGCCAGGTATCATTACAGGCTTTCTGCTGGCGTTCACATTGTCCCTGGATGATTTCATCGTCAGCTTTTTCACAACAGGCTCCGGGGTATCCACACTTTCCATCACAATCTATTCGATGGCAAGGCGCGGGATTAACCCAAAGATCAATGCATTATCCACGATCATGTTTATAGCAGTACTCGTTCTCCTGCTTTTAATAAACAGAAGAACATCGGGAACCGCTGCTTCGGGAAGCAATGCCAGGGAAACTGCAAAGCTGAGCAATTTATTGTAATATGGAGATAATACCAATAAAAATTTTATTCCATCTATAGAGGGAGGTAAATCAAAATGAAATTACTCAGGTTGCTTATAGCTGCTGTATCCGTACTTTTCGCCACAATAGTATTGACTGCCTGCGGAGGTGAAAAAGCGGACAAGGTCACCATCAATGTGTTTAACTGGGGAGAATATATAGGTGAAAGTACCATCGCGGATTTTGAAGCTGTATATCCCAATATCAAGGTGAACTATGAAACATTCACCACAAATGAGGACATGTATGTGAAGATAAAAACAGGAGGTTCTGCGTATGATGTCGCAATACCTTCAGATTACATGATAAAGCGCATGAAGGACGAAGACATGCTGAACAAAATCAACCTGTCCAACATTCCGAATTACAAATATATTGGCGAGCGTTACAAAAATCTTTCCTATGATCCGGCCAATGAGTATTCAGTGCCTTATATGTGGGGCACAGTAGGAATCCTATATGACAAGACCAATGTTAAAGAACCGGTCGACAGTTGGAAGATCCTCTGGGATAAAAAATACAGCAAGCAGATCCTTATGCCGGACAGTGAGCGGGACAGCATCGGCATAACCCTCAAGATGCTGGGTTTCTCCATGAATACAAAGGATGTTTCCGAGCTGGAACAGGCCAAAGTAAAGCTGATAGAGCAAAAACCCCTTGTCCTTGCGTATGTTGTGGATGAAGTCAGAGATATGATGATAGGCGGCGGAGCATATCTGGCGGTAGTCTGGTCGGGAGACGCATACTATTGTATGTCTGAGAACAAAAATCTCGCCTATTCCATCCCAAAGGAAGGAACAAACTACTGGTTTGATTCGATGGTCATACCAAAGACCAGCAAGCATCAAAAGGAAGCCGAAACCTTCATCGATTTCATGTGCAGCACGGATGCAGCTTACAAAAACACAGAATATATAGGCTACTCAACCCCGCAGACAGAAGTGTTGAAAATGCTTGATCCTGCACTGACCTCAGACCGCTCGGCATATCCGCAGCAGGAGGACCTCAAAAACTGCGAGATCTTTGAATATCCTGGGGACGAGATCAACAGGGAATACAATAGGATCTGGACAGAAATAAAAGCTAACTGAAGAATAGAACACAAATGGGGAAGTCTTTCAGGCAGTGAAAACATAATGCCTTATAAGACTTTTCTTTTTGAGAATATCGTAAAGACAAAAAGACACGCTGACGCATACATTACTATTAAAACTATTCCGCCGTCGGATACTCTGAAGGACTTCACTCCCTCCCCGCCATAAGATCTCCGATATAAAAAGCAAACCCCTGTCCATAATAGTATATGTTGTTCAATATAGTACGATTATCTCTAATTCTAGACTTATATTGCCATATTTATATTATAATATTGACTCATCAGGCAAACTAATATATCATGTTCTTGTTAGTCAATATGACTAATACATTCATAAAAATTACTCTAAATTTATGTAAAATGCACATAATGTTTTGGTATTTTTATTATGTTTGATATAATTTTTTTGTTAAATTTTTTGGAGGTGAAACATTATGAGCGGGAATCGTATAGTTTCCGTTTTTAAGCGCAACGAACCGTACCACAGGGGCCCAACCTGCCAAACGACCAGGAGTTTGTAACCGAACTGCAGCTGCTCAGGCAGAATGTAGCATACGGCAAAACAACTGTCGATAAAGGCGCAGCCGATTTGCAGGCGCTTATTGATCGAATGATCAGCAAAAAATAACGAGGCAAAAGATGTCCCCCACCCCGGATGCATGGGCGAGCAGCAATCTTAGCTTGCGACCAGCCTCATTGAAACGCAGTAACGGTAAGAGCTCGAGGGTATTGCCCGATATCTGCCAAATGGCGATACTCTCTTCCCCTTTCTGCTTCCGCAGCACTTTAAGCCGAAGAATAGGTCTTATGAAAGTAACCGGAGATGAAAATGTTGATAAACAGAAAAAATTTGGTAAAACGCCACAATCCGATATTGACGAAAACTGATTTTGAAAGCCCTATTTCATTGGGTAACGGCAACTTTGCTTTTACAGCCGATATAACGGGTCTTCAGACATTGTATACCGAATACGCTGCAGCGAATGCGCCTTTGTGCACCATGTCGCAGTGGGGCTGGCATACTGCTCCGAAACGCGGCGGCGGCAAGTATACATTAGCCGATTTGCAAATGACGGAATACGACGCAAACGGGAAAAAATATATTTACGCAGTAGAACGCAAGCCCGGCAACGAAGAAGTTTACGATTGGCTGCGCCATAACCCGCATAAATTCAATTTGGCGAAAATATCTTTGAATTACGACGGCAAAGTGATAACTGCAGCCGATGTTTCGCATATAAGGCAGGAACTGAACCTGTACTCCGGAGTGCTCTACAGCAGTTTCACCGCATTCGGCAAAAGAGTTGCCGTTATTACGGTTTGTGCCAAAAACGCAGACATTATCGGGTTCTCCATAAATTGTGAGGCGGGCTGCAGGCTAAAGGCAGAAATATCTTTTCCTTACGCTTCTCATAAAATAACGGGAAGCGACTGGGAGAACGTTGATAGCCATACGACGGAGATAAAAGAAAATATCATTTGCCATAAACTTGACGACGATCGCTATTTTGTCAGAATATTCGGTGACAGTTTTTTTGAGCACAGCAAAAAGCATGCCTTTACAACTACACTTGAAAGCGGTGTAACAGAGTTCGCGTTCGGTTTTTTCAAGAATGAGGCTGATATACAAAAGACTGCTGTGTGGAATTTCGACAAAGTAATCGCAGACGCCAAAGATGGTTGGAAGTCCTATTGGCAAAACGGCGGCGCGGCCGATTTCTCGCACTGTAAAGATTCGCGCGCTTTTGAGATGGAACGGCGCATTGTACTTTCGCAATATTTAACCGCCGTACACTCGGCGGGTAACTTGCCGCCGCAGGAAACGGGGCTTATGTGCAACAGCTGGTACGGGAAATTCCACTTGGAAATGCATTTTTTGCACAGTGCACATTTCGTCTTGTGGGGGCGTGGAGAGTTGCTGGAGAAAAGTTTGGGCTGGTATTTTGAAATTTTGGAAAAAGCAAAGGAGAATGCAGCAATTAACGGTTTCAATGGCGCCCGCTGGCCTAAAATGACCTCTTACGAAGGCTGGGACAGCCCGTCGTATATAGCGACGTTGTTAATATGGCAGCAACCACACATAATCTATATGTTGGAATTGCTTCGTGCTACGAAACAAGGTAAAGAACGGGATGTGTTTACGGAAAAGTATTGGTCGCTGGTAAAGGAAACAGCCAACTTTATGGCAAGCTTTGCACAGTTTAACGAAGAAACCGGCAAATACGACCTGCCTATGCCGCTTATACCTGCACAAGAAGAGCATAAGCCGGAAATTACCAAAAATCCGGCGTTTGAGTTGTGTTACTGGCGTTTTGGGCTGAATACAGCCGTTTCATGGGCGAAAGAAATGCACTATGATTGTACAGAATGGGCATTGGTAGGCGAAAACCTCGCCGACCTGCCGATCGCTGACGGTTTTTACCTGGCGCATGAGAACTGTCCCGACACTTTTGAGAAATTTAACCGGGACCATCCGTCAATGCTTTTCGGTTACGGATTTATACCAAACGGTTGTGTGAAACATGATATTATTTCCAAAACTTATGATAAAGTTAAGCAGTGCTGGGATTTCTCGTCAATGTGGGGTTGGGACTTTGCGTTTATGGCCATGACATTGGCAATGTTAGGCAGGCGTGAGGAAGCCGCTGACATGCTGCTTATGGAAACTTCAAAAAACAGCTTTGTCGCGAGCGGTAACAATTACCAGAAGGGTCGCACCGATTTACCGCTGTATTTGCCGGGCAACGGTTCGTTACTATTCGCTGTGGCTGTTATGCTTGCGGGCAAGGGCTTTCCGCAAGACGGGCTTTGGGATATTAAATTTGAGGGCATTTCGTTCTCCGTATAATCTATTGTTGTTTATTGCGCACTTTTTGTTTGATTATGCACAGCTTTTTCCGATATTTCAAAGGCGTCGTTTCGGTGTATTTTTTGAAACACACTCAAAGTAGGTAACGCTGTTATAGCCCAGACTTTCGGAGATATCGGATACGCTCAGGTCGTTTTGTTCCAAAAGCTGCTGTGCTTTTTTACACAATGGATATTTATATAGTCTTGTACGGTAAACCCCGTGACCTCTTTGAAAATGCGGCAGAGATAGCTTTTGCTGATAAAAAAGCAACTGCATATTTCATCCAGCGATTTTACCTTAATCTCGTTGTGTGAACACCGGCATTCTACTTATAAATAATATCATCAAATTTAAGCAGTGTTTTAATTTTTATATTTTTTAAATCCCCGGAATTTTTTAGAATTATTATTAGGCTTTCCGAAAGCTCATACCCTGCTTTAAGCAGCAACTTCCCTTGCATAGAGCTAACATCTTCTGCAAGTATCATCTTAGGCTTTAACTCTTCAACTCTAACCTCAAAAATATGGCTTTGGGATAAATTGTTTTCTACCTTGCCTAATACATCCAATATTTCCGCAGAGTAAAATTCTTCCTTGTCCTCTCTCATATGCTCAAGTACTGAAAAATAGTTTATTTCATGCCTGATTTTGTAGGAATAGTGTATTAGGGTTCGCAGTATATGACCCTTTAATACATCATGCTTCATGTTTGAAATAGATACAGTCTGATTATTTTTATCCAGTGGAGTCATACTGTTTTTTATTATTTCGGCAATAGGTCCGAGTTTGGGAATGTTATCGATTATCTGCGCACTTAAAGATAAACATCCATATATTTTATTAATATCAACGACTGTATTAATATTCCGGCTATCAATGGACTCGTTAATATTTTTGAAATATTTTCTTTCACGTTTATCAAAAATTAATGTCAACATTCCTATCCCAGATAGCATACACGCCAGTTTCAGGTCCCATGAATCCTTTATCGACAGCTCTTCCATTATCCTTTCTGCATATAGCCGCATTGAATCGGAAACTCTAGAAACTTCCGGATTTGCTATTGCCAGCATCTCATTCATAACGCGTATCGTACCCTGAAGGGTCTTTGAATACAAATCTGTAATTTCTTTTCTTCTGCTTGCGATCTCCAAATGTACACTAACCCTTGCCAAAACCTCTTCACTCTGGAAAGGCTTTGTAATATAATCAACTCCACCCATTTTGAAGGCTTGCACTTTATCAAAGGGTTCGTTTAATGAACTTATAAAAATCACCGGTATATCTTTAAACCGAATATCCAAATTGAGAAGTCTGCAAACCTCAAACCCATTCATGCCAGTCATCAATACATCGAGCAGGATAATGTCCGGCAGATCATCGGTCGCATTCAGGAGTTCCAGTGCCTTTTCACCGCTGAGTGCGATCTGTTGTTTGTATTCCCTTGGAATCGTATTGACTAAATCGTCAATGGCCTCAGGGCTGTCATCTACAATCAATATTTTTACCTTTTCCTGCTGATCATTGTTATTCACCGTTATTCTCCTCAATAATCTTTAACGAAGTATATACCTTATCGAACTCCTTCTCTATTTCCAGGAAAGTCTCTACAATTAAAGGATCAAATTGTTTTCCAGAACCCTGTATAATGATTTCTCTTGTTTCTTTAGCAGAATAAGCTTCTTTATAAATGCGCTTGGAACGCAGGGCATCATAGACATCAACCATGCCTACTATTTGCGCTGACAGTGGTATTTCATCTTCATAAAGGCCTTCAGGGTATCCGCTTCCATCCCATTTTTCATGATGCGACCGGGCTATTTCAACACCAGTTTTAATGAAATAGTTGCTTGGATATACCTGATAAACTTCTTCAAGTGTACCTGCTCCCAAAGAAGTATGCTGCTTCATTTCTTCAAACTCTTCAAATGTAAGCTTAGCGGGTTTTAAGAGAATAACGTCCCTTACACCAACCTTGCCGATGTCATGCAAAGAACTTGCTTTCTGAAGGTTATCAATAAATTCCACGTTGATCCTGTCTTTATATTTAGGCAGCACGCTCATTTTACTTGCCAGCACACCACTAAAAAGCTGCATGCGCCTTAAATGGTCTCCGGTATCCTTATCATGGGTTTCTGCCAGCTTTGCCAATGCAAAAATGGTTGCCATCTGTGAGTCTGAAATTTCTTTTACTTTTTCCTTAACCATTTGTTTCAAATTATTATTATAGGTCTCCAGTTGCTTCTGAAAAAAGCGAAGCTTTAAATGTGTTTCTACCCGGGCCCGGACTTCCTGCAATTGAAAGGGCTTTTCAATATAGTCAACTCCGCCCCGTTCAAACGCCTTTACTTTATCCGCAGTATCTGTAAGTACACTTAAATAAATCACAGGAATATCCTTAAACCGCTCATCTTTCTTAAGAAGTCTGCATACTTCATATCCGTCCATACCTGGCATCATTACATCCAGCAGGATCAGGTCAGGGAGTTCATCGCTTGCATTCAGCAGCCTGATTGCCTTTTCACCGCTCAGGGCAACCTGGCACTTGTAGTGTTTGGAAAGAGCGTTTCCAAGATCTTCAATAGCCTCTGGGCTATCATCAACTATCAGTATTTTTTTTAAAATAATACTTTTATTTTCCTCCATATTCCGAGGCCTCCCCCAAACTAATGAGTATTTCATTTAATATGTCCGATGCGCTGTCAAAATCATATTGGTCGACATAGTCCTTCATCTGTGCCGTCTTTTCTTCAAAAACCGTATTTCTTACCTGCCTGACGATTTCTTCCACACACTCGCCCGCATCCATGTTATTGCTGTTCAATAATTTCCCCAGCTTATAATAAATTGGTTTCAACAAAGATATATCTGCGACGACCATGTTTGAATCTTGTACTTCATCAACATTTTTTCCCATAAGTAATATTGAAGCAAATACCTGCTCCAACGCCTGTTCAAATTGCTTCATCAACAATTCAACGTCCTTAGTCCTGTTAGCCTTAAACTCAGCCGCTAGAGCGCTGGCAGATAGATATACCTCCTGAGCGCCCAAGTTTCCAGCAGCTCCTTTAATATTATGAGCAAGGATTTCGGCTATTTTCAGATCTCCACGTTCTAAAGCATCCCGTATTTCGCTTATCGCATTCCTATGATTTTTAAAAAATTTCACCAACAGCTTATAATAAAGGATCTGATTACCGCCCAAACGACTCAGGCCTGTTTTTACATCGATTCCAGCAAGAGCCTGTATTATTCCATTGCTCCTTGCTGAAACTTCTCTTATTGGTGAGTATGGTGCAGGTACAACAGGTGCTGCTTTCCCCGTGATGTTTCCTGTCTCCTTATATATCCAGTGCGCAATTTTCTGCAGCAGTTGGGTCGTGTCAATAGGTTTGGAGACATAATCATTCATGCCTGCCTGCAAACATTTTTCCTGATCATTTCTCGATGCATTGGCAGTCATTGCTATGATCGGCAGCTCTGCAAAGCCCAGATATTTTCGTATTTCCCTGGTAGCCGCATATCCATCCATAATCGGCATCTGTATATCCATAAGGACAACATCGTATTTGTTGCCCTCCACCTTATCAACTGCTTCTCTTCCATTGTTGGCAATCGTTACTGTCAGTCCTGCTTCCCGAAGGATCTCTTCAGCCATTTCCCAGTTAATTTCATTATCCTCCACCAGTAAGACCCGGATGCCGTGAAGCTGCGGCAAATACCCGGCATATTTCCTTTTTCCCGAGCCTGCATTGATTTGTTCCAAGCCCTCCTTGCCGCAAACATGAATAATGGCATTAAACAACAGCGACGGAGTAATCGGTTTATACAGGACAGCCTCCCGCAACCCGTTCTGCTCTGCCTTTTCCTGCACATCCTCGCTGCTGTACGCGGTGAGCAGAATAATCGCAGGTGCTTTATCAACCGCAAACAGCTTCTTTATACGAACTGAAGCCTCTATTCCATCCATTTCCGGCATCTTCCAGTTCATAATAACCAAGTCGTAGCGATTTTCTTCTTTTGTCCTTCCTAATATTGCAATTGCCTCTTCTCCTGATGTACTCATCGTCACATCTAAATACATATCTACCAACATACTTCCAATAATTTTCCTGCTGTCCTCTTTATCATCTACTACTAATACTTTTATCCCCCATTTCTTAAACGAGTTCTTGAAATGACTGAATCGTTCTTTATTGGCAACATTGATCCTGGTTGTAAAATAAAAAGTGCTGCCCACACCCGCTTCACTCTCTGCCCATATATCCCCGTTCATCATGTTAACCAATTTCTGCGATATGGAAAGGCCAAGACCCGTGCCTCCGTATTTACGCGTCGTGGATGTATCAGCCTGAGTGAATGGTTGAAATAGTTTCTCTATTTGTCCATTTGTCATACCGATACCTGTGTCTTTTATGGAAAAGCGAATCAAGGCGCTAGTCCCATTATTCTCCAGCAATTCCGTCTGAATAACGATCTCCCCTTCATCCGTGAATTTGACCGCATTGTTGGCAAGATTCAACAGTATCTGCTCTAAACGCAGAGAATCACCATTTAAACTCATGGGTACATCTTCATCTATTAAGATGATTAACTTCAAACCCTTTTCCTGACTTTTGATGGTGACTTGGTTAACAGCTTTTTGCAGCACTTCTTCAAGGTTAAAAGGTGCAATCTCCAATTCCAGTTTACCAGCTTCAATTTTAGATAAATCCAAAATATCACTAAGAAGTCCAAGTAATGTGTGTGAAGATATTTTGATTTTATGCAAATAATTGTGCTGCTGCGCAGTTAAGCTGGTTTTAAGGGCTAATTCCGTAAAGCCAACAATTGCGTTTAGAGGTGTACGAAGTTCATGACTCATGTTGGATAGAAAAGCACTCTTGAGTTGACTCGCTTCATCCAGTTGTTTTTTTTGTATCTCCAACTCTATGTTTTGTTCTTTAAGTTCATCGGTTTGTATTGCCCGTCTTCTTTTTTCTTTGTTTTGAAAGGCTAGCTCTTTATTTGCAATGATTAACTCTGCTGCCCGTTTATCCTTCTCTTCGTTTTGAAAAGCCAGCTCTTTATTTGCAATGATTAACTCTGCTGCCCGTTTTTCTTTTTCTTCGTTTTGAAAAGCCAGCTCTTTATTT
>WSSedL1CaDRAFT_10001257_pt1 | contig 15343 bp, 11 predicted proteins | sample WetSurSL1Cattail_FD_9464 | JGI IMG/M metagenome (IMG submission 9464)
TCAAACCTGCAGCTGCCATTGAAATTTTTCATAATTTTACATTGGTACATGACGACATTATGGACAATGCCATTCTCCGACGCAATCAACCTACGTTGCATGCAAAGTGGAATTATAATGTGGCCATATTATCAGGGGATGCCATGCAAATTATGGCTTACCAGCTTTTGGGACATTCAAAAACCGAATTAATCAAACCTTTGCTCGATATTTTTAATAAAACTGCCATTCAGGTATGTGAAGGGCAACAGTATGATATGAATTTTGCAACTCGAAATAACGTTACGCTTGATGAATATATTCGGATGATTGAATTAAAAACATCAGTTTTATTGGCGGCAGGTCTAAAAATCGGAGCAATTTGTGGTAATGCTCCTGAACTGGAAGCCCAAAAACTTTATCATTTCGGGTTAAACCTTGGTCTTGCGTTTCAAATCCAGGACGATTATCTTGATGTTTATGCCAACCAGGACATTTTTGGGAAAACAGTGGGTGGTGACATTGCCGAAAATAAAAAGACCTTTCTTCTTATCAAAGCTTTGGAACTTGCAACCGGAGATCAGGCTTTGATCTTGCAAAAAGCAATCAATGATCAGATTCCTGACATGGTGGAAAAAGTACGACTGGTTCGAAGGGTTTATGACGATTTAAATATCCCTCAACTCACAAAAGACAAAATTACCGAATATTCAAACAAAGCTTTTGAATTTCTTCAAATGGTAAATGTTGAAGACCCTATCAAAAGTAACCTTCTGGAACTTGCCTATGAATTGATGAAACGGAAGAAGTGATTTTTTAAGTTTCACAAAAAAACGTGGATATAAATTAATTTTAGTTATTTTTCAAATTAATTTTCTTATTTCCAGTACCCTGACAATTGATGCAACAATTTCTTCCACACTTAAGGTCATACAGTTAAACTTGATGTCAAACGTTGTATAATCTGTATTTTTACCTTGATAATATTCGCGATATTTAGCCCTGCGTTTATCCATCAACAACACATATTTTTTTGCTTCTTCCAGATTATATCCTTGTTTCTCACTGATCAGCGAAACTCTCCATTGCAAAGGCGCTTCAAGAAAAATATGTAATGAATGTGAAATATCACGGGTAAGAGCAACACCACCCCGGCCAAGAATTATCACATGTCCATCGTCAGCCATGGCTCGTATCACCTGGCCAATGGTTTTCCTCACTTTGAGGTCGTTTTTGTAAAATTTCTGAGTTTGTGCACTCACTATCTGGTCGATAATGCCTCGATCCGTCTTAAAAACGTTTTTAACATGTGTAACAGGTAATTCTAATTCTTTGGCTGCCTCATCAAATATTTCTTTTCCTATCCACTTCCAATAATCTTTTTTATTCGATTTTTGGTTGAGATATTCGGTAAGAAGCTGAGCTACTTTTTTACCCGGACAGCCCATTTCACGTGCAATAGTAATTACCGGACCTGGATCATGACTGGGAGAATTTTTTTCCAGGTAGCGACTTTTCATGTATTGTACCAGATCAATATTCATATAACTGGCATTAATGATAGTTAGTTGATATTATCTGAGAATAGCAGGAATTGCAATGATTTGTAAGTTAAAGTTAAACTTTTATTGGTAATTATCCAAAAATATTTAAATAAGTTTCCCGCCTTAGGCTATAAGACCTTCAATGTTTTAAAAACATTGAAGGTATACTCTTTCATTAAGCATTACATAAATATGCGATCTCTCAAATTTTTAGATAATTCTCTTTTTAAATTATTCAATAATAACAGCTGTTGCTGAAGATCAGACATGGACGAGGTTTCATCAGCTTTTTGAGCTGCTAACGCTTGTTTCTGTAATTGCTTAATCATTAGGTTAATTCTCTTACTTTTATAGGTAAGAACGATTTCCGGAACAGTGGTCTTGAGCTTCATTTCCTCTGTTTCTATGAATATTTCCTGTTTTTTATATCGTTTGCTTAACTCATATTTTTGGGTAATCAGATCAGCCGTTGTTTTGCTTATTTCCAATTCAGGATAATTTATAAAATACTTACTATCTATAAGTTGTCCGGTAGAGATGAAATGCTCAAATTCTTCAAAAATTCGCCGGTAAATTGCATGACTAAATTCCAGTTCATCCTGGCGTATTTCTTTTACAAAATATTCCTCAACTGTGAGTTCATGGGTCACTCCATCCTCTTCACTTAACGAAGAAAATAATGACATAGTGCCAAAATTCAACATGAGTCGTATAATTTCTTTTTCAACAACTTCCAGTTCGTTAATTTCAAAAGGCGATACCACTTTTTCATCAAATGGTTGCCCCAACACAGGCATATTACGTGTCAGGTTTTTTTCGATAGATGTTTTCCGCTGCCTGTTTACCTCAGCATAAAGAATATTTTCTTCAACCTGCAGAATTTTTGCACATTCGCGCTGGAATAAGGAACGGGTTATGGCATCGGGAACAATGGCAATGGACTTGACAATCTCTGCGATGGCTTGTGCCCTTTTGATGGGATCCTCTTGAGCATCGCTAAGTAATAAATTGGTTTTAAAGTGAATAAAGTCAGTTTCGTGAGTATTTAAATAATCCGTTAACTCTGTTAGACTGTGGGTCTTTGCAAATGAGTCAGGATCTTCTGGTTCAGGTAATAGTATTACCCTCACATTCATACCTTCCTCAAGAATGAGATCAATACCCCTCAGAGAAGCTTTAACACCGGCAGGATCACCGTCATAAAGGATGGTGATATTATTAGTAAATCTTTTAACAATACGTATTTGTTCAATGGTAAGAGATGTACCAGAAGATGCAACCACATTTTCTACACCTGCCTGATGCATCGAAATAACATCGGTATAACCTTCTACCAAATAACACTTATTTTCCTGAATAATAGACTTTTTGGAATGAAATATTCCATATAAGACATTACTTTTATGATAAATTTCAGATTCAGGTGAATTGAGGTATTTGGCTGTTTTTTTGTCGGTTTTCATCACCCGGCCACCGAACGCAATAACCTTACCTGTAAAACTATGAATGGGAAACATTACCCTGCCCGAAAACCGGTCGAAAGGTGAATGACCCTCACTCGCAATGGTTAACCCGGTTTTTACCAGGTATTCGAGTTTGAAACCTTGCTTAAGAGCCTTTTTTGTAAATGAATCCCGTTCTTCAAGACAATAGCCCAGCTCAAATTTTTTAATAGTATCCTCCCGAAAACCTCTCTCTTTGAAGTAACTCAGTCCAATGATTTTTCCTTCCGAAACCTGATAAAGATTGTCAGAAAATACTTTACCTGCAAAATCAGAAACAATCATCATGCTTTCGCGATCAGTTCTTTGCTGCTGATCTTCTTCCTCATGTTTTGTTTCTACAATTTCAATATTGTATTTCTTCGCAAGGTATTTCAGAGAATCATAGTAACTGATTTTTTCATGCTCCATAACAAAATTCACCGGATTGCCACCTTTACCACAACCAAAACATTTGTATATATTCTTGGCTGGAGAAACGGTAAACGAGGGCGTTTTTTCATTATGAAAAGGGCACAATCCCAAATAATTAACTCCGCGACGTTTCAGCGTAACAAATTCCTGCACCACATCTATAATTTGGGCGGCTTCAAAAATATGGTCCACTGTTACCTGGTCAATCATTTGGTTCTAAAAATATTAGCTATAAATTATGGAAGGTTTTCCCCGCATGCTAAGTTAATAATTATTATCCGGAGGGATGTAGGTATGATCTCTTTTGTGTAAATTTGGAAGACATTAAGACAGACAAAAGAACAAAGACTGATAGAACAAAGACAAAAAGATTAAAGACAAAAAAAATTAATCTTGGTTCCTATTTTTTAAGATAAAAAAAATGTATAAACTCTATGTTCTCACAGGCTCAGGCATTAGTGCTGAGAGCGGCATCAAAACCTTCAGAGATAGCGGAGGGCTTTGGGAAGAATATGATGTGATGACCGTTGCCAGCCTAGAAGGGTGGCGCAAGGACCCGCAATTAGTTCTTCGGTTCTATAATGAACGCCGTAAACAGCTTGAAACTTCAAAGCCTAATCCTGCTCATACCGGTTTGGCAGAGCTCGAAAAATATTTTGAAGTTCATATTATTACCCAAAATGTGGACGATTTGCACGAGCGTGCAGGAAGTAAGAATATTCTCCACCTGCATGGTAAGTTGAAAGAAGTTAGAAGCTCAGTTAACCCTTCGTTAATTTATGACGTTGGCTATAAGGAGGTAAAATGGGGAGATAAATGCGAAAAGGGCTCTCAACTTCGTCCAAATATAGTTTGGTTTGGAGAGGCCGTACCTGCCTTTAGCGATGCCGTTTCCATGGTAAGCAATGCCGATGCTTTTGCTGTTATCGGTACTTCGCTTAACGTATACCCGGCTGCCGGATTAATCGATTATGTTCCAGCCAAAGTTCCCGTTTATCTCATTGATCCTAATGAGGTACCTGCACCAGCAAACAGAACGGTCGATTTTATTAAAGAAAAAGCAAGTGTGGGTGTCGAAATTTTAACAAAAAAACTGTTTGAAAAATTTGGAATAAAACCATGATTGAAATAAACCTTATCACCTAAAATTATTGTACAATGAACTCAAAAACCTTCATCACTTTAGCCATCCTATGTTCATTTACCGCAGTTACATTTGCACAATCGTTTAATGGCGGCGCCCTGCTAGGCATGAATGCAAGCCAGGTGGATGGCGATAACTGGTCCGGGTACAATAAATTCGGATTAATGGGAGGCGCCTTTGTTTATGCTTCCTTGTCCAAAAAAGTTGATATTCAACTCGAAATTAAATATATGGGCAAAGGGGCTAATAAACAAACAACGGAAGCAGATAATACCAGGTATACAAGTAGTTTAAATTATATCGAATTACCCCTTTTAATAAGGTTAAACACTAAAAAATTTGGATGGGAAGCCGGTTTGGGTTTCGGATACTTATTTTCTTCCTCTGAAAAAGATGAATATGGTAAACTAGCTCAGGGAACCTCATTTAAGCCATTTGAACTAAGTACTATTTTTGGAATAGCTTACAGGTTATCGCCAAAGTTTTTGGTAAACATACGGTATTCCTATTCTGTTTTATCCATTGCAAATAAAGTTGTTGACAATAATTCTCCCAATTTGACATATTACAGAGTTGGAAGAGGTGTTTACAACAATTTGTTTAGCCTAGGCGTATATTATACCATAGAAAGCAAAAAATGAAATTAGCAATCGGAATTACTGGTGCCAGTGGAGCAATTTATGCTAAAACATTATTTGAGAAATTGAACCAGATTAAATCCCAATGGGACGATGTAGCAGTTGTATTATCCGATAAAGGAAGAGAAGTATGGGAATTTGAGTTGGGCACAGGTGTTGAAGGTATTCCTTTCAAACAATACGATAGAAATGATTTTTATGCTCCGTTTGCATCGGGCAGTTCGGACTATAATGTTGGGATCATATGCCCGTGTTCAATGGGAACGATGGGAAGAATAGCAAATGGCGTTTCCGATGATCTGATTACACGAATGGCTGATGTTATGCTTAAAGAACGTAGAAAGCTGATTCTTGTTACCAGAGATATGCCACTGAACCTCATTCACATTAACAATATGAAAATCCTTACTGAAGCCGGAGCCATCATCTGTCCGGCGTCGCCCTCTTTTTATTCACATCCGAAGGATATCAATGAACTGGTTGCAACTGTTATCGACAGGGTTTTAGGGATTGCTGGGTTCCAAACTAATTCGTATCGGTGGAATAGTTGACCTGCACAATCCCGAACATCACTTACTTAATGCAAATTAATTGGGCTTCCAGGCCAAATTATTTTTATTACAAGAGCAACTAAACTAAGGATACAAACAAGCGAAAAACAAACGAGCAGGGTAGCCATGGAAAAGAGGAATATTTTTTTCATTTTGGGTATAACTGTTTTTTTAATACTTTAATTCGAATTTTTGGTTAGCATTTTCCTTAAAATCTAAGGGTTATCTTTTTTGTTGTCAAATAGCAATTAATTTCAGGGTTGCTACTACTCGTCCCGAATCGAAAAGCTGCACAATATACACACCAGCATCAAGGTTAGCCCGGTTCACGTTGAATCCATTTCCGTCATATTTGGTTAATGGCTTTACGATCCTGCCGCTTAGGTCGCGAATAACAATCCACATCCCTGCATGAGTTTCACCCTCAACTTTCAACAATGTGTAATTGGAAAAAGGATTAGGACTTGCATAAAACCGGAGTCCTTTAATTTCATTTTTTTTATCGCTTGTATTAACAATGGGGTTAACCTTCTTACTGATGGAAATAGCAGTTGGATTGGGAACAGTATTATAATAAATGTAATTACTTCCCGATATAGAAAAAACTTTGACATTTTTTGTATATTTTCCTTTGCTAACGGTTACTGAATCACCGTTCAACAAAACCGGCAATTTGATTTTAAGTGTTACCTCTGCATCAAATATAGAATCATTCAGCCCATCGTCGGAAATAAATAAAAACTGTTCCTCCGTGTTGGCGACAATCGAATGTTTTAGCGCATTTCGTTCCCGGATGTATTTACATATATTTTGATGTGTATCGATCCAGACATCCCTTTTGGTTACCAAATCGACAGTTTGTTTAAAATTATTGAGACTAACCGTGTAAATCAAGGAATCTTCATTAAAATGCTCATCCAGGATGTTGTGATACATCAACGGGAGATAATATCCGTAATTCTCAGTGATTGCTGCAAGGTTGTCAACAAATGAAGGTAAAGTATTACTTAAAATAGGACGTGATTTGATTGTATAGAAATCGAATGGCGTGGCCAGGTTATAGCCATATTGACTGCTTCGTGCCGTGTAAAAATATTGGGCAATATAAGGAAGTGTTTCGTACTGGAAACTGCCAAATGGCATTGACATGGAGAAAGTTTTTTGATTAAAACGTTCATTAAGTATTGTTACAGAGTTTGAAAGAGCATCCGTAACGGCCTGAAAATTTTTATCATCTGTTAACTGACCCAGGTTGGCATGGTCCACCGTATGGGAACCTATTTCGAAACCTTTGTTCTGGTATTTTCTCATCAGGCCCAAGCTTGCAAGCGGGCAATCGTATATACTTATTGTGTCAGTGAATACAAAGAATGTAGCCTTCAAGTTAGCAGAATCAAGACATGGAGCTGCGTAAGTAAATGCGCCTATAGCTCCGTCATCAAAAGTAAAACTTATGGCTCCTTTTTTATCATTCTTCCATGTAGCAGCCGAAATAAGCGGCTGATATGTGAATTTACCGCTTGTAGCCGTTGAAATGTTTGTGAAAGGGAAATCGGTTTCTGTTGCTGAAAAAACAGTTGTGGGGTTTTTAAATGAGGCGCCGTCACATGCAAAAGTCATAATATCCTGTGATCCTGATACAGGATTGTTATAAAATACGGCCATTTCGGCAATGGTATCAGTTGTAAAATGACCAGGTAAGGCAAAACTTACATTTGCAAAATCAAAGGTGCTTTTTGTAGTTTCAAAAAATTTGGTTGTATCAAAACTGAAATTATTGTTTTTAAAAACATAAATGGTCTGTGCAAGTGTAACCTTATTGTCGTAAAATACAGCAATGTCTGAATTATTGTCGTGGTTGAAATCGCCTGGTACGGCAAAGCGCATTGATGCAAAATCCAATTTTGCTTTGGTCGTATTGAAATAACTTGGCAGCAGTGAAAAAGCCGATCCTTCCAATTTAAAAACAAAGATGCTTTGTTTGGTAGTGGGTTTATTTCCAAAATAGTTGTATAATACTGCAATATCAGGTTTGCTGTCATGTGTAAAGTCGGCAGCGATGGCAAACTTGAGTGTTGAAAAGTTGAACTCATTCCGGATGGTGGTAAAGTATTCCTTTGGACTTGAAAATCCGGAGCCGTTAGATTCAAAAACATAGATTGACTGTTTTTGAGCATTGGCATCATTATAAAATACTGCTATATCTGATTTCCCATCCTGATTGAAATCGCTTGCCACGGCAAGTTGAACATTATCGAAATTAAAAGCCGTATCGATGGCAGAAAACCATGTCCCAACCGGTATTAATTTATTTCCCAGTGATTTATAAACCATGATTACTGAACATGAAAAAGCAGGATTCATGTTGGGGCTATAACCGAGTTTATAAAACATGGCAATTTCATCTATTCCATCGTTATCAAAATCACCGGAAACGGTGAGCCCGGGGTAATTACCATCCAATTCGGCAGCTTGAGCTGAAAAGGCATCTTCAATCCGGGTAAAGTTATTGCTATTCTTTTGGAACAGATAATGCACAAGGTCATCATCCTGATTAGAAAAGACACAATTTAAATCTGTAAATTGGCATTTTACTGAATTGAAAATTAACAAAAACAAGAAGATAAATAAGAGCCTAAATTTTAAAAGATGCATATTATTTTGGGGTTTTCTATTGCATAATTGCGCGTTTACTAAGCCGTTAAAGATAACAAAAAATTTGTACGATTGCTTTCATTGGTTACTATTTTGTAGTGCGGATACAAATGGACGAGAAACAAACGATATCAACAATGAAAAAAATATTCCTCTTTTCCATGGATACTGTTTTTTTTTCAAAAATACTTTAATTGTTTTTGGTTAGTGTTTTCCATAAGATTCAAGGGATCCTAATCAAATCTTTGACAAAATAACTGCACCTTTTATTTTATACTTTCAACTTAAATATCTATTAAAAATACATTCCTGTTTGGAATGAAAACTGGTTGTTTAATAATCTTAAGGTAGGATCTGCATTCGATATTAAATCCACTAAATATTCATAGTTCACATGGACAAAGAAAGTATGCTTTCCAAACCAGTTCCCTTCAATACCTGTTGTTACAATTACACCCGTAAGCAATGAATTAATAGATTTGCCATAACGAGAGTAATATTCATCAATCCTGAAATTCTTATTCTGAGACACTATTATTTTATTGGAAATTCCAACGCCCCTTACGATTTCATTCAATACAATAATAATAACTATCCGTTAATGAAGGGAACTAGCTTACAAGTAGATTTAAATGTATTAGATTTGAAAGTTCCTGTTATTTTAAACTATGACTTTAATATTGCCAAAAAAACAATTTTGACTTGTACGATCGGGAGGTGGGTAGACGCTGTTATATGTGGAAGACAAGGTATAAGATTTCGAATCTTTTTCGAAACTGAAATTGGCCTTTAAACTAATGTGCCGGTTAAACATTAAGAAATTCGAAATTTTAAGTGCTGCCCCAATTTGGTAAATATTCCCATAATTGCTAATTAACTGTCTCCCGAAATTATACTGGTTTTTCGAAAAACCCATTAATACACCAAATTTCACTATTACCGATGTATTGACCTTTTCGTAAATAATGCAACTCCCGGAATTACAAACCTTCTCATGATAGTCTTTCGTCAATTTTATTAGAGATTTATGGGTAAGCCTTGTATTTTGGATTTCATTACTGATACCGGGGCAGTCCTGCAACTCATACATTAACTTTCCTTTGTATTTCGGAGAGGAAATATAACTGTGGCCATCTTTAAAATACGTTACTTGTTTTTCTGTTAATTCTAACAAGCCGTTAGGAAACTTTTCAATATAATAATGTTCCTCATTGTCCATATAATAGTATACATTTGCCATTCCTTTAATCAGAAATTCAAGGAAAACAACTTTTTTAGTTGTTGAATCAATGTTAATTTCTTTTGAAATATAGTATTTACCGTTTAAATATCTGTAACCCGATATTTCACCCGGTTTATAAATTTTGGATTCACTGTCGGCAGTGGGTCTAAAAATACATTTTGCAGATGCATTTCTGCTTTCCTGTGACAAAAGAAAGCCTTTTGTCGTATCTCCATTTAATGATATTATATAACCCTCTGTAAAATTGTTATTTGAATTGGCTTTCAAATTAGCATTACAATAAAAAAGAATTAACAATACTTTAAAAAAATGTTTCATATTTAAATTAGTAGGTTTATGATTCAATATTTCTTTCTGCCTTGCGGCATGTTGCGTTTAAAACGCAGGTGAACAAAGGCACGCGTCACACACCAGCGCGCCAGCCGTCATCTTTTGTTAATCAGAACACGCAGGCTAGCGAGGGTAAATTCCCTTTTCTGTCTATTCCACTATATTCAAACTATCTTTACCAATTGGAATAGGTTTCCCTTGTTGCCTAACAAAAAATACAAATTTTATTTTCCCCAAATGTTCAGGTATTACCATAAAATCATATAAATCCTTAGTATCGGAGTTCTTTATTATTCCATTAGTACAACCTAATATAATATCATTAGGATGAATTCCGTCTACTTTAACCCGTAAGTATGATGTTTCATTTTTCTTTAAAATAGAGTCTTTAAAAATGATTTTTACATATTTTACGGGTAATTCAATGATTCTATTATTATTTTCATAATTACCTTCCCATTTTATAGCTCCATCGGCATACCATTCTTGCCATAAACCTATTCGATTACCATCCTTTACATGCCCTTTGGCTAATAAGACGCCATTTTGATAATACATCATTGATAAATAATATGTTGTATCTCCTTTGAGTTCAAATACACGTTCCTCTTTAATTTTATCATTTTGATAATACTTCGTACTATTCCCTTCATTACAGGCAATCAATAAAATCAATATAAATAAATAGTTTGTTTGTTTTTTCATCTTGAAGGATATTTTTTGTCTTTAATAACAATAGTTTTAACCCCCTCGGTTTTAGTAACTGTAACACCAATTGTATCTCCAGGATAGTAGACATCACCATTATATCTTCCATCACCAGAAGCAACCGATATCGTATCACTACTTTGATTAATCCAATAATTGGTTTCTGTTGAAGTCTGATCTATTGGTTGTCCCCTATCTCCATTAGGTGGGGTAATACCTGTATTTTGTTCAATGATTTCTTTATCGGATGTTGATTTTCCGGAATTCTCTTTAACGATATCATTTACTCTCTTTACACCTTTAGCAAAATCTAAAGGATTTTTTGAAAATGGGCCAGCGCCTGCTCTGCCCGCCATTGTCATAAAAACATCAATATTTCCAATATCTTCTGTATTTTTAGCCTTATCAGGAGTGCCTTGTCCAATTGAAGAACTCATTGATAGCCCACCTTCGGATACTGTTCCTACGCCTCCTTTTAAGAATTTACCAACAGCTCGCCAAGTTTTACGCCATACCTTTCTGATCCCACTCATTGGGGCGGCAGAAACAGTTCCTTCATCAGTGCTCGCAGTAGCATATGAACCATTAGTACCTTGTACAACATCATCCTGACATACTGGGGCATTTGAAGTTTTACTAACTGTATCCAACCCAAATGGATCAATCAAACTGATCGGATTGTTAAAGCAATAACTATAAGGTGTTGAATTAAAATGCCATTCCATTAATGGGTCTTTGGTAGTCCACCTGCCTAACTGCGGATCATAAAATCTGGCACCATAATCCAGCCAATTTAATGATGCAGTGATTATTACATCATCCTGCATTTCTTTGCCATTGTAAAGGTATTTGTTATTACTTGTACCAGAAAGTTTGCTTTTAAACTGTAAACCGAAAGGATAATAATCCGCCCGTTGTGTTACATTAAGGCTGGTTGAAGAAATTGCTTCAAATGCAACCCGTGTATTGCCCAAATGATCTTTTAAATGATACTCATAAACAAAATTGCCAGATGGTTTGGTTACACGCCCTTCACCTGTAATAAGGTAATCAAAAGCCCCATCCGTATAAGCTATGTTGCCTAAGTAATCGGTTGAGGTTGTATTTTCATTATTGATGTACACTTCTTTCCTTAATTTTACGCCATTCGCATCGTAAAGATAATCGATGTAGTTATCATCTCCAAAATCTACCTTTGAAGGAAGGTTCAATTCATTATAAGACACGTTAATATTCTTGAACTCATCGCGTTGCAAATTTCCGCTCGGGTAATAACTATAGGTATTTGCAGTAGTTGAGGCATTGTTTCCGTTTTTACCCAGGGACATAAGCTGGTTACCGGCATAGCGGTAATGCAAATTGTCGAGCATTGTGCCGTTACTGCTGCTAGTACTATCCCTACAAGCCATAGACGTAATGTTCCCGTTTTTGTCGTATTGGATGTAAGCATCATTAATACTTCCATTGACACGTCCTGTAACATCATATTGTGGACTGTTCCAGTTGTTTTTTGCCAAACCGAAATTGGCCCGTAAAATACGATTTAGACAATCATACCGATAGGCATAACCTTTAGTTGTAGCATCCTGATCGAGTCTCCATTTTACGGCCGCTATGTTTCCATTGTATTGTTTTTCATCACCCAGGCTAAGGCCGCCAATGGTATCGTTGTATAACAGTTTCATGGCAAATAAGTCGGGCTTAAAATCCCCTGTGCCATCATTGGCCAGATTATCGGGATTGTTAATGCTTTGCAGCCATCCACGGATGTTGTATTTATAATCGATGGATTGCAGTTTTCCATGCAGGTTTTTTTCAATTAACTGTCCCAGTTCGTTGTATTTTAACGAATCGAGGGTTACGTATTTGTTGTAGGAGTCGCCCGCAATGCGTTGCTGTATTTTAAGTAACCGGCCCGCATGGTCGTAAGAATTATAAGTATGGTAATAAAGTGCAAAAGGTATTGTTCCGCGAAGCTTCACATGCTGTTCGTTGCGTGTTTCCATTACCTTACCCGTAAAATCGTATTTTGTACTTGCAATGTCTGATCCACCAATCAAATGGTTATTACTTACCGTTTGGATAACACGGTATTTGTCATCATAAAAATAAATGGTTTGCAGCCATTTGCCTGTTTGCGGTACTTTTACATTGCGACCTGTTATCTGCCCGTTTAATTTTGTATAATATTTTGATCCGTCAGCACCATTATAGCTGTCAATTTTTGAGCTGTCGCCCCGGAAATAATAAATGGAAGCGTCCCACTCCGGGTAATAATCGTAATAATTAACGGTAAAATAATCGTCGATGCTTTGTTTTGGGAACGAGCGAATGGTATAACCTAATGCTCCACTATACAATTGTTCGTTAAATTTTATATAATAGTCTCTGGTTTTTATTGTTTTTAGTCATTTGTATGACAATCAGTATTATGCCAATTATGAAATTGATATAAAAGAATTGGCTTGGAATGCGCAATGCGCTTTAAAACATAAAAGCCTAGCTACTTCGAAGTAGCCAGGCTTTTATGTTATTTTTTTTGCCTTACAGCATAATGGCATACGTCACAGACGACACGCCAACGCTAAGGCCCAACATTTCCGCTAGAGGATGTTTTTATTGCGCTTAACTTTATGTTTTTACTTGGCCAATAAATTTTCTTTTTCTTTATAATTATAGTATCCTTAATTGGCGTATAATAAAACAATTCTCCTTCGATATCCCAAACAATTTTCAAGTTTGATATAACATTTTTTATATAAAGCACATTTGATTTAAGGGTGTCTCTGATTGCAAAAGGTATCCCATTGTAGTTGCAGGATAATTTTAATTGTATATTTGACCCCTCTTTTAATTGTTTAATAATGAAATGTTTATAGACGGAACTGGCATATTCTTTACCATTAATAAGAATAATATACTTACACATTGAATCAATTGGCATTTTATTACTTATTTCGATAATAAGACTATCTGTTCTATTATTTTTTATTTCGGTGATAAACATTGGGATTTCAAACAATGTATCATAATTACTGCTTAATATGATTTGTTTTTTTGCTATTTTATAATAACCTTTTGAAATATTATAATGATAACCACAATGATAGGAATAAATAAAGGAGTCATTTTTAAAATTCAAAAAGTAATAACCATCTTTTGAACCATATTGAGTTCCTGCATAATATGTAGTGGAACATGAACATATTATCAATAAGAGAAAACAAGCCTTGTAAAACATATTAATATTTTAAACGTGAGTAAGGATGATCTTTGGGTATAGCGCAATTATTTCCATTCTTAAGACAAATTACCGATACCCAACCAGGAGTTATATCACTCATTTTTTGAGGGGTACCTCCAGCATGTGACCAAGGAAGTGTTGCGCTACCTCCAACTGCAAATTGTCTGCTATAGGCTTCTGATTCTAATGGATATGGACTCCCATTCTTAAAAGTGAAATATTTTGGACGGTTATTTACAGGAATTTGCTCACCAGAAGCAACCTGATATGCGTGGGTTAATTCATGTGTTTTGCTTTCAAATGACCCCACATTATTAACGGTAATAAGTAAATCTCCCTTTGCATTAGTGCCGTGTTCCAATTCAGCTATATTTCCGTTAACTTGATGAAACGTAAAAGCAATGTCTTGATTAAAGGCCATAGAAAACATTTCATTATATGATTGCTGAACCGCACTGTTCATGTCTTTTACATCATTTAATTGCCCACTTAAACTTGCTATTTGTTCATTCCGTTCTTTTTCGCTAAGATTTTTATCATTCTTCAGATTTGCAATCTGTTTATTTAATTTTTTCTCTTGATTCCTTAAATCCTCACTTCTCTTCCATAACGCATCAATTTGCTTATTAGCAATATCCTCGTCCGCTTGTGAATTCCAATATCTACCATCTGGATCAATACGAGAAACAGGATTATTCTCTACATAATTAAAAGGTGTGGCGTGAAAATATTTTTCGGCTAACGGGTCCGGTGTAGTCCATCTCCCGATTTGAGGGTCATAGAATCTGGCGCCATAGTCCAGCCAATTTAATGATGCAGTGATTATTACGTCATCCTGCATCTCTTTGCCATTATATAGGTATTTGTTATTACTTGTACCAGAAAGTTTGCTTTTAAACTGTAAACCGAAAGGATAATAATCCACACGTTGTGTTACATTAAGGCTGGTTGAAGAAGTGGCTTCAAATGCAACCCGTGTGTTGCCCAAATGATCCTTTAAATGATACTCATACACAAAATTACCTGATGGTTTGGTTACACGCCCTTCACCTGTAATAAGGTAATCAAAAGCCCCATCGGTATAAGCAATGTTGCCCACGTAATCGGTAGAGGTTGTATTTTCTTTGTTCACGTACACTTCTTTCCTTAATTTTACGCCGTTTGCATCGTAAAGATAATCGATATAGTTATCACCTCCAAACCATACCCTGGAAGGAAGGTTCAATTCATTATAATAAATGTTAATGTTTTTGTATTCATCGCGTTGTAAATTTCCGCTAGGGTAATAACGGTAGTTATCATAGGCTGGGGCATTGTTACCTCCCTTGCCCAGGGCCATAAGCTGATTGCCAACATAGCGGTAATGCAAATTGTCGAGCCATGTCCCGCTA
>WSSedL1CaDRAFT_10001258_pt1 | contig 15325 bp, 8 predicted proteins | sample WetSurSL1Cattail_FD_9464 | JGI IMG/M metagenome (IMG submission 9464)
CCTGTTCGCGATAGCGGGCCATGAGCGCGTGGCTGGCCTCGTCGATAAGGCCCATGGCGTAAAGCTGGCCGGGGTGCACCGTGCGCTCGGGATGCTGCGCGGCCTCGCGGACCTGATTCATGCGGTACGCGAAGGCGCGGCAGGCGGCAAAGCTCGCAAAGACGACATTGCCGGTGGAGGAAAACAGCGTGTCGTTGAACTGGTAACGCTCACGGGCGCTGCGTGCGATGTGGAATTCCATTCTCAAGCGACGGACTCCTGTTCCCTGCCCTGCACCGATAAGAGCGCGCCCGCCTTTGAGCTCTGCTGGCGCGCCACCAAGCGACATGCGCTCTTGAAACTGTGATTGTACCCCGAACGGGAGGCCGGTGCGCGGCGAGAAAACGGCGAACAGGTACGGTCGTTCCGCAATCGAGCGGGCGGAGGCTAAGACGGAAAGGCCGGCAGCCGCAAGCGCGACTACCGGCGTAGATGCCATCCTTCCGCGTTATTTGTTTTCGGACGAGCTCACGTCGACGAGCTTGTTCCCCTGCCAGTGCGAGAGGGCGATCTGCTTGCCCGCCGCGTCGTAGCGGGTCCAGCTCCAGGTGCCGTCGGGCGCGTAGTTTTTGGTCCACTGCTTTGTACCATCGGCGCGGTAGAGCGTCTCTTCTCCTACCTTGTTGCCGAGATGGAAGTTCGCCGTCCAGAGTTTTTTGCCGGAGGGCGCGAAGAAGCTCTGCGGGCCTTCAAGCAGAACGCGGCCGTCGTCGGCGATGCCGGTGGACCAGATCGCCTTGCGCTTGCCCGAGGGCCAGTTTTCCGTGTGATGGGTGAGCTTGGCGATCGCGGCTGGCGCGGGCGTGGCGGCGTCCGATTCCGAAAGTATCCACGCCTCGTTGAACTCGATCTCGTCATTGACGGTGTTCTTCGAGGTGACGATGTGGATGAGGCCGTTGGCCCCCTGCGTGGCGGTGACGTAGCCGACGGTGAGAATGTCGGCGGGCAGGCGCTTGAACTTCCAGCTTTTGCCGTCGTCGTCGGAGAGCGCGACATAAGCGCCATCCTTGTGAATATGCTTCTGGCGCTTCGGATTATCGTCGGCGACGAAGAACAGGCGGCCAGAGGCGAGACGAATCACGCTGGGCCGTTCGCCGCTCATGAGTTCGTCAAAGGGGAGCTTCGATTTGCGCCAGCTTTTGCCGCCATCCGTGCTGGTGGCGAGCGGCATCTTGCCTTCTATCTCGGAGTTCTTGCCGCCGAAGGAGAGGATGTCGCCGTTGTTCGCGACCACGATGGTGGAGTGGCGACCCGCGGTGCGACCGCCGGTGTCATACCAGGTTTTGCCCTCGTCCTTGCTGGCCCAGACGACGGAGACCGAACCGTTGCCATCGGCATCGCGGCCGGTGGAGTCGGTCGGCATCAGGATCGTGCCGTCTTTGGTGCGCACGGCGGAGTTGATGGGCTGCGAAACATAGCGGCCAACGTGACCGACAAGGTTGGGAAACTCAATGGGCGACCAGCTCACGCCGTTGTCCTTCGAGGTGGTGAAGGCGAAGGGCGTGGCCCCGATCAGGCGCGGAAATCCGAAGAAGAGCCAGAGCTTGCCGTGGTCATTCCAGAAGACCGGCGCGGCGAGGGCCGCGTCCTTGAAGCTGGGCCAGGGCTCGGGCAGATCCCAGGCGGTGGTGCCCGCGCGACGACGCATCACGAGAATGGTCTGATCGGGATCGTCCTCGAGATTCGGCGTGTTGTAGTAAGCGGCGACGAGGTCGCCATTGGCCAGTTCCTGAATCGCCGAGTTGTGATAATTAATGCCGATACCGGGCGCGATGCCCGCGGCCCACCCCTCCTTCGGCATGGACTTTCCGGCGAGATCCGGAAAGAGCTGATAGGTGCGGTAGTAGGGCTTGGCGGCATCAGGGCCGGCCTTTACATCAACGGCAGTCTGCTTGACGCCGGTGCGGAAGAACCACTGCTCGGCGGGTGCAGGATGCGGCGCGGGAGCCGGTGCCTCAACGATGCGGAAGCCGATGTTCCCCTTCGCGGAGTGATAACTGGGCGCGATGCTGGCGCGATTGGCCGAACGCGCGAAGTAGGGTGCCATGGCCGGATAGACCGCCGAAGGATTGTCGTTGGCCGCACCCGACTTCTGCGCGCGCGCATCGAGTCCGCCGCCACGCACGACGCGCGCATCGCCTGTGGGCGGGCCCGTCGGATCAGTTTGCGCACCGGCGGCATACGGCGCGTACCAGTCGGCGACCCACTCGGGCGTGCCTGCTCCGATGACCAGCCCCCAGGGATTCGCCTCACCGGCAGCGGGCGGTCTATCGCCTGTAGAAAAAATCGCCGCATGACCGGCGCGCGCGGCGTACTCCCACTCAGCCTCAGTGGGCAAGCGATAGTGCTTGCCGGTCTTTTTCGAAAGCCACTGGCAGTAAGCCACGGCCTGCGCATAACTCACACCGGCGGCATAGGTCGCATAGGTCGCGACGGGCTTGTAACTCGGATCGAACTGCTGAAACTGCTCGGCGGTGACCAGGTGGCTGGCCATCTTGAAGCCGTGCGTGAGCGTGACCTTGTGCGCGGGGTATTCGTCGTAATCGCCGGAGGTAGAGCGCGTGGAATTGACGCTGAAACCGTTGACGACGGCGGCGGGAAGCGCGGTGCTCTCGGCTCCCATGAGGAAGGAACCGGCGGGAATCTGTTTGAGGTCGAATCCGCCGGGCGATTGCGCCACAAGCGTAGGGACAAAACCAGCGGCAATCAGAACAACAAGAAAAAAATTGCGATGCATCGAACAACTCCTCATGTTTAACGCGGCAGGTTAGCTTCGAGTGGCCCAAGGGTCGGGCGACGGGCCAGCTTTCTGCCGTCGGCAAAGATCGCAAGGCCACGGCCGCGATGATAGTGACGGCCGGTCTTGTCATAAACGATGGTGAGCAGATGACCGTGGTAGGGCAGGCCATCAAGCGCAAAGTACGTCCACGCATCGGCGGGCAAAAGCGGATGCAGCACGATGCGATGGTCAAGGCGCGGGCGCAGGCCGATGAGTCCGGTGATCAGCGGATCGGCAAAGCCGGAGTGGTTGTAATAGCTGCCACGGCCGACCTGCTTGTTTTTTTCGACGAGCATGCGCTTGGCGATCCATTCGCCGGTGTCGGCGTCAAGATCTTCATCGATCCAATCGATGGTGCGGCCGGAGGGTAACTGCAAATGTTGCGAGAGCACATAATTCGAAAAAAGCTGATAGTACTCGCGCGCACCGATGACAGATTCCGGCGCACCGTTGAGAAGATGGGCGAGGCCGAGCAGGGTTTGCGTGGTGGCGAAGGGCCACGCCGGACCATTCCATGTGCACTGATCGCTTGAATGAAAGCGGAAGCGCGGGCTGCGGCGCTCGGCCGTGGTGGGGCCATATTTCCCTGCGAATCCCTGCGGATCAAAGAGCTGCTTCCAGGCAACGGCATGGTCGGCGGACGGAATGCCGAACTGCCAGGGGATGTAACCGACTAACTCGCGCGTACCGGAAAGCTGTAGCTGCGTGCCGGGGTCAATGAATTTTTTTTGTTTGCGAATTCCGGACTCAGAGGCTGGCGACATCGACTCATAAAAGCCATCACGCGGGTTCCAGAGTTTTTCAAGATTGCGGCGCAACGCAGCGGACTTTGCGGCGAACTCGCGCGCAGTGGTAGCGTCACCGGCCAGGGCGGCGAACTCCGCAATGGCCGCGGCATCGGCGCTCTGATAACTATTGAGCGGCGTGCGGTAGCCATCGCCACTGATGGATTTCTCCATGGCATCGCGTGTGTCGATCTGCCAGTAGAGTCCGACAGAAGCATCAAGATTCGAGCCCTCCCATGCCTTGTAATTTTCGATCAAGCCAGGAAGCATCTGTTCGCCCAGCGCGCGATTGCCGGTGGCAAGCACGACGTTACGCACCGAATCCGCGAGAGGAAAACTGTATTTGCGCGGACCGGCTTCGGGCTGCAACCAGAGGCGCGCATACTCCGCTGCAATGCGCGGATTGCGCAACCACCGGGCCTCGCCGAGATGAAAGGGCGCAGCATCGGGGAGAGCACCGAAGAAGCCGTCGGGGCGCTCGGGCTTCGGCATCCACTCGGTGATGATAAAGCCCGAGCGGGCCTCGACGACATGCTTGCTGAAGGCATACCAGCGGAAGTAATAGGTCTGCTCGAACTGTTTGTTCGAGGCCTCGAAGAGAGGAATGTTGGCCGCCATCCAGGGCCAGGCATCGGCAGGAACATTGCCCGTCGCCTCTTTTTCATCGGCGGCAAACTGCGTTGTGTAGTGCCGATAGTTCGCCGGAGTGAGCAGTGCATACGCAGGCTTCTGCTGCTGGGCAAATGCGCACGGCATCCACAGAACGGAGAGGAGGAAAACAAGGAGAAAGCAGCTAGAAAAAAACTTTATCCGCATACAAGCCGACCTGTGTGATGAATTCACTTTTTGCCGGACCATCCTTGGCCAACCCACGCGCGCCTGGGTGAAACGACATAGGGCCCACCAATGATTTTCACGAGTATACAGTTATTTTCTTTTCGTAGACTATCTCTATTTTCCGCGGCTGCGGCGTTTGTGCCGCGCCGCGGAATGACAAACAGTTACTGCACCAAATTTACCGGATTCCAGTGATCGTCACCGGCAAGGAAGGTGGATGTGTTCCAACGCGCGGACTCGGCGGCGCTCAACGCATGGGCCGTAGAAACGCGCGTGGACGGGCTGGCGCCTTTTCCGGATGACTCGAACTCGGCATAGAAGGCCGTGGCGAGGCTGGACTTGCCAAAGCGCATCCACTCGGACCAGCCGGCAGCCGACACAGGCGCGTCGATCTGCGTGTTCAGCCAAACGACCGTTGCATAGGGACGCCAGGGACGACCGAGGATGATGTTCTGCGCCTCGGGGTCGGCCATCAGTTTGCAATGGTTGAAGACGTAGCCACTTTGTTGCGCAGCATAGTGCTGGCCATGCGCGGTGTACATGATGTTTTTGCCCGCGATACCATGCAACTCGCACTCATCGAAAACCGCCTTGCTGTCGCCGAAGGTGAAATCGACGTTGCCGGCGATATAACAGTTTTTGAAGTACTGTCGCGTGGGCACGCACGGGCCGTAGTCGCCATAGCAATAACGAGCAGCGGCAAAGAGCGTGTCTTGCGCGCCCAGCACGCGCAGATGCGAAAAGATACCACGATCCGCAGTCACGGCAAGAGCCACGGCCTGTCCCTGATTGCCGGAGTCGTTCGCAATGGTTAGATGATCGATGGTGACATCATCCGCCTCGACAAAGACCGTCGCGCTGTTGAAGGTGCCACCGTTTTTCGGCGCAGTGTGGTCAAAAACGATGATGGTTTTGGACGGATCCGCATCAGTGCCGAACAGATGCACATGCGGCTTGCGAAGCGTGACAACCTCGCGATAGGTTCCGGGCTTGACGGCAATCGCACCACCGGTTGCGGGCAACGCCGCTACAGCCTCGGCAACGGTGCGAAAGTCGGCCGAGCCATCGGCGGCAACGGTCAGTTTTGCGCGCTTGCCCACATGATCGAGATGCGTGCGATCCACGGCCCAGTGCGGCGCGGCAGCAAAATTCCGTGCGGGGCACGAAGCGACGTCAGCAGAGAGGCCAGCCACATTCTCAAAGACAATGGCGCGGTCGGAGGGCAGTGCCGCGAGTGGCACGGCAAGCCCTGCTATACAGCTATCCGCAATACGCACATCGTGCAGTTTTCCGCCCTTGGCGCCCTGCAGATTGAAGGTGAATGCGGCCGCGGTATTTTCGATCACCGCATGCGCGATCTGCACCTTGGCCAGGTTTCCGTAGACGGGATCACCGAGCGAAACGCCCGCCCCACCATGCACCAACAGGCCGTCAATGAAAGCGCGTTCAGTGCCACCAAGAATGCTGGCACGCAGGTCAATGCCCGCGCCGGGAACATGTGTCGCGATGGCGGAAAGTCGCGCGTCGGGGGAATTGCTCAATAGAATGCCAGAGGCACCAGAAGCCTCATGGGGCGCATCGATAGTGAGATTGCTGACACGCGGCCCTGGAGTTTTATAGATGGACAAGTGCCAGCGGGCCGCATTGCGCAGGTGCAGGCCAACAACCGAGAAACTCTGGGATTCATAATCCGAGACGAGATCGGGCGCGGTGATGCGCTGCTGCCGATTGTGCGTCCACCATGCAGATCCCTGACCATCGATTGCACCCTCGCCCGCGAGACCACTGAAGGCCGCCTGATACGAAAACAGAAACGGCTTGCAGGCTGGCTGCGTGCCTTCGACATAAGGATGCTCGACTTCGCTGCAACTGTGCGGAGCCAGATCGTAATCGCGTGGATTACGCGATGCGTAGAGCGTCACCGACTTATCGACGAACAACGTGACGCCACGCGGAATCACCAACGGTGCCGCGAGAAAAGCGGCGCGCACGCCCTCGGCCTGAAGCACAACGGCCTTGCCCGGCGCGCAGGCATCCAGTGCCGCCTGCAAGCGGAGCGTATCCGGCGGGGCGATCGCCGACAGCGCGGCCTTTTCCGTCAGGTGAGCACTGAGCACCGTGCAAGCCACCACAGAAGTATCTTCGGCAAAAAGCGAGTGTCCAGCACTTAAGGCACACAACAGAGACAACAGACAGGCAACAACTCTGGATCGCATGGGGTTCCTTTGAAGCGGCGTGTTTCCACGCCGCCTACCCACATTCTACTTCCGCTCGATCTTCGCGTTCGGTAGCAGCGTATACGTCTCTCCCTCCGCCGCCGTCACTTCAAGATTGTGCGCGGCGATGGTTGCATTGCCCACCTGCATTCCCCGCTTCGCATCGATCTTCACGTTGTCGAGCACAAGGGTCGTGAGCGGACTCTCGGGGATACTGATGATCGAGGCAGCCTGCTGTGCTCCGGTCGCAGTAAGATTGCGAATGCGGATGTCGTGAAAGCGCGGCGTAAGGCGCGTGACGGGCTGCGCTGTATCATTCTGCGGCATGCGCGGATAGTATGCGGTGATCTGGATTGGTAGTTTCACGTTCTCCATCACAATATCGGAGAACTCGAAATCGCCAATGTCGCCGCCACGATCACGCCCGGACTTGACGCGAACACCTTGCGTCGTATCTTTGAAGCGTATCTTCGTCGCCTTGACGCGTTGCACGCCACCGGCAATCTCACTGCCAATCGACATGCCATGACCGTGCAGGAAGACGCAGTCCTCGATCGTGACATCCGTCGTCGGCGCATCAGGGCCATCGGAGCCGGGCTGGCCGGATTTGATCGCGATGTTGTCATCGCCCGTATCGATCAGCACATGAGAGATGGTCACATGTGTGGATGAGAAAGGATCGATGCCATCGGTGTTCGCCGAGCGCGCCGGTGCCAGAATCCTGGCATTGCGCACCGTCACATCGTCGCAGTAATACGGTACCAGTTGCCACGAAGCCGAATTCTGCAGCGTGATGTTTTCGATCAAAACGTGCTTGCAATGGTCGAGCAGAACCAGGCGCGGCCGCCTTGCCGCGGTAAAGTTGGTCGGTGCGCGACGGCTATAGACAGCATCCCACCAGGGCTTGCCCGCGCCGTCGATCACGCCACCGCCACGAATCGTAATCGACTCGGCGTTGTTAGCTCGAATCAAAGGCATCAGAGCTTTTTCTCGAAGCGCAACCGTCTCGGGATAATCGGCAACATCCTGACTTCCGAGCAAGGTTGCATCAGCAGCAACCTCGAGCGTGATCCGACTCTTCAACTCAATCGGCGCGGTGAGAAAGGTTCCACCGGCCAGCCGCACAACGCCGCCACCTTGCTGCGCGCAGCCGTCAATCGCTTTCTGAAGAGCGAGCGTGTCTTTCGTGACGCCATCACCCTTCGCGCCGTAGTTTCGAACATCGCAGAGGCGCTCGGCCCACACAGAAGCCACCGCGACCCACGCCAAGGCAATCAAAAGAACGACTGTCTTGAGACAGCACACAGTCCAATTTTTGTGTTTCATTTTTTCAATCCCTTCGTTTTACTTCGCCGGAACTTCGCTGAGCGGTACACGCACAAACTTGATTGTTTGGCGACGCCAGGAGTATGTCATCAACAAATCGCCGTTCGCCGCCTGAATAATGGCCGGATACGAGTACTGCCCGGGCCCATCTTCCAGAGTTTTGAAGGCCGTAAAATGCTCACCCTCCGCACTGACAGCAAGATTCAATGGCGTACGCGTATTGTAACTATGATTGAAGATCAATACGACGCGACCGTCTTTGAGCCGCACGGCATCAATGCCTGAATTTGGATTCGGAAGGTCGAGATAGCGCGCCTGCGACCAGGTGACGCCATCATCGTACGAGTCAGCAACGGCAATGCGGGCGGCCTTGGTGTGACCCCGCGCATAAATACGCAAATGGTGCTCGCCTAACTGCACTACCGCGGGCTGGATGATACCGACGGTGGTCTTCGCGGGCGGATAAAGCTTGGTTGTTACGCTTTCTTTGGCCAGCGCGGGCGGAGGCGCGGTCTGCGCACTGGCCGCGATCGCACCCGCATCGGGCACATCGAGATTCTCCGGAATCGTGATGGGACCGTACTTCGTCCAACTTTTTCCCGAGTCCACTGAACGCTCGATCCATACGGCCCACTTGCCGTTTTCGACAGAAGAACCGCTCACGATTGTGCCATTCTTCAGCACCAGCGGCTTATCCTTGATGGGTCCAAGAATGCCATCGGGCAGTTTCTCTTCCGCGCTCCAACTCAGGCCTTCATCGCTTGACACCTTGCGCGCGCCCGTCCACGTACTCGGCTTGGTGCCGACTTTGTAGTAGAGCCAAAGACGACCATCCTTGGTATGAAAGAGCACGGGATTCCAGGATGCAACCTTCTCTGTTTTTGCAAGTACCTGCGGAGCGCTCCAGAGACCACGATGCAGACGTGCGCCATAGATCGTCTGTTCGGGATTGCCCTCTTTGACGCCGCCAAACCACGCTGCAAGCACATCGCCGTTCTTCAGTTCGACCAGCGTCGAGGCATGATGATCTTTCTGTGTTCCCGGCAAGGCATTGCCGTCCCCAGCGGGAGCAAAGATCCAACCGCTGTTCTGCGCATGGGCACAACCAAGGCTCATCGCCAGGCAGAATGCCGCCATCCATCGCATCGTCTTCATCGCTGCAATCCTTTGTCTGTTATCGACTCGTAATGTGATAGAGGCCAGCTTCGCGCAGGTGCATGGTTGCGCGTGTGCCATTTTCCTCAAGCGTCGTCGCCACGATGTGGCCGTTGACAAGCACCACAGCATGCGGGTTTCGCACAGGAACAGAGAGCTTCGCGTCGATGCCTTGAGGCAAGCTGAGATTGATCTGTAACTGCGCCTTTTTTTTCGCAGAGACGACAATCACGCCTTGCGGCGTTGGTGCCTGCCCCTTGGCCCAATCAAGATCGACGAGATCCGGTCGGATCGTTGCCTGACGAAATCCTGGCGCTGTAGCACGAATGCCAAGGACCTGCTCGATCAACCACGCGGTGGGAGCCGTTGACCAGCCATGCGCCATGCTGACGAAAAATCCCGTGCGACCATCGGCCTGAAGAAAGCGATGCGGATCGGTCTTCGGCCAACGCAGATCATAAGCCTCCCAAAAACTCGTTGCGCCTTCCGCAAGCATGCCGCCCCAATATGTACGCATCCACGCCAGAGCCTCGTGGCGATGGTCCATCCGCGCCATCGCGTCCAGAAGATACGCACCGAAGTATGGACTGATGGTCTGCGACGGCTCTGCTTCCGTGGCGGGTTGCTGCAACACGCGCGACCAGATTGCGCCATAGTCCTCATCAGGAGCTACGCCCGCGAGAACAGCCATCGCATTCAACTGCCAACGGCGGCCGAAGACCCCATCCGCATAACGCTGGCGCGCGTGCGCAGCGACAACCTCGGCGCGTTGCGCGGCGTGCGTGAATTGCGCTTCATCGCCCAGTTCACGCAAAAGCCAGGCCGCGGCACGATAACCGCGCACGAACTCCAACTCTGTGCCTTCAACAGCCTCAGGCGTATACGCAAACAGGTCTGGAGCCCAATCGACAAAAAGCCAGCGATGACGCTGGTTCGCCAGCATTCCATTCGCATCGAATTCCATGTCCATGGCGCCGACCATCGCTACCAAGGCATCCTGCTTGGTCGCAAGAATCCGTCGATCTCCGGTGCGCTGATAGAGGTCAGCCAATGCCGAGATCCACAACGCGGTATAACCGGGAATGCCGTTGACATGCTCGCCCGCCGCAGGAATCAGATGTGTCAGCGTCTCATCAAGAAGAGAGCTATCGCCAAAGGCATTGCCTATGACCGGAGCCAGAACATCAAGGTCGCCAGCCCACCAACCGCGATCACGCTTCGGAGCATCCCAAACACCGTCTTGCATGCACAGATGCGCCGTGTGCGCGCCAACCTCCCAAATACGATTCAACAATGGATCGGAGGATGCGAAGGCGCCCTTGTATGTGACAGGATAGGCAATGCCCTCGAGACGAATGTTACGAAAAGAAGTTATGGGATCACCGTCAATAAATCTGAGAGCCGCATAGCGGAAAGCACTCTTCGGCCCACGCGCTATGCTCATGGCCGGCACGCGCACGAGATTTCTGCCAAGATACTGCTCGTCAGAAAGCGCCTCGGATTCTGACTCACCGTAGCTGACCTCAATCTTTGCTTCGCAGTGGCATGCAGACTCGAAGAGAATCCGACCCGCAACCTCACGACCGAAGTCAAGCAGGAGCGATGGATGCGTGCTAACTCCACGTGTAATCTTCACACCGAAACGAGGATGTACGTCGGAACGGGTTAATGCGCTCGCATGCGCGAAGAAAGCCGAATCCGCATGCGTCACCGCGGTCGGCCACAGTCGATATGTGCGCAATGCAGGCGACATGCCCACATAACCCGGCCAATCATAGAGCCCCGCATCAAGATTCCACTGATAAAACTCAATGCGCTCTTCGATGCCTCCGAGCGATTGCGCGCGCTGCCATTGCCTATCATCGAATTCTGGCATCTGCCAGTTTGTGGCCAGAGCGGTACTGCTTCGCCACGATGCATCCGAGATCACAAGCGGAGCGGCTTCACGCCCCGGAGTCGCCGGAACAATTTTTGCAGCCAGAGCCTCACCAAAAGCCAACTGCTGCACGGCAGGCACATCGCTCGCTGTCACAATGCCAAATCCACGCACGAGTTCCAGTGCCAGAAGATTCTTGCCCACATGCAACGCCGCATGCATCTCGACACGATAGACGTGCGTCGCGAGCGGAGATTGCGGATCGGCTGTGGCATCGAGCACCAATCTACCATTCACATACACCTTGACCGCACGCGGTCCGGCGACATAGAGCGTGGACGTCGGAGGAATCTTTTCAACAAAAAATTCCTTGCGAAAACCATGCGGATCGATCTTCTTTTGGCGCGTTCGATAGTTAAATTTCGCGTGATCAGGGCGAAGCACAGCCGCGTCGCGGGCCGTCCAGATCCACTGTTCCGGCAGAGGTGAGTGCGCAGGATTCTGTAACGCAGCCGAGTCGCTCGCCGGATCAAGTGGTTCCATGCGCGGCGCTCCTTGCATAACTCCGCAGGACACCACGAACAGGGCAAGCAAAAGATATGCTAATTTTCGCAATGCACGCATCGGGGCCCCCACCACTACTGCTGTGCGGCAACAGGTGCGCCACAATGGCCGGTGAGCTTATCCTGCGCATGAATGCGGAAGGTAAAGGCCGACTCATTGGGATGAGTTAGAGGAAGATGTACGTACAAGCCATCTTTCTTCTGCGCCCATTGCAGCGCCTCACTCGCGCCTAAAAGTTCAATCGAACAAACCTCACCGCTCAGATATGGATTGCCCGCATAGAGCGTATGCAAGCGCAGATCACCTTCCGCTGGCCAATCGAGCACGGTGGCATACAACGCATTGCCGTGCGCTGTGTAGCGAATATCCCTGGACGTAAATTCCTGTTTGTCGGAGTTCTTCTCCGTCTTAGAACCTGCCGTTGGACCTTCACCGTAGACAAGCCACGGTCGCGACCCATAAATCGCCTCTCCATTCGTCGAAAGCCACTTTCCCATCTCGAGCAGAATTGTGCGCGCCTCTGCGGGAATCGTGCCGTCCGCCCTGGGCCCCACGTTGAGAAGAAGATTGCCATTCTTGCTTACCACATCCACGAGTTCGCCGATCAATGACTTGGCACTGCGATACTCATCGTTGTCCGCATAGCCCCAGGAGTGAATGCTCACCGACGTGTCTGTCTGCCAGGGAAGCAACCGCGTCGTATCTAGCTTGCTGCGCTCAATGTCAAGTACCGCTGCATTCTCAGGAAAGTCGTTCTGCTTATAAGTAAGTACGACAGGCTGATTCCGTTGCGCAGCCGTATTATAGTAGTACGCTGCGAAGCGTTTCAAATAAGGTTGAAAGGCCGGTTGGCCAATCCACCAATCGAAATAGAGAAAGTCCGGATGATACTGATCGACAATCTCTCCGGCACGAGCCAGCCAATCATCGAGAAACGCCTGATCCGGCGCGAGCCAGCGCTCGAGATGCGAAGGATTCGGCTCCTTGATGTCGTCATCGCCGGGCAGGGCAAGCGGTCTGGCCGGTCCATACAGACTTGCATATTTTGGATCACGCACATCGGAGTCCATTTTTGTTCCGCCATAGTACCACCACCAATGCTCGGCGCGATGCGACGATGCGCCAAAGTACAAGCCTCGTTTGCGTGATGCAACAGCAAGTTCACCGACGACATCTCGCTTGGGACCCATCTTCGCGGCATTCCACTCGGTGATCTTCGAGTCATACATCGCGAAGCCGTCGCAGTGTTCGGCAACTGGCACCACATAACGAGCACCGGAGTTTGCAAACAGGTCGATCCACTCATCTGCATTGAAGTGTTCAGCGCGAAACATCGGAATAAAATCCTTGTAGCCAAACCTCGATGGAGACCCATATTTTTCGATATGATGTTTGTTGGCCGGATTTCCCTCGACATACATATTGCGCGGATACCACTCATTAGCAAAGGCCGGGACAGCATAAACTCCCCAATGCAAAAAGATACCGAACTTTGCATCGCGGAACCATTCGGGCACACGATAGCCTCCGAGCGAATCCCAATTTGCCGCGAATGGCCCTGCTTGAATCCCTTGCGTCTCACGCGCAAGTTGCTTCTGCACGGCAGCCGAGTTCTGCTGCGCGATGAGCGGCAAGTGCGCGCTACACATAAGGGCCACGGCACCAAGCACAATGCTGCGCTTCGTCATTGTTACTTCAAATTTAGGGAAACTTATTTTCATCACTATCCCCTATCGAGCAACTTCCGTAAAGGGTTTCGAGCTAGCCACCGAGATGCCACGCACCTCATGCGGCCACTTATGAGAAACTGCGCAATAAAAGTGATACAACGATCCTCGGTGCGCAATGACCGAAGTCTTATGCGCAAAGGTTTCATCGACGGTTCCCGGCGCGCCTACGTCAACCATCACCTCATCGATCTTGCGAAAGTGGTACGGATCGCGACCAATCGCCAGCAGTTCGCGCGCCTTGCCCTTTTGATCGAAGCCAAAGTAATACATACCCCAAAGTTTTTTGTATCGCGCCATAAAAGGATTTGAGGCAAACTTCGCATCGCGCGCATCCCCGTCACCATTGGCCAGGATCGGATTTCCTCCATAGCGCGTCCATATTTTAAGGTCACGCGAAATCGCCACGCCACTCTGCTCACGCCATCCACCGCCCTCGCGCTTTGGTAACTTGTCAGTCTTGGCATTGTAATAAAGATAGAAGACGCCATCCTGCTCCATCAGATTCGGACGATACAGCCCGCCATGTTCCCATGGTGCGCCATCCTGCGGAAACAGAATTGGATCGGTCAGTTCCCAATGCAGAAGATCGTCACTCCAGGCAAGGCCGATCACCGCAGCACCCTCTTCGTAGCCCGCATTCGGATACGCATTCCATGCGCCGAGATAGCGGCCATGCACCTTCTTGATTCGTCCCGGTGAAGTCAGGCCGTTTTCTCGCACGAGGCATGAGAGCGCGACATTATATTTCGTATACTTCGAACTCGGATCACGACGCGCGACGCAGGCAACACGATCCCAGTGCAGCAAGTCCTGCGACTTCGCCAGCCCCGTCTGATAGCCAACGCCGTCGAAGCCGATGTAGAGCATATGGAAAGCACCCTTGTGATAGAAGACGAATGGATCGTCGACGCTCTTGCTATCAAACGCACCGGCTTCTGTCGAGGCGCTCAGAACCAGCTTCCCATATTTGTATGGTGTACGAAAGGGCGCAATCTGCGCACTGATCCACTCGTCGGCAAACAGTGAAGATGAGTTCGCCAAAGGTAGTCCTGCCAGCGTCAGTCCGAGACTCTTTGCAAAATCTCTGCGTGTAAGTTTTTCTAGCATCCTTTTCGCCTTGACCTCAAAATTTCAACATTTTCTTTAACCACGTTACTTCCTCTGTTGCGACAACACTGCAACGCCCTGCGACTTGAGAGAGACGTGATCGACAATAAGATTTTTATCGAGCACATTGTGCATTGCTGCAGGCAGTGGCACATTGACCGCTTCCGCGCCGTGATTCATCAAGACAAAAACCCGATGATGCGCATCCTCACGGCGACACACCTCAACGCTCTCGGGGACATTCACAAACTCCGCCTGCACGCCCGCATCCTTCAATGCCCATCGCATGACAGCGCTCATCAGGGTCGGGTCGAGCAGCGCACCTAAATATGTGATGCGACCTTTGCCTAGCCTACGCGTCATCATTGCCATCTTTCCATCGAGCCATCCATTCGACGAGCCATAGCGCAGCAAGACCTCGTCTTCTCGATTACTGCTTGAAAGCTGTTCGGCCCAGATGTTTGCTATGCCCGTGCCCAATACGCCGCTCACAGGAACATCTCTATCGAGCGCGTAATACTGCTCAACGCGCCCACCCAGCGCTTCGACAAGCGGACCGGGTTGGCGCTGCGGGTTGAGCGCATTATGCTCGTCTTTCATGCCAGAACGCGGCCCCAAGAATAAATGTCCGCCTTGCTCTACGTATTTTTTAAGTTCTGCGGCATCGGCCCCTGAAATCACATTGAGGCTCGGTGCAAATAGCACTTTGTATGCTGACAGCGGAGCCTTTCCCTCAACCACGTCCACCGTAAGCCCGGCCTTACGCAGCGGCAGGTAATAGCCAAGCAAGACCTCTAACTGATCGTAATTGCGATTGTGCGGCTGGAAGTCAATGGCCCAGCGACTATCGTAAGAGTGCAGCAACGCGACCTGCGCCAGTGGAGTTGTTCCCGCCAATACCGGAGCCGCTA
>WSSedL1CaDRAFT_10001259_pt1 | contig 15278 bp, 18 predicted proteins | sample WetSurSL1Cattail_FD_9464 | JGI IMG/M metagenome (IMG submission 9464)
GCGACTAATCGGCTTGATTTTGATGGTAATTCTGGCCGCAGGTGGCCTGGGCTTGTGGTGGATCAACCAGCCGCTGGCGCTGCGCGTTCCCGTCGTGGACTTGTCGATTGAGCCCGGCACCAGCCCGCGTGGTGTGGTGCAAGATGCGGTTGACGCTGGTGTGGCCACCCCACCGCAACTGCTGTACTGGTGGTTTCGACTCTCCGGCGAGGCACGCCAAATCAAGGCTGGCAGTTACGAATTGCAGGGTGATGTCAGTCCACGCCACCTGCTTTCCAAGCTGGTGCGGGGGGAAGAAGCCCTGCGCGCAGTCACGCTGGTGGAGGGGCTGACCTTCAAACAGTTTCGCCAAATACTCCAAAAAGCAGAGCAACTTACCCAGGATACACAAGGGCTTGAGGCCGATTTGATCATGCAAAAACTGGAGCGCCCCGGTCTCGCACCCGAGGGGCATTTTTACCCCGACACCTACACCTACACCAAGGGCAGCAGTGACCTGGCGGTGCTCAAGCGCGCGCTGCACGCGATGGACAAACATCTGGAGGCCGCCTGGCAAACCCGCCCAAGCAACTCCCCGCTGAAAGGCCCTGACGAATTGTTGACGCTGGCCAGCATCGTCGAGAAAGAAACCGGCCTGCCCAGTGACCGGCCGATGATCGCCTCGGTTTTCACCAACCGCTTGCGCATCGGCATGATGTTGCAGACCGACCCCACCGTGATTTACGGCCTGGGTGACAAGTTTGATGGCAACCTGCGCCGCCGTGACCTGCTGGCCGATACCCCCTGGAACACCTACACCCGCTCAGGCCTGCCACCAACACCGATTGCCATGCCTGGCAAAGCGGCACTGCTGGCGGCCGCGCAACCCGCCAGCAGCAAAGCCCTGTACTTTGTCGCCAAGGGCGACGGCAGCAGCCAGTTCAGCGACACGCTCGACGCGCACAACCGGGCGGTGGCCAAATACCAGCTTGGGCGTTGAACCGCGCCAACATTTGCAATTTTTCATGACACATCACGGACTTTTCATCACTTTTGAAGGCATCGATGGGGCTGGCAAGTCCACCCACATCGATGCTTTGGCGCGCGCTTTTGAGGCGCAGGGCAGGGTGGTCACCCTGACGCGTGAACCCGGAGGCACGCCGCTGGCCGAAAAATTACGCAGCATCGTCCTCAACGACGCCATGGACGCGTTGACCGAGGCGCTGCTGGTGTTTGCCGCGCGGCGTGACCATTTGCACCACCGCATCGAGCCCGCGCTGGCGCGCGGCGAGGTGGTGATCAGTGACCGTTTCACCGACGCCACCTTGGCTTACCAGGGGGGTGGTCGTGGTTATGATTGGGAAACACTCCTGAATCTAGAGCGGTTAGTCCAGGATACACAAGGGCTGGAGGGTAATTTTGTCCGCCAACCGGATTTAACGCTGTGGTTTGAACTGGACCCCGAGATTGCCGCACAACGACTCGCCGGGGCGCGGGTGCCGGACAAGTTTGAGTCCCAGAGCGCCGCGTTTTTCAAACGTGTCAGCGACGCCTATGGGCGGCGCCAGCAAGCCGACCCGCAGCGTTTTGCCCGCGTCAACGCCGATCAGGCGCGTGAAGCCGTCTGGCAAGAGGTGCTGCAATCGGTGCAACACAAAGGCTGGCTGACATGACATCCCCAGACGAAACCACGCCAATCCAGACTGTGGCACCCTGGATTGCGACCCAGCTGCAAAGTCTGCTGGCGCAACGTGGCCACGCCTGGCTGCTGGCGGGGCCGTCCGGCCTGGGCCAATACGAGTTGGCGCTGGCCCTGGTACGAGCCTGGCTGTGTGATCAGCCTGGGCCACATGGCGCCTGTGGCGTGTGCGCCAGTTGCCACGCCATTGATGTCCATGCCCATGCCGACCTGTGTGTGTTGTGCCCGGAGACCGTGTTGTTGGACCTGGGTTGGTCTTTGGGAGAAAAAGCGCAGTCTGAGATTGATAGCAAGAAACGCAAGGCCAGCAAGGAGATCCGTGTGGAAGCCATGCGTGATGCGGTGGAGTTCGCGCAGCGCACCAGCGCCCGTGGCCGTGGCAAAGCGGTGCTGGTGTTTCCGGCCGAACGCATGAACGTGTTCACCGCCAACGCCCTTCTCAAAACCCTGGAGGAGCCCGTCGGTGATGTGAAGTTTGTGCTGGCCACCGACGCCACCCACTTGCTGCTGCCCACCATCCGCAGCCGCTGCCTGGGTCACACCATGATCTGGCCTGATCAGGACGCTGCCCTGCGTTGGTTACAGGCCCAGGGTGTGCCAGCCCCTCAGGCCGCGGTAATGCTGCGAGCTTCGGGTGGCCGCCCGGCCGACGCGCTGTTGATGGCGCCAGTGAGTGATCGCTGGCGGCTGCTGCCCAAAGCCGTGTTGCGCGGTGAGGTGGCTGTGTTCAAGGACTGGACACCGGCGCAGACAGTGGACGCCCTGCACAAGTTATGCCACGACCTGCTGGCGGTCAAAACCGGCGCCCAGCCGCGCTACTTTGAGGTGGCTGACCTGCCCACACCGGGTTCCAGGCAGAGCCTGACCAGTTGGGCCAAGTCATTGGCTGACACCCGGCGCACGGTGGAACATCCGTTCAATCCTGGGCTGATGCAGGAAGCGCTGGTCAGCCAGGCGCAATTGGCTCTAAACTCCAAACCATGAACGCCACCACATCCCATGCCCCGGGTACACCACGTCCCAGTGTGATCCAGCTGGCCATCAAGGAAAAATCTGCGCTGTACGCGGCCTACATTCCGCTGTTCACCGAAGGTGGTGTGTTCATTCCTACCAACCGCGACTATGTGTTGGGCGACGCGGTGTATGTGCTGATTTCCCTGCCTGACGAACCACAACGCTACCCGATAGCCGGTAAGGTGGCCTGGGTGACACCCGCCAAAGCATCCCACAACCGCGCCCAGGGTGTGGGTATTCGTTTCCCCAAAGACGACAACGCCCGCGCACTCAAACTCAAGATCGAAGAGATTCTGGGTGGGCAATTGGTCTCTGACCGCCAGACACAAACTATCTAGTCCATCTGCCCGTCTTCGCGCGGCAGATAACAACAGATAGCAACTTTGACAGACGTATGTTCACGGATTCCCATTGCCATTTGAATTTCCCCGAGCTGGTGTCGAACCTGCCAGCTGTTTTGCAGGCCATGTCAGACGCTCAGGTGACACGTGCGCTGTGTATCAGCACCACGTTGGAAGAGTTTGACAGCGTGCACCAACTGGCGCTGCAACATGCCAATCTGTGGGCGACCGTGGGTGTGCATCCTGACAACGAAGGTGTTCAAGAACCCACGCTGGCGGATTTGCTGCACTTGGGCAGTTTGCCGCGGGTGGTGGGTATCGGTGAAACTGGTTTGGACTATTACCGGCTCAATGGTCGCAGCGTGGCCGACATGCACTGGCAGCGTGAGCGCTTTCGGATGCACATCCACGCTGCACGCCAGTTGCACAAGCCGCTGGTCATCCACACCCGCAGTTCATCCAGTGACACACTGGCCATCTTGCGCGAGGAGGGTGAAGAAGGCTCAATGGGTTGCGCCGGCGGTGTGTTTCACTGCTTCACCGAAGAGTGGGACGTGGCCAAGGTAGCGCTCGACTTGGGTTTTTACATCTCGTTCTCTGGCATCCTGACTTTCAAAAATGCACAAACCATCCGTGATGTGGCGGCCAAAGTGCCGTTGAATCGCTTGTTGATTGAGACCGACAGCCCGTACCTGGCCCCGATGCCGTACCGCGGCAAAACCAATAACCCATCCTACGTGCCCTATGTGGCGCAGAAACTGGCAGAGTTGCGAGGTGTCAGCACAGACGAGATCGCCAGCCTCACCAGCCAGAATTTCGATCAACTTTTCACCGGAGTGAGCGCATGAACATGCGTTTCCTAAATGCGCTAAACAACTTTAAAAATATTGTTTATTGCTTTGTTTTTGTTGGATTTTCAGCGGCTCATGCCGGCTCATACGACGATTTTTTTGTAGCCATCAGACAGGACGATGGTGCGGCAGTCAGCGCGTTGTTGCAACGGGGATTTGACCCGAACACGGTCGACCCCAAGGGGACACCGGGCCTGATTCTGGCGATCAAATCGGAATCGGTGAAGGTGGCCGAGGTGCTGATCCGCTGGTCACCGACCAAAGTGGAAGTGCGTAATGCTGCGGACGAAAGCCCGCTGATGCTGGCAGCCCTGGCGGGTGATGTCAGCATGTGCAAGATGCTGATTGAGCGGGATGCAGATGTCAACAAAACCGGCTGGACCCCTTTGCATTACGCAGCCACCAACGGACATCTGGAGGTGATGAACCTATTGCTGGAAGAGAACGCCTACATCGATGCTGGCTCACCCAACGGCAGCACACCACTGATGATGGCGGCGCGCTACGGCACACCCGCTGCCGTCAAACTGTTGCTGGAAGCCGGTGCCGACCCGACGCTGCTGAACGACTTGGGGCTGAGTGCACTGGACTTTGCCACCCAGGCTGAGCGAGGCGATTCGGCACAACTTATTTCAGCATTTGTGCGAAGCCGCCAGCCCAAGGGGACTTGGTGATCAACGTGTTGTGGGCTGCTGCGCAAAAACTTCTTTGGCTGCAAACAGGCCGTTGAGTGCTGCGGGGAAGCCCGCGTACACCGCCATTTGCATGATCACCTCAACAATTTCCTGCTCCGAGCAACCCACGTTGCGTGCGCCCTGCAGGTGAACTTTTAACTGTGGAGCGGCATTGCCCAGTGCTGTGAGGGCGGCCACCACGGCCAGTTCCCGTGTCTTGAGGTCGAGACCAGGCCGCGTGTAGATGTCGCCAAACGGAAATTCAATGAGCAACCGGGCGAAGTCGGGCGCGATGTCGCGCAAGCTCTCAATGACGTTCTCGCCAGCGTGACCATCAACTTCCTTGAGCTTGGCCCAGCCTTGTTGATAACGGGTGTTGTCCATATGTGTGCCTTGGTGGTTAAAGAATGGCTGCACTGTAGGGTTGGCATCACCACAAATCCAATACCATTTGTGTGATACCTTTTGGGTATGAGTTATCCCTTGGACCTGCGACAACTGCGCTATTTTTTGGCTGTCAGCGAAGAACTCCACTTTGGTCGTGCGGCGCTGCGCCTGCATATTTCGCAACCGCCGTTGAGCCGACAGATTCACCAGTTGGAAGCGCAACTCGGCGTGGTGTTGTTTCTGCGCGGCAAAAGCGGTGTCACACTCACCGCCGCGGGCCAGGCCTTTTTGCCGGAAGTCAGACAAACGCTGGCACAAGCAGAAAAAGCCGTCGCTGCGGCCAGGGCGGCGGGTGGTGACCAGCAAGGCCGGTTTGTGGTGGGTTACACCACTGTGTTTGACCGCAGTGTGATTCCTGACGTGATGGGGGCGTTACAACAGCGCTGCCCGGGCTGGCAGATTCTCACCCAGGGCAAACATTCGATCCGGCTGGTGCGTGACATCAAGAACGGGGTCATGGACGCCGCTTTTATTGGCCTGCACACACAAACCTCAGGACTGATAGCAGAAACCCTCCATGAGGAGCCACTGGTGGTTGCCTTATCCAGCAGGCATCCACTGGCCAAAAAACGCCAACTCGACTTTGACAATCTGCGTGGTGAGCCCATGTTCTGGTTCGAGCGGCGACTGAATCCAGGCTTTTACGACTTTTGCCAGGCGTATTTTGAGAAGATTGGCTTCAGGTTTGTGGTACTCCCGGAACCCTTGGACCACCACATCATGCTGGGTTTGATTGCTGAGGGCACCGGTTTGGCGCTGGTCCCGGCCTCCTTACAACGGGTCAAGCGGCAAGGTGTTGTCTTCAGGCCGCTCAAAGTCAACGCCTCAAAACTGACGATGGGTATCGCGGTTGTGTATTCCGAGCGCAATACATCGCCTGTCCTGCCTCTGTTTCTGGATCTGGTTCGGAGGAGTCAGCCCACCCAACATGCCAAGGCCATTGGCTAACCTGACCACGGTAGGTTTGAATGCCCTCGTTGAGAACCTCGACGCGCCCGTTGAAGAGGTGCTTACCGGGCGCGTGATTTCATGGCACGCTCCACCTCGCGCTTGCCTTCGCGATCTTTGATGGTGTCGCGTTTGTCGTGCTCGGCTTTGCCTTTGGCCAATGCAACTTCGCATTTGATCTTGCCTGCTTTCCAATGCAGATTGATTGGCACCAGCGTGTAACCTTTTTGCTCGACCTTGCCAATCAGACGCTTGATTTCTTCCCGGTGCATCAGCAGTTTTCTGGTGCGTTGTTTGTCCGGGGTGATGTGTGTAGAGGCCGTGCCCAGCGGTTGGATCTGCAGACCGATGATGAACAACTCGCCATTGCGGATGACCACGTAGCCGTCGGTCAGCTGCACCTTGCCTTCGCGCAGGGATTTGACCTCCCAGCCTTCAAGCACGATACCGGCCTCAAACCGCTCCTCAAAAAAGTAGTTGAATGCCGCCTTTTTGTTGTCAGCGATGCGGGTTGCGGTGTCGGGTTTTTTGGCCATGGCGGAGATATTGAGTGGGAATGAATGCGAACCAGGCTTGACTACAATCCCGCGCAAACCTCCATTCTATGAACACTGTCAAAAAGTCCGTCTTAATCTGGTACAGCCCCGCAGAAATGTACCGGCTGGTGGTGGATGTGGATGCTTACCCTCAGTTTTTGCCATGGTGCGACAAGGCCCGGGTGGTCAGCCATGAAGACAACGGCATGGTGGCAGAAATTGGCATCGCTTTTGGTGGCATTCACCAAACCTTCACCACCAAAAACACCCACGTTGTTGACCAGCAAGTGACCATCAAACTCGTCAAAGGGCCGTTTTCCAAGTTGGAAGGTGACTGGAACTTTATCCCTCTGGGCGTGGATCAGCGTGCCTGCCGGGTGGAACTGGTTCTGCAATACGGCTTTGAAAGCACTCTGGGCAGACTCATCAGTCCGGTGTTTGACAAAATTGCCAGCAACATGGTGGACGCCTTCATCAACCGTGCCAAACAGGTCTACGGCGAGTAAACCCGTGATACAGGTGTGTGTGGTGTATGCGCCCGTAGCGCGCCAAGTCCAGGAGGTGGTCCTCACACTGGCTGAACCATGCAGCGTTTTGATAGCCCTGCAGCAAAGTGGTCTGTTACAGCGTTTTGCAGAACTGGACAAACCGGACATCCTACTGGGCGTATGGGGCCGACAGGTGAGCCTGACGCAAGTGCTGCGTGACCAAGACCGTGTGGAGATTTACCGGCCGCTTCGGGTTGATCCCAAAGTGGCGCGTCGTGAGCGTTTTGTCAAGCAGGGGGCACGTACCACGGGGCTTTTTGTCAAAAAACGCCCAGGCGCCAAAGCTGGCTATTAAAACCTACGCCGCTCTGCAAGTAGATCACCTACTTGCAATCCGTATCCATGATGGCTTGAATACGCTGAGACTCAGCAGCCCGGGCGGCATCGTCAAGGATCTCCCGCTCACCGTCCTTGTTAACACGTGCCAGACGTACGCCTGAGTCAAAACCGGCCTTGGCCTGTTTGGCGCGGGCGCAGTTATCGGCCTTGGTTTTGGCCAATTTGTCCTCTTCGGCTTTGCGTTTGGCGGCATCTTCCTGCTCGGCTTTTTTCTTCTTGTCAGCCAGTTCCTTGTCCACGCCGTTGATCTTGGGTGCACCGACCGCTGTGGACTGTGCCGGGTCCGCGTTGTCCTGGTTGGTCAGAGTAGGGGCCACTTTTGCCCCACCCGGTCGTTTGAGGATGTTTTTGTCAGGAATACCAGGCGGAGGTGCACGGTCACTGAACACCTTGCGGCCATCCTTGTCCAGCCACTGCCATTGGGCCATAGCCGCTGTGGACAGCAAAACAGCTGCAACAAGCCCAAAAGATCGGATAAATCGGTTCATGGGTCGCAAGTTTATGCCAGCCAGCACTGACCGCAGCACCTTTACAACGTTTCACATCACATTCCCCTGCGCCCGACACCCTGGTCGTGCCCAGATACAATTGACGATTTGGAGCTTTAATCATGCGCCTGATTGGCAAAGCGCTCACCTTCGACGATGTGTTGTTGGTGCCTGCGTACTCCCAAGTCCTTCCCAAGGACACCTCGCTTTCCACCCTGTTTACCCGCAATATTGCCTTGAATCTGCCCCTGGTGTCGGCCGCCATGGACACGGTGACCGAGTCGCGCCTGGCGATTGCTATTGCGCAAGAAGGTGGCATCGGCGTGGTGCACAAAAACATGACTGCCCAGCAACAGGCCGCCAAGGTGGCCAAGGTCAAGCGTTACGAGTCTGGCGTATTACGCGACCCGGTGGTGATTACCCCTCAACACACAGTGCGTCAGGTAATGGCACTATCCGAGCAATTGGGTGTGTCGGGCTTTCCGGTGATTGACGGTGGCAAGGTGGTGGGCATTGTCACAGGACGTGACTTGCGTTTTGAGACACGTTATGACCTGCCAGTCAGCCACATCATGACACCACGCGACAAGCTGGTCACTGTGCCCGATGGCACCACGTTGGCCCAGGCCAAAGTGCTGCTGAATCAACACAAGATCGAACGCTTGCTGGTGGTCAACGATGCGTTTGAGCTCAAGGGCCTGATCACCGTCAAGGACATCACCAAACAAACCAGCTTTCCCAATGCCGCCCGTGATGCCCACGGCAAATTGCGCGTTGCCGCCGCTGTGGGCGTGGGTGAAGGCACCGAAGAACGGGTGGAGTTGCTGGCCCGCGCCGGAGTGGACGCGATAGTGGTGGACACCGCACACGGCCACAGCAAAGGTGTGATTGACCGGGTACGCTGGGTCAAACAGAATTTTCCGCAGGTCGAAGTCATTGGCGGCAACATCGCCACCGGGGCGGCTGCATTGGCTCTGGTCGAGGCGGGTGCCGACGCGGTCAAGGTCGGTATTGGCCCAGGCTCCATCTGCACCACCCGCATCGTGGCAGGTGTGGGTGTGCCGCAAATCATGGCCATTGACAGCGTTGCCACCGCACTCAAAGGCACCGGTGTGCCGCTGATTGCTGATGGCGGCATCCGTTTCAGTGGTGACATCGCCAAAGCCATCGCGGCTGGCGCCAGCACGGTGATGATGGGTGGCATGTTTGCCGGCACCGAAGAGGCGCCGGGCGAAGTGATCCTGTTCCAGGGCCGCAGCTACAAGAGTTACCGCGGCATGGGCTCCATTGGCGCCATGCAGCAGGGTAGTGCTGACCGCTATTTCCAGGAATCCGACAGCGGCAACCCGAACGCCGACAAACTGGTGCCCGAAGGTATTGAAGGCCGGGTGCCTTACAAAGGCTCGATGGTGGCCATCATTTTCCAGATGGCGGGCGGTTTGCGTGCCAGCATGGGCTACTGTGGCTGTGCCACCATTGAAGACATGCAGAACAAGGCCGAGTTTGTCGAAATCACCTCGGCCGGCATTCGTGAAAGCCATGTGCACGATGTGCAGATCACAAAAGAAGCACCTAACTACAGGGCGGATTAGGCCCCCCGGCTTGCCCACTGCCCCGACATCGGCGCAAGCCGATGTCGCTTGTGGCCGCTTTCCCCCTTGCAGGGGGCAACACCAGTGGCCCGGCGAAGCCGGTTCCACGGTGTTTCTTGGTTTGGGCACACACACTGGACACATTCACTTCACTCTCTCGGCCTCTGATTGTTATGCATCAAAAAATCCTGATCCTCGATTTCGGCTCCCAAGTCACCCAGCTGATTGCACGACGCATCCGCGAAGCGCATGTGTTTTGTGAGGTTCACCCGTGTGATGTGAGCGACGACTGGGTTCGTGACTACGCGCGTGACGGTAACCTCAAAGGCGTCATCCTGTCCGGTAGCCACGCCAGCACCTATGAAGAGCACGATTTACGTGCGCCACAAGTTGTTTACGAACTGGGTATCCCGGTGTTGGGCATCTGTTATGGCATGTTCACCATGGCCGTTCAACTCGGTGGCATCGTTGCGCCAAGCAGCAAACGCGAGTTTGGTCACGCCGATGTGCGGGCTCATGGTCATACCGCCTTGCTCGATGGCATTCAGGACTACACCACACCTATGGGCCATGGCATGCTTCAGGTCTGGATGAGCCACGGTGACAAGGTCACAGAACTGCCTCCTGGCTTCAAACTGATGGCCAGCACCGACAGCTGCCCGATTGCCGGCATGGCCGACGAAGAACGGCGTTTTTACGCGGTGCAATTCCACCCCGAAGTCACCCACACCAAGCGTGGCGCGGCGATTCTGGAGCGTTTTGTGCTGGACATCTGCGGCACCCGTGCTGACTGGATCATGGGCGACTACATCAGCGAAGCGGTCGAAAAAATCCGTGCGCAGGTGGGGGACGAAGAAGTCATTTTGGGCCTGTCGGGCGGTGTGGATTCCTCGGTGGCCGCAGCCCTGATCCACCGCGCCATTGGTGATCAACTCACCTGTGTGTTTGTCGACCACGGCCTGCTGCGCCTGAATGAAGGCGACATGGTGATGGACATGTTTGTTGGCAAGTTACATGCCAAGGTCGTGCGTGTGGATGCGGCCGACCAGTTCCTGGGGCACCTGGCTGGGGTCAGTGACCCGGAAGCTAAACGCAAGATCATTGGCCGTGAGTTTGTAGAGGTTTTTAAGGCGCAAGCCCTTTCCTTAAAAGCATCAGATGCTACAAAAAAAGGTGCGAAGTGGTTAGCCCAAGGCACCATCTATCCCGATGTAATCGAGTCTGGCGGCGCCAAGACCAAGAAGGCTGTGGTCATCAAGAGCCACCACAACGTCGGTGGCTTGCCAGAGCAGTTGGGCCTGAAGCTGCTGGAGCCCTTGCGCGAATTGTTCAAGGACGAAGTGCGTGAACTGGGCGTGGCGCTGGGCTTGCCGTACAACATGGTGTACCGCCATCCGTTTCCCGGGCCGGGCTTAGGTGTGCGGATTCTGGGTGAGGTCAAGAAGGAGTATGCCGACCTGCTGCGCCGGGCCGATGCGATCTTCATCGAAGAACTGCACAACTTTGTTGATGAAGCCAGCGGCAAAACCTGGTACCAGCTCACAAGCCAGGCGTTCACCGTGTTTCTGCCGGTGAAGAGTGTCGGTGTCATGGGCGACGGCCGAACCTATGACTATGTGGTGGCGCTGCGTGCGGTACAGACAAGCGACTTCATGACAGCCGACTGGGCCGAGTTGCCCTACGCGTTGCTCAAAAAAGTGTCCAGCCGAATCATCAACGAAGTGCGCGGCATCAACCGCGTCACCTACGATGTAAGCAGCAAACCACCTGCCACCATTGAGTGGGAGTAGGCACTCAGCCATAACGCTTGGCATGCGTTGTGGTGATGGTGAACTGCAATAATCGCAGCATGTATGTGCCCCCGCAATTCGCCTCTATCGATCCCGCACACGCCAGTGCACTGATTCGCACCTATCCGTTCGCCAGCCTGATTTCTGTGGATGACGAGGGTTTGCCTTTTGTCACACCACTACCTTTGCATTTGCTGGAAGAAGATGGGCGTTGGTTGTTGCTGGGCCACTGTGCCAAACCCAACCCGCACTGGCGTTATCTGCAGGCACGACCTAAAGCTGTGGTCACGTTCATGGGGCCGCAGGCTTACATGAGTCCCAGTGTCTATCCGGACCTGGCGCGGGTGCCAACCTGGAACTACCTGACAGTGCACTGCACCGTACAAGCGCGACTCATCGAGCACTTTGACGATAAGGACCGCCTGCTCAAACACCTGATTCATGACCATGACCCCGTCTACGAACAGCAGTGGCGTGATTTGGGCGATAAATTTCAGCACAAAATGATGGCAGGCATGGTGGCGTTTGAGCTGGAAGTGACACATTGGCAATGCAAGCTTAAACTCAATCAGCACCGACCTGAGTCACATCAGGCACTGCACAGTGTGTATGCCAGTGGCAACGAAGATCAGCGTGCGCTGACCAACTGGATGCAACACCTGGGCTTGGTCAGTAACTCGGCAAGTGAGCCGTGATGCGTGCCATGCTTGGATTGGTTGGTTTGTTGATCACACTGGCGATAGTGAGTGTGCTGGTGCGCCAGCAGATGGCACGCACCCCGACCTTGCAAGCACCCGCATCGGCTGACTCGGCTGCCACGACCGGGACCGCGACCGTAGCCGCATCCGGCACGGCGACTCTGAACAGCCAACAGACTCAGCAGCAGTTCAAGCAGGCACTGGACCAGGCGGTGCAAACACGCCCGATGCCAGACGACACACCGTGACAAGCCCAGCTGCAAATATGTCAGAGATACCAGACACAGATTGGATGCAAGCTGCACTGGCCCAGGCCAAACTTGCCGGGGCTGCGGGTGAAGTGCCCGTCGGTGCAGTGGTGGTGTTTGACGAGCAAATCATCGGCGTCGGTCGCAACGCGCCCATCCACACCCATGACCCCACGGCCCACGCCGAAATTCTTGCCCTGCGTGCTGCTGCGCGGCATCTGGGCAACTACCGGCTGGACGACTGCGAGCTGTTTGTGACGCTGGAGCCGTGCACCATGTGCGCCGGCGCCATGCTGCACGCCCGCGTCAAACGGGTGGTGTTTGGTGCAGCAGACCCGAAAACGGGTGCGGCGGGTTCGGTCAGCAACGTGTTTGCTACGCCGCAACTCAACCACCACACACACATTGAGGGGGGGCTGTTGTCTGATGCCTGTGCGAGCTTGCTCCAGGATTTTTTCAAACAACAACGTACCCAGCAGCAGCTTGAAGCCGTGCAGGCGGGCAGGGCGCTGCGTGAGGATGCCTTGCGCACACCAGAGAGCCGCTTTGCCACGCTGCCGGCTTGCCCCGCTCCTTCGTTTTACGTCAATGACCTGCCCAGTTTGGCAGGCTTGCGCTTGCACTATGTGGACACCGACCCCAAGCAGGTCAGTGGCGCCCAACTGTGCCTGCACGGTGTACAGGAATGGAGCTATGCCTGGTGTAGCTTCATCCAAAGAGCGTCTGTTACAGGGCAACGCGTGGTCTGTGCTGACCTGATCGGCTTTGGCAAGAGTGATAAACCCAAAAAAAAGAGTTTTCACACCCTGAGCAGGCATGCACAGGTCTTGCTAGAGTTGATCCAGCGGCTGGACCTGCCAGCGGTTCAACTGGTTGTTGCCGAGTCGGCATTGCCGCTGGCCTATAAGCTCCAGGCCCTCGCACCACAGAGCGTTTTGGGCATTGAGGTGGCTCAGACCGATGCACTCAACAACGATGCTTTACACGCCCCCTTCCCAGATAAAGGTCACCAGGCTGGCCCACAAGCGTTTTCTTCGCTGAAAATCCAGCCAAGACCAGTTGGGTCGAGCCAAAGCCACACCGCATGAAAAAACACATTTATATCTATTCCCCGTCCGGCGCCGTGCGCGACAAGGCTGCATTCAAACGCGGCATCCAACGGCTGCAGACCTTGGGCCACGAGGTCGAGGTGGACGAATCCGCCCTGGCCAGCCACCAGCGATTTGCTGGCGACGACGCCACGCGCCTGGCCGCTATCCACCGCGCCGCTGACAGCGGTGCCGATGTGGCGCTGATGTCACGCGGCGGTTATGGCCTGACGCGCCTGCTGCCCGATATCCGCTACAAAAAAATCGCCAAGGCCATCAACAAAGGCATGCAGTTTGTCGGCATCAGCGACTTCACCGCTTTTCAGAGCGCGGTGCTAGCCAAAACGGGTGCCATCACCTGGGCCGGCCCGGCCCTCTGTGAGGGTTTTGGTACAGATGAAGCGCCAGACGACATCATGGAAGCCTGCTTTGACGACATGCTGTGTGGACAAGGGGAGGGCACCGGCTGGCGCCAGCTGCGTCAGAGTGCTGAGACTGATCCTGAATTTGTAGCTGCTAACCCAAATACTCAAAGGGCTGGAGGCAGTTTTGATATAGAAAATGCGGTATTGTGGGGTGGCAACCTGACCATGCTGGCCTCCTTGCTGGGTACGCCCTATTTCCCCAAGATCAAGGGAGGCATCCTGTTTCTGGAAGACGTGGCAGAGCACCCGTACCGCATTGAACGCCTGTTAGCCCAATTGTTGTATGCGGGTGTTCTGAAACACCAAAAAGCCATCGTGCTGGGCCAATTCACCGATTTCAAGCTCACGTCGCATGACCGTGGCTTCAAGCTGGCGAGTGTTGTGCAGTGGCTGGCACAACAAGTGCGCTGCCCAATTCTGACCAATTTGCCGTATGGGCATGTCCAGACCAAAGTGCTTTTGCCGGTAGGTGCCCACACCACTCTGAGCGTGAATGCACGGGATGCACTGCTGGTATGGGGACACGTTTGAAGGCTGTCATGCGCTTGACCTAAACTCGCGTCATAGCCATGGGAATTCAACGCGAATGAGTGTCCAATCCACTGTCGTTTTTGCCGATTTATTTGGCAGTACAGGTGTCTTTGAAGCCTTGGGCAATGCAAAGGCTACCGAGTTAGTCACGCAAGCAACCGCCTGGGTAGCACAACGCTGCAGCGCTCAAGGCGGCAGGGTAGTCAAGTTCCTGGGTGATGGCGTGTTGATCATTTTTGAGGACAGCACCAAGGCAGTGCTGGCTGTGATGGACCTGCAGCGCTCTTACCAACCACTGCTTAGCCACTTTCCCCCCAAAGCCTATATGCCGCTGCGTATTGGTGTGGCCCGAGGTGGCGTGGAGATCGTTTCTGACGATTGTTATGGTGATGCGGTCAACATTGCGGCGCGGCTCAGCGAACTCACCGGCCCGCACCAAATCTGGGTCAACAGCGATGCCATTGAGGACGGCTTTGATGTGCCGGACGAGCGTTTTCGACAGCTCGGGCCTATTCACATTCGTGGTCGTGCCGAGCCCTGCAATGTGTACCAAGTTGAATGGCAAGACAATCAAGGCTCAGAACTGTTGACCATCCCTGCCGGTTTTGCATTGTCCAGCCGCTTGAGCGGTCGTGACGTTCTGGGGGCGCATGTTGAATTGAGTTGGGTGGAACAAAAACGGTCGTTTAACGCTTTTGATCTGCCGATCCATATCGGCAGAACACACCAGGTGGAGTTTGTTGTGACCGACGCGCGTGTCTCCCGCACTCACGCACGGTTGGACTGGCGAAATGGCAGTGTGGTGTTGGTGGACCTTAGTTCTTACGGTTGCTGGATTAGATTTTCAGGCGGCGGTGCCGACTTGTTGCTACGCCGCGAAGAGTGTGTGCTGCATGGTCGAGGCCAAATCGCTCTAGGTACACCATTCAGCGATCCAACTGCCCCGGTGATTGGATTTCTGGTGATCTGAAAGTTGAGAATGATTGTTTTGCTTGATCAAATACAAAACTTAACATAATGCACATCGTATCTACTACGATGC
>WSSedL1CaDRAFT_10001260_pt1 | contig 15272 bp, 18 predicted proteins | sample WetSurSL1Cattail_FD_9464 | JGI IMG/M metagenome (IMG submission 9464)
TTAACATATCCGCCGGTGAATTAGCATGGCCGGTTGACATGGAACCGTCATGCCCGGTATTTAACGCCTGGAGCATATCAATCGCTGCCGCATCTCTTACCTCGCCAACAATTATGCGATCAGGCCGCATCCGCAGGGATGTCTTTATGAGGTCACGTATTGTGATCTCATTACATCCCTCCGAATTAGCATTACGTACCTCCAATCGGACAAGATTTGGGATATTACGTATTTGGAGTTCCGCAGAATCCTCAATTGTAATAATTCTTTCATTGGAGGGGATAAAATTAGATAGTACATTAAGAAAGGTTGTTTTACCGGAACCGGTGCCACCACTGATAAATATATTATAACCTGTAACTACCAACTTTTTTAAAAAGTTGGCAACCTCCATGGAAATGGATTCTAATTCAATTAAACGTTCCATCGTTATCGGTTGATTCGGAAATTTTCTTATGGTAATAATCGGACCTTCCATCGAAATCGGTGGCAAGACGACATTAACGCGAGATCCGTCCGGCAGCCTGGAATCTACAATCGGAGATGCTTCATTAATAATACGGTTTGAATGTGATACAATCTGCTGGACAACATCCTCCAGCTTTTGGGTTGCTTCAAAACACCTGTCATAGGGATAAATCCTGCCTTTTCTTTCGATAAATATATGATTAGGTCCATTTACCATGATTTCTGTAATGTCCGAATCCTCAATTAATTCCTGAAGGATATCGAGTCTGCGGATGGAATTGAAGATGTCTTTACGAAGCCTACGCTTCTCTTGCATACTCACATATTCTTCTTTGCTGTAATTCATGATTTCGTAATCTATCTTGTCCAGCAGCTCACTATCTTGTACCTCCCTGCCTAAATCAACTTGATTCATAACTCTCTCTCGAATCAGCTCTTTCCTTTGAAGCATGTCTTCACCTGTACTTTCTACAAATTCAGATACTGTTCTGCCTCAGTCCAGGAGGAACTGTTCATAAGCTCTTGTAAAGTATTCGGCATAGCTTCGAAATCACTCTGCCTTTGCAACCTCACATACCTGATTCTTTCCTGTGCGGTATCAACTCCGGACCGGTTCATCTGCTTTTCCCATTCCTTAAGTACCGCCGTTTCAAAGGTATTGCTAAGTGAAACTGCCAGAACCCTGTCGCTCAAATTGATTAACTCTATGATTGCCTCTGAATAACATCCCAGATAGAAGATTACATTCTGATAATCTGCTGTTTTTCTAAGCTCTTCCAACCATTTCTGTATGTCTTCCCTGCTTAGGGATAAGAGGTCCGCCCCATGTATAACTCCTGAAAGAATATACAGACTTCCACTCTGGGTCAGCAGCGATCGCATTTTTTCTATGTTAAAATTCTCTTTCAGATAATATATAAATTCTGTTAATCCTTGATTATTTGTTGAATGTGGTAGCATAACTACAGGAAATGGTTCGAGAATAACCAGTAGGACTTTACTATGCTGCGTCATTAATGAGCTTAGTGCCCAGACAAAGTTAAGCTTTTCAGCTCCGGAGATTGGGGTGAATATCGATGTTATCCTTACCTGACTTAAATTGCTGACCGCCTTTACTTTGCCTTCCTTCTCCATATAATCGGATAAGATCTCCTTCATCACCATCATGGCCGATTGATACTTAAATATTTGCGGTTGGTCCATCACCGCTTCTTTCTGCGGGTTGTCCGATAGCCGGTAGATATATTTGATATTATGATGCGACAATTCTTCTGTTAAGATTTCATCACCAAGAACAAGTATATCAACCGAATTGTTATGTAGGTATTCCTTAAGACTTTCTTCCTTGGTAAACGCGGATATTCTAATGTTCAATTCCTTCTTTTTATTTACATACTCCATAAAGCGTGTAGTATATAAAAGGTCGGAATTATAGAGTGCCATTACTTTCTCCACACGGAGTCCTCCTATTGAATTTTTATTATTACTTGGGGGATTTTGTTGTACCGAATTTGTGATTTCAATGATTTTCTGTCTGATTTACAAGTTTTAAGATAATTTAGATTTTGTGATATAAATTAAGTGTAAGTATTGAACGCAAGTGACATGTCAATATATTACTTTATCGAACATTATATGTCAATTCATGATTTGTGAATTTACATATATTTGGTAATATTAAACAATTAAATGGCGAAATAGTGCTGATTTTGTACAGTAAAAGTCTTGTCTTTGCAGAAAATATGAGCTAAAAGGATCCAAAACTTTTAGACTGACAATTAATTTTACTTTTTTTCCTGTTGTTCCCATCACAGACGAACAATTGAATTTATTTGTAATAATATAAGTTAAGGTGAAAATGTGGACGCTACCCACACCCGGCCTCTATAATACAAACAAGGACAAAAACCACTAAAATGGCCTACCCCTCATGCAACTATTCAATTTTTATATAAGTTTTTTGAGTTTACACAGACTTTGAAACGGTCTCACAACAATCAAAGAAATAAAAACGCTATTATAAAAACAAGGGAAGCTACTGTGTAGGTTTCCTGTATATTCCTTGAGGAAGTTTTTGCGCGTTCTGATTGTCCCAAGCGAGTGAAGAGACCTTAGAAGTGCTAGTAATACTACAACTAGCTTTTCAAAAGGGCACCCCATCACCGAGATTCCTGTCAGCAACCGTCCCCAGAACGTTACATCGAAAATCATTCTCTATCTAGATAACTGTTTACAATCCAATGTTATCTTTTATACGAACATATACTCTAACTATATTTTAAAAAGTACGTACCCGTTTTGATATAACAATAACGTGATTTCTGTGGTGGTTTCATCTTTCATTGTAAAATAAAGATGCGTAATTTTATCGCCTTCGATACGACAAAAGCATACAATGCAGGGTTTCAATATGATGTTACATTTTATACATTGCATAACTAATATCTTCAAAGTATATACTAAAAAACGTATAAAAAGATTGCTGCCAAAAATCAGACAGCAATCCGAAATATTTTAAACATTTGCTATTATTTAACTCATAACATTGCTTGAATTAACGGGTATTGATGTCGAAATTTTCCCCCCCACTGGTGATGTATAAGAAAAATTAAACAATCCCAGATAATGTGCTCTACAATATGTATTACCACCAGCTAATAAAATAGTTGATCCTTGATCTGTAAAATCATCGAAGTTATATCCAAACGCATTGTAAAAACCCGATGAGTTTATCGATATATATAAATCATTATCACCGTTTATTGTAACAAATGCATATGCTTTATAGTCACACTTATAAAAAGGCAGATTTGAAACAGTGTAAGTGGCATATACGGTAGTATTGTAGGGCATAATGGAGTATGGTTGTACAGCTATTGAAGCTATTTGAGCCCTAAGCGAACGTTGTAGTTCTGCATTGGCTGTGCTTAATTGTTCTTGTACACTTTTACACTCCGCTTCAGCTCTCGCTAATTCTGAACTTAATATTTTTGGTGTAATTTTCTCCATATTAGAGCTATCGGTCAATTTCCAATCTATGCCGTATTGAGCGTATATCTTGCTCATCGCATTTTCATACTGCACAATTGAAATTGTTTTTGTCGCTGCAAAAGCTGATTCGCCTAATATTGATGTCATCATACTTAGTGCCAAAATGCTTGAAAAAAAAATTTTTATAAGTTTTTTCATTTTAAATCTCCTTTTTTTTCTTATTTTACCACATATTGTCAATTATGTAAATAGTTGTATTTTAACTTATTATATTATATAATATAACTATAAATATTTATCAATTTCTATTTTTAAGGAGGTTTCTATGTTTATATTGTGGTGTTTAACTATCGTAATATCTTTACTTTATACCGAAGCAGTAATTTATTTCTTATATTTAATAATAAAATTTTTTACCAAAAGAAATATTAAAATAAATTATACAAAAAAAACAATTAGAAGAATTTTGGTAGGAAATGTTATAGCATGTTTATTGGTTATTGGTATTTCAATGGGCTATAATTCTTATAATCATATAGGTAAAAATGAAATTGGTTTTCAGTCCCAGCATGATATAAAAGAAGTCACCGAATTATTAGATAAAAACAACATGGACTATAAAGTTTTATTTGGTAAAAAGATAAAAATGGAAAACTTGGATGACGTTCAAAGGATCATAAAAATATTAGAAGATACTGATATTAGCTTTAGATTGACCTAGCATAAGCAAAGATGTATCACACATGCTACGTAATCCCTTCAAATAAGTATCATATAAGAATATCAAGAGATTTACTTCTGACTTCAAGGCGGTATATAAGACACCAAATACAGATCTTACATTGGCAGAGTTAGAGACTGGAGTGGTAACGTTTAAGTAGAGTAGTAAAACTCACCAAACAGCTTTGTAAATCTATTTATCTTGGATATGGATAGTTATTCAGAAAAGTATGGATCTCAAAGCATTAGAACAAATGTTACTATTCCTGCTTGGTTAAAGACTTTTGGAGAAAAGCAAAATATTAATTTTTCTAAAGTATTGCAGGACGCCTTGTTAGAAAAAGAAAGCATACAATAAAAATTGCTTACACCACAAAATCACCAAGTGCAATCCGTTAAGATTAGTTTATTTGACAAGCACCCACCACCAAAAATCTGCCCGGGCATAATTTCGCCCGGGCAGATTTTGTTTTACTTTGTTTTGTATTACTTTACTTTATTTTGTTCTTCTATAAGAACCTTTTCTTAATCTCTTCAAATTTGTCCATTGTAATCAACGCATCCATAGTAAGATCCTTAAACGTGACTATGTAAGTCCATCTTCCGTAAGGTTCGATCTTTTTAATCTGCGACACATTAATCAAATAGGATTTATGGCTGCGCAGGAATTGCTCCGGGTCTAGCTTCGTCTCTATTTCAGATAAGCTCACTGAGGTTGTGAAGGAGTCCTGCTTGGTGTAAATTACTGTACTGCCATTTTCCCGCTGTACCAGAATAATATCCTTAATGTCAATGAAGCTCATGCTTTCTTTGCCCTTAACTAACAGCTTATCCAGACCTCGTTCATATCTGACGATCTTATCCAGCTCATCGTTTTTTACTGGGTTTGAAAGTGCTTTTATGCGTTCCAGTGTTTGATTTACCCTCTCCATATGAAATGGCTTAATCAGATAATCAAAGGCATACACCTCAAAAGCATTGGACATATATTCCGAATGCGCGGTTGCAAAGATAATCTTAGTCTTAGGCTCCAGATCTGCAATAATTTTCGCACATTCTAAGCCACTGCTGCCATTAATTTCAATATCCAGAAATATGACCTCTGCCCTGGTCTTCTTAAACAGGGTGACAGCATCCGTCAGATTGTCTGCCTCCCCGACTACCTCAAAGTCCGGGTTCTGTTCAATTATCTTGCGGAGCAACAAACGTATTCCACTTTCATCCTCAACCAAAATAACCTTCATTGCCATCGTTATCTTCTCTTTCCACGCTTGCTTACCGGTTTGTCAAGTATTTCAGCCCAGATGACAGCCTCCTGCAACCGTTCTGCGGATACAAGTCCTTCCTGGTTCGTCTTCGGCTTCGCTTTATAGATGTCTTTTGATTCTTTCATTGCCCTAAGATCGAAATTAATGCTTTCCGGACTCTTATAAGTCGGCTTCTCATATGCAGGCCTTTCATTTGCAGGCCTTTTATATACAGGCCTCCCATTTGCAGGCTCCATCTGATCCGGGCTATTGTTATTTTTATAAGTAATTGCCTTTGCAAAGTTCTGTCTTTCTTGATGATCCATGATTACCTCCGATCCGTCCGGCAGCGACTATTATTTCTTTTCATCCTGAATTGCCTTTTTGGAGGTTTCTGATATCTTCTCTCTCATCTTGGTATCGGCCTTGATGTTCTGAAGGTCATAATAATCCATTACACCCATGTTACCTTCTCTAAGTGCCTGTGCCATTGCTTTCGGAACCTCTGCCTCTGCTTCTACTACATATGCACGCATTTCCTGTTCTCTTGCAACAGCCATGGCTCTTCTTTCCTCAGCCTTTGCCTGTGCAATATTTTTATCTGCTTCCGCTTGAAGCGTCTGTAGCTGAGCACCAATATTTCTACCGACATCTACATCCGCGATATCAATGGATAGAATCTCAAATGCAGTTCCGGAATCCAGTCCTTTGCTTAAGATACGTTTTGAGATATCATCCGGATTCTCAAGCACTTCCTTATGAGAGGTAGCCGAACCCACGGTGGTTACAATACCTTCACCAATTCTTGCTAAAATCGTTGCTTCCCCGGCACCACCAACTAAGCGCTCCAGGTTAGCTCTAACCGTAACACGTGCTTTCACCAATAGCTCGATACCATCCTTTGCAACCGCTGATACCATCGGGGTCTCAATTACCTTTGGATTAACGCTCATTCTAACAGCGTCAAATACATCACGCCCAGCTAAATCAATTGCCGCAGCCTTCTCGAAATGCAATTCCATTCCTGCTCTCTCTGCTGCGATCAATGCATTTACCACGCCGTCCACGTTACCGCCGGCCAGATAATGAGCCTCCAACTGATTAACATTTATCGTAAGACCGGCTTTGACTGCTTTGATCAGTGGCAGTACGATTCTTGAGGGTGTTACACGTCTAAGGCGCATACCAACTAAATTAAAAATACTTACCTTTACATTTGCTGCCAGAGATGAAATCCATAGACCCACCGGTACAAAGCTAAAGAATAAAATGATTCCTAAAAATATTATTCCGATAATAACCAAAAAACCTACTGATTGTGGCATATCCTTATCCTCTTTTCATGATTCATAATTTTTTTCTCTTAACTATTATTAGATTATTTCTGTTCTTTTACTATTAATTTTGAGCCTTCCACCTTGTATATAACCAGTGGTGCTCCCTTCGTAATATAACTACCCTCTGAGAGGACATCAAAATTAATTCCATCAAAGTTACCGGTGCCCGTCGGTCTTAAGTCCTTTACTGCTACACCGTGCTTTCCCAACAAATAATTCAGGTCGTTTGAGCTTATGTATCCCTTATCCTTATTCTGTTCTTCCTTTAAAATGATCGGTGATTTTAATTTACCTTTTGACAACAGCCAAAGTATGACCGATAACATAATACCCAAAAGTGCAAGCACAATAATCGTAATGACAGCACCCTCTACAAAGGTATCCGATACCAGAAAAACCGCAAACACAAGGCAGCCGGTTCCGAATATTCCGGGAGCATGCAAGCCCGGAGTAACCATCTCAATACCAATCAGTACAAATCCGGCAATAAATAGTACAATTACCCAAAAAAGTAGCCATCCCATGACACCAAACATATTCCATCTCCCTTCTAGCTAGAGGATTCTACACAAATTCCAGGGAAAGCTTCCTCCTGACTTAGTTCCGGATAAGCAGCCTCTATCTGCTTTCTTATTCTCAGTGTATACCCACCGGATTAAAAATGAAATACATATTCGCTCAGTTATACATAATTCGAGTTATAATGTCAATTATCCACGATTACCTTGTGGCTCGCGCTGTTACAGTTCAGCCTTCAAAGAGATGTATCCGCGCCCCCTACTTTGGTATTACCACTGAAAAAGAGGTCTTTTCCGCATTCGAGGTTACATTTACCGTTCCTCCTGCCTCATGAACTATCTTTGATACAATGTAGAGTCCCATTCCATGGCCCTGTTCTTTCTTTGTGGTAAATCCTTGCTTAAAGATGTCTTCCAGATGGCTTTCCGGAATTTGTGGCCCGTTATTATATAAATAGAAGGTGTAGCTGTCTCTGTCTTCTCCTATTTCCAGAAATAATTTTCTCTCCGGCTCCCTCTCGGCTAGTGCAGCGATACCATTATCAATAATATTAGCCAGCACCTTACAAAGATTCCAAGGCTCAATTGAAATATTCTTAAGATCCGAACGCACCTCCAGAAACATATCAATACCATTTTGATCTGCAACCTCCATTTTGGCCCGAAGCAAAGCATTTACTGCAGGCTGTGCTGTCTTTAAGGCTTTACTGACCTTCATGATATCTTTAAATACCGGATCCAGGTATTTTTTCGCTTCTTCATATTCCTTTAGCTCCATTAATCCATAAATCACTTGAAAATGATTGAGATAGTCATGTCTTTGAGACCTAAGCGTCGTGTTTAATTCCTCAAGATTGTGAATGCTTTCTTCCATGTTGATATTCTTATAATGACTGGCAAAATACAACCCCAGTATTGTAATAAAGCTACTGAATAGCATAAATCCCATCGACAGATAGATATAGATACTTACCTTGCCAAGCAGGGAACTTCCGACCCCAATCCATATAGCCAGTCCTATTATAAATTGTAGTATATTAACTATTAATAATGTATTTACAATCTTTCTGATATTCAAAATAATACCCCTTTTTCACGTCAAATTAATCCCTGAACCTAAGCGTTCTTAACTTATATTATAGCACATCCGATGTATTTATGCTTCCATATATTGTATCGTACCGCAAGGAATCCTAACCGTCAAGTTACATTCCATTCTACTGTTGACGATTAATAAATATTGAAATCAAATACAATAAATACTGAAATAATTTCTTATTTAGTTTTATCGTCTTCTCCAAATATGTATTATAAAAATACAATAATTAATGAAATACTTTTCTAAACTGTTCGAAGAAACATATCGATTGTTTTTCGTTTTTTTTGGAAACCGACGTAATGCCAAATATTTAATTAATACCGAAAAACAGATGGACGTTATAATGAAGTACATAATACATCCTGTAACCATTTACCATCATTATATAATCGTAAAGACATTGGGCTGGTATGTTAATGCAAAGGATGCCGTATCATATGCCAAAATACATGGATATCCGAGTGCGGATGGATGTTATTATTGCTACCCTGTAGTGGTATATTAAACTTGTAACACTCCTACCTAATAGATTACAATATCTATTAGAAAAGGAGTTAGCTATGAAAACTATTAACGAAGAAACAAAAAAAGAAAGTTGTAAAACTGCACATCCAGGATGGTCGTACAATCTCTAGTCTCGCTGCTGAGTATGGAGTTTGCCATGCAACCATATCTAACTGGATTCGTGCTTACCGTGAAGAATGCCATACGAACGATGCCTCCAGATGGTGTCAAATATTTTTCGCAATTCATTTCCAGCCGTCAGGTATCTGGTAGTCAACCAGCTAGATACCGTCAAGTATTTTTTGCAAAATTAAATTTTGACGTTTGGTTGCCGGTAGTTAGCCGGCTATGTTAACTGCTTCATCAGCAGTTTCCACCTGATCAAGATGTTTCATGTTCATGTAAAGCTTTGCACCCCACTGGCTCCTGCTACATGACGAAGTCTATCATTTGTACCTTATGTACTGGTTTCTTTTCTCTTGCCATAATAAAAGGCCTCCTATGATTTAATATTTTATCATAGAAGACCTAATAAATCTTTATTTACAGAAAAACTTTCACAGACTCATGATTACTTATCACCGTTCTCGATAATCAATCCCACCACTATGTAACACAAAATACCAATAAAAGATATCATGCAATAATCCCAATTCCACACGTTATTTTTTATATAATAATATATAATATAAATCACACTAAAGATGAGGTAAATTATAAGTCCAAAAATCTTATTCAAAATACTCTTTTTCACATTATCAACCTTCCAAATGAGTAGTGTATCCAATTTGATTTGTTCTTGCGCTGTCAGAATAATACCATGTTTGATATAAATATTGTCCTGCCATAATCCAATCTGGGTATGAGGGCCAACTTGACGATCTTTCACATAAAACCCATGTTTCACATGTCCAATAAATAACTGTCCACTGTTCACCAATAGCCATACCAGCAATTGCTGCTAGACCTGCAGCTGCTGGTGATCCTGCTGCTGCCGCTAACGCTGCAACTATTGCCGCCACTGTATAACGATATATATTATTAGAACCGTTATATATTCCTTGAGAAAACCACTTGGTTTCAACCGCAGCATTTGCCGTAAGTGTTTCACTAACATTATTAGATGGTTTCTGAGTATCTAAGCTATTGTCTACAACATCGTAAGATTGAGAATCAATCACTTCTCCATCTTCCATCACCGAAACATTAAGATATTCTCCTTCCTTTTCTATTAATGTTGTTTGTTGTCCTATATACTCTTTCCCTAATTCTCCTAACACATAAAATTTACTTTCGACAGAACTTAAATCATCACTAATCACTTCTTCGACTTGATATATTGTGCTACCTACAAAGAAGCGTGAGGTAAAATATTTATCATCTTTGGATTCGATTAGTTCAAAGCTCTGCCGACCCTCTAACCATAGGTTAGTTAGTGCACTTTCAGATAGATATTTGTCTCCTTCATTTTCAGTTTCTCCGTAAGAAGCAGCGAATACATTTTTTGATGTTGTTGATAACATCAGAATAACAATTAATACTAAAGATAATACGCGTTTCATATAAATCTCCTTTTTTTATGTTATAATGTATAATACATGACCAGATGGTAAAAGTCAACAATATATGGTAAAATAATGTATTTAAGGAATTAAATGTATTTTTTAATTGTGTTACTTTTCACCCGCCACATTAATTCATTGTGCAAAGTGACGAAAATTATTTATATTTTGCGGATAACGATCTTGGAGGAAGATAATCATGTTTATGGTTATCTTCCTCCTTTACTCTTCCTTCATCAAAATCAACAAGAAAAAGAAAATTGCAAACAGTCGAGAAAAGACAGAAAAAAAGTCAGGCGGTCAGCCTGGGCACCAAGGACACTGCAAGAAAAAACAGATCGTATTAACTTGCCTCCAATTGACACCGATGAATTACCATTTCAATAGGCAGAGAGGGATAGTAATGTCCAAGGTAAATGATGAGGAAATAAATAAAATTGCTCACGTATACAATACTGAAGGGTGTGATACCGTCAAGTATTTTTCGCAAAATCAAATTTTGCCGTTTGGTTACCGGTAGTTTGCCGGCTATGTAAGCTGCTTCATCAGCAGATTGCATTTGATCAAGATGCTTCATTCTTCAATGCCGTCCTCAAGCTTTTTTGCTGCTTCTTTCAGCTTCATAATGCGCAGTTCCTCAGCTACTTGCTTTGCCTTTTCACGAACTGCCTCTTTGCTTTCCTGAGCATGAATTGCCTTAAGCATCTTACCTACAAATTTCATGCGACTACGTGGAGTAACCGAAAAAAATTTCTATAAAAGTGTACCGTACAGCGCCGATATTTGGCATCAGGAAACACTTGCGGAATGGATTCCAGCATGCCGAGATTTTTATCTCCAATCATTAAACGAACTCCTTTGAGACAGCGACTTTTTAGCTCGGTTAAATAGTTTTTCCAACTTTCCCTGTCTTCCTTCATACTTTCGGATGCGCCGATTATTTCACGATAGCCATCTTCATTTACACCGATAGCAATCAGAATGGATACATTCTCATATTCACCGCCCCAGCAGCGTTTCAGGAAGATACCATCAACAAAGACATATGGATAGTTACCGCCATTCAATGGGCGGTTACGCCAGGTTACGATATGCTCGTAGGCTTTTTTATTCAGGTTACTGATGGTTCCAGGAGATACCTTGGTTCCCCAGAGTGCCTCGGTGATGTCTTCAGCACGGCGAACAGAAACACCGGCCAGATACATCTCGATGAGAGCTTCTTCAACAGAACATTCCCTTCTGCGGTAGCACTCAATGATAGCCGTTTCAAAAGGAATACCCTTTAATTTTGGTACATTTAGTTTTACTTCTCCGGAAGTGGTAACGAGATTTCTCTGATAATGCCCATATCTGTAGCCCTGACGTTCCCCAGAACGCTCGTATTTTTCAGCATTAACGATTTCATCTGCTTCCTTATCAAGCAGGGCATTGAGGGTTTCCTCAACACTGGAACGTACTAGATCCTTTAATTCGGTTTTGATTATTTCTTTGTTTAATTGTATAATGTTATCAGACATGTTTCATAGCCTTCTTTGGAAGATTTGGTGTGGTAACTTTATTTTACCAAACGGCTATGGAACATGTCCATTTTTTGTTAAATTGATTTTGCGAAATTAATTATACGTCATCTCTTTCACTCAATACTTCCTTAATCCATTTATCAATTATCTCTTTCATTAAGTAATTCGTTTAGCCGTAAAATCCCCCTCAATCACTTGCACAAATTGCAACTAATCATGAGGGTACGTTATAAATTTTGTACTTATATCATTATTTATTAGTCGATATCATTAATTATTGAATTTCAACATCTACCACTAAATGATTACTAAGTTGTCTATTCTTAATATAGTATATTGTCTGTTTTTTATTCAATTGACAAACATTTCTGTACTATACTATTATAGTGATGTGAGTAACAATATTATGAAAGTTCCACCTATAAGGAAAACCTTAAAGATGGTCCCACAAAATAATGCGTACCAAAAGAAGAACCCCAAAATCCATGGGAATTTTATTCTGAACTTCTCAACTTATTCATTTGTAATGCCACAATATAGCCAAATGAGGAGAATAATGAAAACAAAAATGCTACGGCTTGTTTGTATCCTGTTTATACTACTTATTTTATTCATAGTAATTTTATTATGGAAGGGCATTCTCTGGATCGGAGACCCAAGCTTAAGTAAATATCCGGTCAGAGGGATGGGCATTGTTACTGGATGGTAGTTTAGTATCAACTGATAATGCATGGGAATCCTATCAGCAACTATATAAGTTTGAAGGATATGCGAAAGATTCTTTTAAGCCATCTATTTCATATGAAAATAGTACTCTGATTATATGTGGCCATTTTTCTAAAGACTACGGGACAATTGATATTTATCAATCAAAAGATGAAGGTGAAACCTGGAGCACCGGTCACATTAGTGACTCTGATATCGAGCTTGTGGGGGATGGTAATATATATAGCAGTTTCATTAATAATCAAAATGGTTATTTATTATGCTGTAGCAGTTCGGCATGTGGAATGATGGCTAAGTTCTTGTTCAAAACGAACGATGGGGGACAAACATATAAGAAAGTTACTAATCTTTCAAATATTATTAGCGGTTATCCAACCGGGATGACTTTTAATGCAGATGGCGATGGATTTATTGCAAGCTCTTATCATGGCGCTGATAATGCTTATTTATACTGTACCGGCGATAAAGGCAAGACTTGGAATTCTTTAACCGTACAGCTTCCGGCTAACTCCTCTTATAACTACATTAATGGATATCCTCCCTATTTTGATGGCAATGACGGTTTTATGGTATTGGGGTGCGTGTATACCGGGAGCTCCCCCTCCTATATCATGTTTTATTCTTCTGATACTGGGAAAACGTGGTGTTCAGAAGAAAGTTCCAACCTGCAACTTTCTTCTGGCGAAGGGATTAATAATTATAGCTTTAGTAATAATAGCAATGTTTATATAATTGATGATTTTGGAAATATGATTAAAAAAGTTAGAGATTATGAGGAATGGAATTGAGTTATATCGACGAATCCATCGTCATGATAGCCCCGTATTTCTCAGGTCTTCTGTCCCTAAATACCGCCCAGTAATATCTTCTCTCGGCAATGGCATCCAGATCAAATTCATGAACCAGTACGGTCTCGGTCTCTTCCAACGCTTCCTCAACGAGGCTACCCTCTTCATCCGCGATAAAGGAACCGCCGAAGAATGTCATCTCTGACTCTCCTGCTGTCTCCCTTCCGATACGATTGGAAGCGACCACCGGCATGAGATTAGCAGCGGCGTGCCCCTGCATGCACTGCTGCCAGTGCTTTTTCACACTTTTTGGAACCATCGGGTCCGATCCGATAGCCGTCGGGAACAGCAGTATTTCTGCTCCAAGCAGCGCCAGACATCTTGCCGTCTCCGGAAACCACTGATCCCAACAGATTCCGATACCGATGTTCGCATACTTTGTCTTAAATACTTGAAAGCCCGTGTCTCCGGGTGAGAAATAATATTTCTCCTCATAGCAGATTCCGTCGGGTATATGTGTCTTGCGGTATTTTCCAAGAATGGAACCATCCGCATCAATCACTACAATCGCATTGAAGAATACATTGCCTGCCTTCTCAAAGAAGCTGACCGGAATTACAACCTTAAGCTCCTTTGCTACCTCTTGAAACCTTTTGATTGCCGGATTACCCGCTACTGTGGTTGCCAGTGCAAAATGCTTTGTTTCCTCCAGCTGACAGAAATACGGTGTCTCAAAAAGCTCCTGTAAGAGAATGATATTTGCACCCTTCCCTGCTGCTTTTCTGACAAGTCCTTCTGCTTTATCAAGCATATCTTGCCTGTCCCAGCTGCAGGCCATCTGTGTCGCTGCTACCGTTATCTTCTTCATCGTTTCATAATTCCTTTCCTTTGTGGCATGACTCTTTCCTCATGACTCTTCTATGAATCCTTGTTCATCTTCTGCTCCAGCATATTCTGCTCCAGCATATTCACTCCACCTATTCACTTCACCTATTCACTTCGCTTCTTCCCACTAATCTGGTTAACTACCAGTTCCATCACTGCCGTTGCCCTGACTTCCTTTTCGTCAAATACATGCTCTCTGCCGGTAAGGTATTGATTCATGAGTGCAGTAAGTGCGCCAAGCTTTTCTTCTGCCTCAAGTAATCGTAGATTTCCGTTACCGCACACGCTTTCAAAGCCCATACTGGAATCACATGCAAGGTCGGGCAGTACGATTTTAAGTTCCTTATGCATCTCAAAGGCAACATGCCCATTCTTCTTCAGTAAGTCTATCTTTGTTCCGGCTTTTGCTCCGTGAAAATATAACCGGAAGGTTCCGTCTTTCAAGACCACGCCAAAATTCATGGGTATGATATACGGATATTCCGCATCAAAGAAGGCTAAGTTACAAGCGGTACACCTTCTCATAATTTCCAGTAATTCGGTAGGTTCTTTCACTTCAAATTCTTTTCTTCTCATATTAATAACCCTGCCTTTCTTAATAACCTGCATACTTTTAGATCTCAGGCACAAACTTCTAAGTGTGAATTATTCTTTTCCATCATTCACATTATTCCCAATATCTCTTCTCTTACTTTTCAAATACAATCTCACCGTTCACCACCGTAAGAAGTGCTTCTGCCTTTTCGATATCCTCAGGGGCTGTCGCCAGGAGGTTTCGGTCGAACACAGCTATGTCTGCATATTTTCCGGGCTCCAGTGTCCCAACTCTATCCTCCATACCCATAAGATAAGCCCCGCCGTAAGTGTAATGGCGGATTGCCTCCTCCATACCGATTTTCTCTTCCTC
>WSSedL1CaDRAFT_10001261_pt1 | contig 15271 bp, 12 predicted proteins | sample WetSurSL1Cattail_FD_9464 | JGI IMG/M metagenome (IMG submission 9464)
TATCAAGCCAATATGGATGGTGTTATTGATGAAGCGCTGAATCTTGGTAAGACCGGTAATTTAATAAAAAGATATAAAGATCTAAAAGATATTGAGCAAGGAACCATGGTGTTGCCTCTTACTTTTTCCTATGACAAAAGCAAGATTACCGATATCGTCACAAAGGATGTGAGCGCCTTCAATATAGCGCCGATCGATGCAACCGTTTCAATCAAGGACGGCAAGCTCGTTTATACCAATCATGTAGTTGGAAGCAAGATAAATATTACTGAAACGACCAAGGTGGTTGCAGCGGCTATTGATAACTGGAATCAGCAGGACATCATTATAGATGCTGTGATCGAAGACGATATGCCAAAGTATACGAAGGATATCGTGAAACAGTGTAATACAGTATTAGGAACTTTTACAACCGAATACGCAAGCTCCGCTTGGGGAAGAGCTGCAAATCTGGCAAATGGAGCGAGACTAATCAATAACACAGTTCTATACCCGAATGAGACTTTTTCTGCCTATGAACAATTGTCACCATTTACGAAAGATAATGGTTACGAGGTGGCGGGAGCGTATCTTCAGGGCAAGGTAATTGACAGCGTCGGTGGAGGAGCCTGCCAGGTAACTACCACCTTATATAATACAGTTTTGGAGGCAGAGTTGGAGGTCGTTGAGAGACAGCCACATTCCATGACAATCAGTTATGTGGATTTGTCAAGGGATGCAGCGATTGCCGGAACCAGTAAGGATTTTAAATTTAAGAATGATACGGACACACCGATATTAATAGAAGCAACAACTAAGAACAGAACAATTACATTTACCATTTGGGGACATGAGAAAAGAGATGTTAAACACAGAACGATTAAATATGTCTCTGAGGTAATATCGACGACGAATCCTCCGGCCGATGTCGTAACAAAAGACCCAACAAAGCCAACTACCTATCAAGATGTGACTACGCCCGCTCATACCGGGTACAAAGCGAAGCTTTGGAAAATCATCTATGAAGATGGGGTCCAGGTTGAAAAAAAACTGGTTAATTCAAGTAATTACCGAGCGGCGGCCAGATGTATTATCATAGGAACAAAGGTTGATAAAAAGGATGAGAAAGATAATAATGAACCGGGTGCCAATTTAGATCAGGGTGATGCTTCGGGTAGTGCCGGGCAGGATACTACGGAAACAACACAGGATCCTACAAATGAAGAGAATCAGCTTTCGGTTGATATTGGTGATCTGGATGATGGAAATCAGTAATACCATATGGATTAGTTTATTCATTTAGGATTATAAAAATTAATCGCTATACAGCGGCTGAATAGAGGAAACGAATGAACCTTGGTAAAATATCGGAAACAGTCCTGAAACGGTCTGTACTTAATCAAATAAAGCATAGACGGGAAGAGGTACTTGTCGGACCAGCCGTAGGTGAAGACTGTAGTATTCTTGAAATAGGACCGGATGAAGTGGTTGTTTTGTCTACGGATCCTATCACCGGGACGGCAAAGGACATCGGGACGTTCGCTGTAAATATTACCGCTAATGATATTGCGTCAAACGGTGCTGAGGTGATTGGAATAATGCTTTCAATTTTGCTCCCGGACGGAACCGAGGAGGCAGAACTTAGAATTATAATGAACGATATCGAAGAGGTGTGCAGGAAGCTAAAGATTGAAGTAATCGGTGGGCACACAGAGGTAACCAAAGCTGTGAACCAGCCTGTTGTTACAGTGACCGGTGTCGGCAAGATGAAAAAAGATGAGATTATTAAGACAGCAGGAGCAAGACCCGGACAGGAAATAGTTATGACAAAATGGGCCGGACTCGAAGGAACAGCGATTATTGCCGCCGCCAAAGAGGAAGAGCTTGTAACAAAATATACGATAAGTTTTATTGAAAATGCAAAGAAAATGATAGAATATATCAGTGTTGTACCTGAGGCGATGATTGCGCGAGCGGTTGGCGTGACATCAATGCACGATGTCACGGAAGGTGGAGTATTTGGCGCATTATGGGAAATAGGTGCCGCCTCAAAAGTCGGTCTTGAGGTAGATTTAAAGAAAATTTTATTGAAACAGGAAACGGTAGAGATTTGTGAATTCTTTGATCTTAACCCCTATCTGCTAATCTCAAGCGGATGCATGCTGATGATTACGGACAACGCGAATCAGCTGGTCGAAAGATTGAAAGCGGAAGGAATCGCGGCTTCCGTCATTGGAAGAATCACGGAGGGGAATGACAGAATTATTTTGAATGAAGAAGAAAGACGTTTTCTTGAGCCACCGAAAAGCGATGAGCTTTATAAAGTCATGTAGAATCAGGAAGAGCATGGTAACAAGAGAGGCCGTATTGCGGTAAAAGGGAGGAAACTCATGAAAGAAAAAATATTATCGGCGATTGATAAAAACAGTAAGCTTTCAGCTACAGATTTAGCAATCATGCTTGGTACTACTACAGAGGAGATAACAACAGCAATCAGTGAAATGGAGAAGGATGCCACCATATGTGGATATCCAACATTAATAAATTGGGATAAGATTAATTGCGAGAGAGTAACAGCTTTGATTGAAGTTAAGGTTACTCCACAGCGTGGTTTGGGTTTTGATAAAATAGCGGAGCGTATTTATCAGTTTGATGAGGTACAATCCGTATATCTGATGTCGGGTGGCTTTGATCTTACCGTTATTCTGGAAGGAAAATCCATGAGGGAGGTCGCTAATTTTGTATCTGAAAAGCTGGCTCCGATGGATGCAATCTTAAGTACCGCGACGCATTTTGTATTGAAAAAGTATAAAGAGCATGGAATGCCACTCGTTTCCACCAAACAAGATGAAAGGATGTTGATAACACCTTGAGAAATCCCTTATCAAAGATAGTTGTAGATATGCAGCCTTCCGGAATTCGGAAGTTTTTCGATATAGTCAGTGAAATGAAGGACGCTATATCACTCGGTGTTGGTGAGCCTGATTTTGACACTCCGTGGCACATACGTGAGGAGGGTATTTATTCACTCGAGCGAGGAAGAACCTATTACACCTCAAATGCCGGTTTAAAGGAGTTAAAAGAAGAAATCTGTACTTATCTAAAAAGAAGATGTGAACTTGAGTATAATTGTAATAACGAGGTCATGGTAACGGTTGGGGGAAGTGAAGCTATTGATATGGCGCTGCGTGCCATGTTAGAGCCGGGTGATGAGGTTCTTATCCCGATGCCCTGTTATGTTTCTTATCATCCGTGTACGGTTCTGGCAGGCGGAACTCCGGTTGTAATCGAGCTTCAGGGTAGCAATGATTTCAAATTAACCAAAGAGCAGTTGTTACAGCATATTACGGATAAAACAAAAGTACTTATTCTTGCATATCCGAATAACCCTACGGGTGCAGTCATGAATTATGATGATCTGAAAGAGATCGTTGATGTGATTATTGAGAAGGATATTATAGTTCTCTCAGATGAGATTTATTCTGAGCTTACTTATGGCATGAAACATATATCGATAGCCTCTTTCCCAGGGATGAGGGAACGGACGATTGTAATCAATGGCTTTTCAAAATCCTATGCAATGACCGGTTGGAGACTTGGTTATGCGGTAGGTCCGGCTATGATTATTGAGCAAATGGTTAAAATTCATCAGTTTGCAATTATGTGTGCGCCAACGAATAGCCAATATGCAGGTGTTGAAGCATTAAAAAATGGGGATACTGATGTTGCATTTATGAGAGATGCATATGATAAGAGGCGCAGATATCTGCTGTATGCACTTCGTAACATGGGACTTGAATGCTTCGAGCCGTATGGAGCGTTTTATGTATTTCCTTGCATCAAAAGCTTGGGTATGACCTCCGAGGAATTTGCAACGAAATTATTACTAGAGGAAAAAGTTGCTGTAGTCCCAGGTACTGCTTTTGGTGATTGCGGCGAAGGATATCTCAGAATATCATATGCTTATTCCATAGAAAACCTCAAAATCGCATTAGAAAGGATCGAAAGGTTCGTTGAAAAGCGCAGAAAATAGAACATATTGACTATTTAGTTGAAATCTTGTCAACTTATGTGTTACAATGATTTTAAGTTTTGGATAATCAGGAGGTAACCGAATGGCGGGTATTAATGTTAATGTAGAACATATCAATCCATTCCTTATGGCATCGACAAAGATTCTTAAAGAAATGTGCTATATTGATGCAGTAATAGGGAAACCATATATAAAGAGTCCGGCATTTTTTGCTGATACGCTGATTATAATGATTGGCTTTACCGGAGAAATGAAAGGTCAGGCAATGATAACATTTGATAAGTCTATTGCATGTGATATTGCCTCTAAGATGATTATGATGCCGGTCACTGAGTTGGATGATTTAGCCAAGAGTGCTATAGGCGAACTTGGTAATATGATTATGGGTAATACAGCTACGATTTTTTCTACAAAGGGAATCGCAATTGATATTACACCACCTACGATTGGTAATGGAACGATATCATTTACGACAAATTATGCGCAAAACATATGTATTCCATTAAATTATGAGAACAACAAGACAGTTGAGATCAATATCGCGATTAAAGGTGATTAAGTCACCTTTTTTCTTTGCATTAAGGTAGTGTTTTTCGTATCATCCAATTACATTATTACGATATACTGCCGGTGGGCAGCTTGGAGATTAATTATGAACATCGTGCTTTTAGAACCGGAAATCCCCGCGAATACCGGTAATATAGGAAGAACCTGCGTTGCGACCGGTACGAAGCTACATTTGATTGAACCGATGGGCTTTCGTATTAACGAAAAGGAAATAAGGCGTGCAGGACTTGATTACTGGAAGGATCTTGATGTAACGATATATGACAATTATCAAGATTTTCTTGAGAAGAATTCGAATTGTAAAATATATATGGCCTCAACGAAAGCGCAACATTCCTATACACATGTAGCGTATGAGCCGGACTGCTTTATCATGTTCGGTAAGGAAAGTGCAGGAATACCTGAGGAGCTTTTACTTGCGAACAAGAAGAATACCATCAGGATTCCGATGGTGGGTGATATCAGATCGCTCAATCTTGGAAATTCAGTTGCGGTCATTCTTTATGAGGCCATGAGACAAAATAACTTTGAGGGCATGAGGCTGGAGGGAAAACTTCACCACCACAGCTGGGAAGAAGCGTAGGGCTGAAACGGGACAGCAATGGCAGGAAAAAAGCATAGTGCTGGGAACGGACAGCCACAGACCTACCGTAGTATATGGTTTGTAGAAATCGTTGTTTGGAAATCGATTGTACTATGCAGATAGGACTTAGAATAATAAATGAGTTGTAGGTTTTGATATGTTACAGGTCGGTGTATATGGACCTCCGTGTCCACTGCACCTAAATCCGCCATCCGTGGCGGATTTTCCTTTTTTCTATGTGCATTTATTATTCTAAGTCCTATCTGCTAAGTACAATTACGATTTCAGCAAAAGATTTCATAAACCTTATACTATGGCAAGCCTGTGGCTGTCCTGTTTATAGAAAGAGCTTTACCTTAATTTTTAGATATGACCATATGATAGCCGGTCCAGCCCATTGGGTGGACATACTCGTCGGTTTTAACAAAGCCACATTTTTCATAACATTTTATCGCACCTGTATTTTTGATTTTATGCTTCCTCATCAACTACGAGCCCCTTGATATCGTCCTCGATCAGATTTTGCTTACTGGCTACGAGTTTCAGTTCATCGGCATTCTGAATCTGTTTCGTCTGTTCGGATATGGAAAGGCTTGTATTATCAACATCATCGGTATCTTTGGAAGCAGCATCCTTTTTGTCTTGTTCTTCTTGTTCCTTTACTGCTTCTTCTTTGTTTTTCTTAGCCGTTTCATCTACGTTATCTTTTGCATCTTTCAGTAAGATACCGATTACTTCTTTGCCGGCATCTTCGATTATTTGTGCAGCTTCTTTCTGTGCATCGATCATCGGGTGCGTTTTCAGCCGTTCCAGGGCCATACTGGTAATTGAGTGATTTATGTTAATTATATCGTTTGCGGCATTATCCACCCGCTCCTGGAAAATCTTCTGCATAGAATCGTTTTTGAGGGCAGCTTTTTGGTAATCGGTAAGAGGTCCGATGTTTTTAAGTTGCTGATTATCATCCTCTGTCATTTTGTCCGGTGAAAAAATGCTTTTTTCCAAAAGATCAAGATCCTTCTGTTCCTGACTGTCTTTCGATACTCCATAAGAGGACATCAGTCCCACCTTAAGGGATTTCAGATCTCTCACATTCTTCGAAGCCAAGTCTGCATCCGCAAGCAGCTTTCTCTGATTTTCTTTCATATCTAATACTTTTCCATCAAGGCCTTTATCATTTTGATACTGTTCAATCAATGTTTTTAGTGCATTCCTACCAGCGAGTCGTTTCTTGCTTTCGACCATATCATCTTTTATATTCAGATCACCGGCAAATATTACATTACTGCTATTTTTGCTTTTCTTGGCGGAGGAGGTATGACTTTCCCCTGTACTTTGCTTATTACCTGAAATATTAATTGTTACGTTATCACTTTGTACCTTTTCAATTTTCATAAACCATCCTCCATTTCTGCAACTTCTCTGCTCATATCTATTATCGGAGAAAAGCCTATGGATGTTTATGGTAATTTGTTAATTATCGTCCTTAGCAGATTTTTTTAATGTAAAGATGAATTCCGTACCAACGCCTTCCGTGCTGATTACATTGATATTTTCATTGTGTGCTTGGATGATTTCTTTGGTGATGGAGAGACCTAGACCGGTTCCTTTCTTGTCCTTACCACGGGAAGTGTCCGTCTTGTAAAAACGATCCCAGACTTTCTTGATCGAATCTTTTGGTATGCCTATTCCGTAGTCTTTTACAGATACCAATATCTTATCGCCCTTTTCCTCCGCGGACACCCTGATTTTTGAATTCGTATGGCTGAATTTAATGGCATTATCTATCAAATTATACAGGACACGTTGGATTTTACTCATGTCTGCATCCACGATAAGCTCCTTAGAGGAGAAGACAAGATTGAGTGTTATCTTTTTGATACGGCAGGAGCCATCAAAGGTTTCGGCTGTTTTCTTAATGACTTGATTAATATCAAACGAAGTAATGTCAAGAAGTGCGCCCTTATTCTCAAAACGGTTCAATTCCAGAAGATTACTCGTAAGCTTCGTCAATCTCTCAGCCTCAAACAGTATGATATTCAGATATTTATCCTGCATTTCATAGGGAATGGTTCCATCTTTCATAGCTTCTGCATAGCCTCGAATGGAGGTCAAGGGAGAGCGAAAGTCATGGGAAATGTTTGCGACAAACTTCTTCTGATAGTCATCCAAATTCGCCAATTCACCCGACATATAAGAGATTGCAGCTCCAAGATCCCGGTATTCACTCAAGCCTTTCAACACTAAGGCATAGTTATAATTGCCGGAGGAGTATTGCCTGGCCGCTTTGATAAGGTTTTTGAGAGGAATTGCTGTCAAATAATAAATATATAGGAATAGCAAGAACAGCAACGGAAGAAGCATCAGATAGCAGTTATTAATGATGTCAAAATAACTAATAGCCTGAGTATGAATACTATTCATTGAAGTATTCAAAATAATGTAGCCGCTGAGCTTATAATCATACATTATCTTACGAGTAAAGCTGAACATCGGTTCCGTAAAAACACCGGAAAAAATATTCTGATCAGAGATATAATTATCGTTTAGCAGGTTGGGATCAAGCTTGTTCACATTAACTTGTACGGCATTGCCGTAACTGTCAGCATAAATTACGCCCTTCTCATCAACAAGCCAAACGCGAATGCCTAAAAATGTTTCAATGGATTTTAACTGAAGAATCAAATATTCGAGGGATATCTTATTCTCACTAAAGTTATCTATGTACTTTGAGGATAATAAGTTGGCTTCTCTCATCATCTGATCGGTTTTTTCTTTTTTCAGACGGCTCTCCATAAGATCCAGACCATATGTATTTAGGAGCAAGAGCATAAACCCGCTTGCAATGATAAGACATAGTACCAGTCTTGACCACAGAGTCTTCTTCATAGTCTACACCGACCCTTCTATTTTCTTTGAACTTTCGTTTCGAATTTGTAGCCTATTCCCCATACGGTTGATAGGCTCCAGTCACTATGATCCTTGATTTTTTCCCGTAGACGCTTAATATGTACATCCACAGTTCTGGTATCTCCAAAATACTCATAGCCCCAGATATGATCCAAAAGCTGTTCTCTGGTAAACACTTGATTCGGATTGGAAGCAAGAAAATATAACAGCTCCAGCTCCTTTGGCGGCATCTCGACAATTTCTTCAAAATACTGTACAGAGTAATTGCTCACATTAATCAAAAGGTCAGGATAGGATACATAATCTCCGGTTTGCAAGGGTTGTAAGTCAGTCGTCTCATTGGATACAGGTTGAAAACGGCGAAGGACAGCACGAACTCTGGCAACCAGTTCCTTAGAATCAAAGGGCTTTATGATATAATCATCGGCACCAAGCTCCAAGCCAAGAACCTTATCAAATATCTCACCTTTTGCGGAAAGCATAATGATTGGGGCAGATGAAGTTTTACGAATCTTGCGACAGACTTCATATCCATCAATTCCGGGAAGCATCAGATCTAACAGTACCAGATTTGGTTGATAATCCGCAAATTGCTTAATTGCCGCTTCTCCGTCATTTACAATCATAGTATCAAAGCATTCCTTGGTCAGGTATAAGGAAATGAGTTCTGCGATATTTACATCGTCATCTACAATCAATATTTTTTGTTTTGCTATCATGACTTACTCCTTTCTATTATTTGAATTCAACAATAGTTACACCGTGGTCACCTTCACCAAATACTCCGACACGAAAGGATTTCACATACTTTAACTTCTTTAGGTGGGCGTGGACAGCGTTCTTTAACGCACCCGTGCCTCTTCCGTGTATAATTGTAACCTGTGGTAGGCGGGCCAGATAAGCATCATCCAAATATTTATCAAGTTCGGAAAGTGCTTCATCGACCATCTTACCAATCAGATTGATTTCCGGATGAATCGTTGCGGATTTAGACATTAGTATCTTCCCACTTTGGGTCTTATTATAACCCGGTGCGGTGATTACTTCCTCATCGAGAAGTTCGATATCCTTCATATTCACTAGGGAACGAAGAATACCCATTTGTACGAACAAATCTCCCTTGGCGTTTGGAAGTGTACTAATTGTTCCTTTAAGTCCTAAATTGATGACATGAACAGAGTCACCTACCTTAAGATCTCTAACAGATACTTTTTTATTTTGCTTCTGTTTATGTTTTGCCTGTGCAACGTCGCTGTCACTGAGACGCTCCCTTAAGGAATTTCGCTCAGTTTCCATATCCTTTATGCTTCCGCCCTCCTGCATCCACTTATTGTACTTGCGAATGCTTAAGTCAGCAAATTCCTTGGCTTCTTGAAGAATTTGCCCTGCCTGTTCTTTGGCTTCCCTTAGGAGACGGTCACGATTTGCGTCCAGAGCTTCATTCTTCTGTGCCAGATTCTTCTTCAACTGCTCAATTTCTTGTTTGTATCGTAGGAGTTCATTTTGTTCCTTCTCGATTGTAACCCGGTTGACTTCAAGATCACTGATTAAATCCTCAAAGCTTTTATCCTGATGACCGATTCGTTCCTTGGCATCTTCAATGATATAATCGGGAAGACCAAGCTTAGAAGATATTGCAAAGGCATTACTCTTACCGGGAATTCCGATTATTAATCGATAAGTAGGTCTTAGCGTTTCAACATCAAATTCACAGGAGGCATTGGATACTCCTTCCGTGGATAATGCATAAATCTTAAGCTCACTGTAATGAGTGGTTGCCATGGCACGGATGCTTCTTCTATGAAGAGAGGAAAGGATCGACATGGCAAGAGCGGCTCCCTCGGTCGGGTCTGTTCCGGCACCTAATTCGTCAAAAAGCACCAGCGACTTTTCATCCGCTTTATTTAAAATAGTTACGATATTCGTCATATGCGAGGAAAAGGTACTGAGGCTCTGCTCGATGCTTTGCTCATCTCCGATATCGGCATAAACCTCTTCAAAGACAGCAAGCTGTGATCCGTCAAAGGCAGGGATATGCAGACCGGCCTGTCCCATTAGGGTAAGTAGACCGACAGTCTTTAAGGAAACCGTCTTTCCTCCGGTATTTGGTCCGGTAATAATCAAAAGACTAAAGTCTTTACCAATCATTATATCAATCGGAACTACCTTCTTTGGATCAATCAAAGGATGGCGTCCCTTCTTTATGCTTATAATGCCCATCTGATTGAAAATGGGTTCAGTGGCCTTCATTTGTTTCGATAGGGTTGCTCGTGCGAAGATGAAATCCAGCTCGGATAAGGTGTTAAAATCATATTTCAGTTGCTCACAGTACTCAGCGGCTTGATTGCTCAAATCAGCTAAAACCTTCTCGATCTCCTCCTGCTCCCGTATAGAAAGTTCCTTCAGTTCATTGTTCAAGCGGACAATTGCCATCGGTTCCACAAATAAGGTTGAGCCGGTCGAGGATTGATCATGAATCATACCCTGAAATTGGTTCTTGAATTCTGAACGGACGGGGAGGCAATAGCGCCCGTTTCTCATTGTAATGATAGTCTCCTGCAGCATGGTGCGGGAGGAGTTAACGATGGAGGAGAGCTCACTGCGAATTCGGTCATTCGTATTATGAATGGAGCGCCTTACTGTCTTAAGGGAAGGGCTGGCATCGTCCGCAATCTCTTCCTCAGAGATGATACAGCGTTTGATCTCATTGTTCAGAGGGGTAAGAGGTTCAAGTTCCGCAAAATATTCGGTTAAGGAATCTTCACTGATCGTATCACTATCCTTGCCGGTATAACCGCCGTAAGCCTTCACCCTAAGCGTTGAATCAAGGTCAGAGCTGATATGCAAAAGCTCAGCTGCACCTAAAGTGGAGCCGATTCCAAGGCGCATAATCGAAGACCTTATATCATGGATACCGCCAAAAGATATACTGCCCCTTCGAAGAATACGGGAGAGGGCATCGCTGGTCTCGGTTTGAAGTCTTTGGATGGTGTTCAGATCGGTACATACAGGCAGGTGGGTGCAGAGCTCCTTGCCAAAGGTAGTAGCTGCATGGGAAGCTAATAGATCAATAATTTTATTATATTCGAGGGTTCTTAATGCTTTTTCATTCATTGGGTTCAAACCTTTCATAACTACATTTCGATAATTGTCAGAATGGATCATTACTAAACTATTTTACCGTATATTACTAAGAAATAAAACAGTTAATTAACGAAATTTACTTATTTTCAACGGACGGACTATGTAACTAAACATCTTTATACTGCATATTTATATATAAATCGATAAAATCTGCGGCTCTATGTCGAAATGATGAGCTGCAAGCATATCGGTAAAACAGTAAGGGAGCCTTGATATGAAAAAAATTGTAACGATACTCAGTAGTATATTATTCGCTGTAATAAGCGTTTCTACCGTTTATGCAGCCAGTATACCGCCTCTGCTTAATCCGGGCAATGCCTCGGATCCTGCGGATTATACACCACCGGCCGGATATGTCTATTATGAGATACCGAACAGTGCAATGGAGGGAACGCATATTGCGACCTTTAACAGCTCAGGAATTGTCGATCCGACAGGACCTTATACGTTTGCTGTTACGGTTGGAACAGAGATTGGTGATAACTTTACAAAGGTGCTTGCATGGGTCAGTAATTTTCCTGTTTATGCAGTTATTGTACAGGGTGATGATGCTTTTAATCTCTACCAATATAATAACTCAAGATATAATGACATCGATTTGGTAGCACCGGATATTGCACCCGATCAACCGGCGGATGTAAGCTTTGTGGCTATCGTGTTTGATCCATTGGCTTTACCGGTTATAACGCCATGTGCGACATTCGGAATAGTACCCTTTATCATATTATTCATTATACTATTCTTATTTTTGATTACCATTATTGCATTGTTGTCTGTAATTATTAAGCTGCTAATCGGTATCTTGATAATGGGTAGAGGAAAAGGCAGAGGTAATAAGGTTGATATTGATGTTGATATAGGGAACAACGCAGATATTGATATAGGAAATAAGAATATTAATTTTGAGAAAAATACTAACGTTGAGAAAAATACTAATATTGAGAAAAATACTAATATTGATATTGAGAAGAATACGGAGATAAATATTGATAAGAGCATTAATGAATATTATGATTGTCACCATAAATGGAAAAAGCCGGATGATAGGTGTTAATAACAGTCAAGTACAAGTAAAAGAGATATAATATGAAAATGAGGGTGTTCGGGTATTTTGCCGGTGCGCCCTTATTTGAGGATGATTGCATTAAGTTCAAACCACCGATATCCCCGCCCTCCTTTGTTTACAAAAAATTCATATTCTGTTCATATTTTGGTGATAAAATAATAGTTATGCATCACCCCAGAACTTTGCTTAAAACTGTCTTCTATAAGGAGAAATATGAATGTCTGAGAACGATAAGGACAATAAGGAATATGAGTTTATCAAAGAGCAAGTGATTGAGAAAAAGCGCAAGAAAATAAAGAGATTTTTATTTCCCACGATTACCAACGTGGGGTTTGCTATCTTATTCGGTGCGACGGCAGCGTTAACCTTTGTCATTCTGGAACCGAAGCTAAGTAAATATCTTCAACATGAGGAAGAACCAATTACACCGGTCTGTTTTCCTACAGAATATCCGCAGGAACCCGATGTGGAGGATACAAATACACCGGTGGTCACACCGGATACTGCCGAACCGACTCCGGTAATTGTGGAGCAGTCCATTGCAGCTGATATTGATGACTATTTGAGTATGAATGATGATATAAGAAAAGCAGCACATGAGTTTAGCGGATCAATCGTTGAGATATCCAGTTCGTTTTCTGTCGAGGATTGGTTCGGCAAATCAGTGGATAAAGAGACATCAACCACCGGGGTTATTGTATATAACAACACCAAAGAGCTATTGATTATGGTAAGTCTGGATAGGGTGAAGGATGCCGATAGCATCAAGATTGTATTATCGGACGATACGATGGTGGAAGCCATTCTACAAGATTATGTAAGCGAAATTAATCTGGCAGTGATTGCGGTAGCAATTAAAGATATCCCCGAGTATTATATGAGTACGCTGAAGCCGGCAACGCTCGGTGAATCCTATACGGTATCGGTAGGAAGTCCCATCCTAGCACTTGGCAATCCAAATGGCTATTCGAATTCCATGGAAATTGGTATTGTAACGAGTAAGGGAAGTATCGCCAGCATAACAGATGATAATCTGGAATTATTTAATACAAGCATTACCGATAATGAAAATAGTGATGGTATTATTGTTAATATGAAAGGTAAGGTTATTGGCCTGATTACCAGAACACTAAAGGAAGAGAATAATGAGGAGATCAATACGGTGATCGGGATTAGCAGCCTGAAGTCGATCCTCGAAGTAATGGGTAACAAGGGACCTCACCTTTACTTTGGAGTTAAGATGCAGGATATGACGGATACGGCTAAAACAGAATATGATATCGGAAACGGTATTTATGTAAATGATGTACTATCGGATTCACCGGCATTTGATGCCGGAATACAAAAGGGTGATATTATCCTTGAAATCGATCAGCTGCCCATTTTGGATTCCGGCAATTTCAATAACGTCATTTCCGAATATCAGCCGGGTGATAAGCTCGATGTCAAAATAATGCGCATTAACGGTAGCAAAACGAGTGAAATAAATCTTTACGTAACCTTACAAGATAAAGCGAAATAATTCAAGTAAGCTCAAATGCTGTAGACGGGAGAAAATAGATCATAGATATTCCCGATTTACAGCATTTTTATAGCCAACAGTGTACATCTTCTCCCTGATGAAACAATGAACTGTACTTTGGAAAGATATTTACGTACGATGATCAAGAACGCAGTACAAGGATGTTGGAAATATTATTTAGTGCTTTATATATCCATAGGGGTAGGGTATAATATAAAAGATATGAAATGGACTGGTTAGAAAGGTAAATGTGAGAATGAAATTTATTCAGGAGTTAAGAGAGAATGATGTAATAAAAAATGAAATATTTCTATGTAAATCGAAGCAAGTGTTAACAGGTAAGAGTGGAAAAAGCTATGTTTCCCTTGTTTTGCAGGACAAGACCGGTACGATCGATGCAAAGATATGGGATTTTAGCAATGAAATAGAGCAATATGAGACGATGGATTTCGTACATATTGATGCAAGGGTAAACAGCTTTCAGGATGCCCTGCAGCTCAATGTCAGTAGGATTTATAAAGGCAGAGAGGGTGAATATCGCCCGGAGGATTATTTTCCGGTGTCCGCTAAGAACATTGAGACAATGTACACAGAGATCAAGAACTATGTACAGGCAATTAAGGAACCGAACTTAAGAAAATTAGCAGAGGATTTTTTCATAGAGGATAAGGAATTTGTAAAAGATTTTAAAAGTCATTCTGCAGCTAAAACGGTACATCACAGCTTTGTCGGAGGTTTACTGGAGCATACCTTAAGCGTAGTGAAACTGTGTGAATACTATTCGGTGGCCTATCCGGCCATTAATAAGGACTTGTTGATTGCGGCGGCCTTGTTTCATGATGTCGGAAAGATGGAAGAGCTCTCAAACTTTCCTGAAAATGATTATACCGACGACGGGCAGTTACTGGGACATATCTTTATAGGAGCAAATAAGGTTAACAGCCACATCAAGGGTATGGCCAAATTCCCTGCAAAGTTGACGAAGGAACTGTTGCACTGCATTCTGGCACATCACGGAGAATTGGAATACGGTTCACCTAAGAAACCGGCAACCATTGAAGCGATGGCGCTACATTTTGCAGATAATACCGATGCAAAGCTTCAGACAATGACGGAACTTTTAAATGGCGGCGATACCAAGTCCGAATGGCTGGGTTATCAGAGGTTATTTGAATCAAATATAAAGCGCAGTACAAAGAGTTAAATCGGAGATACGGACCTATGATACCAAATAAGAATGATCAGTTAGAAATTAAGATTGAGGATATCGGAGCTGAAGGCGAGGGTATCGGTAAATATGAGGGCTACACTCTATTTGTCAAGGATACAGTAATGGGTGATACCGCCTTAGTTCAGGTCACGAAGACCGGCAAGAGTTATGGGTATGCCAAGCTGATGAAGCTGGTAATACCCTCGCAGTATCGTACCGAGCCGAGATGTCCGATTGCGGCAAGGTGCGGCGGGTGC
>WSSedL1CaDRAFT_10001262_pt1 | contig 15245 bp, 6 predicted proteins | sample WetSurSL1Cattail_FD_9464 | JGI IMG/M metagenome (IMG submission 9464)
GTAGGCTCGCTCTCGGTGGACCAAAAGCCCGCTCAGAAGTGGATTCGAACCACTGACACAAGGATTTTCAGTCCTTTGCTCTAACCTGCTGAGCTACCTGAACCACTTTCCTAAAGTCTCTTTTCTTCATCTATGAGCGTCCTACCAGCAGTGGAGGAGCTTGCTCAAGAACCGAGAGCCGTCCAGTCCCTGGCCGGCCCTCGTTCGGTCAGGTGTTCTTCGCTATAGACGCCACCAAGAACAAGAAAGAGGCGCTCCGCTCCTAGTCACTAAGTAGTGCTATTCAGTCCTCCGGGGGACTCCATCAATCAGAGGTTCTTTCTCTCACGTAATTTAGCCCGCCCGTTCAACTTCCGTGCCGGAGGAAATGGGATTCGAACCCATGATACAATCTTCTTGTATGTCGATTTAGCAAACCAATGCCTTAAGCCACTCAGCCATACCTCCAAGTTGTTGATCGGAATTGGATGTGCCGGGTTGGGTTGGTTGCCCGAAGATCCACTGCGTAAGCCGTAGCGCGCGTACTCTTCTTTACTGAGCGAGACAGACTCTATCCAGATCTATGGATCTCCCCAGCATCCAAGCGAGACTCCATCCAAATCCGCCACTCGTTGGGCGAGGCCTTGCTTTCTATGAACACCTCACCACTGAATGATGAACTTAGCCTGTCTTCGCCTCCGACCCGACCAGGAGAGAAGACAGGGTCAAGCCAAGCCGCCCTTAAAAACCTGCCTTCATGGAATGAATATCTCCTTCGTCTAGTCGAGAAGGGAAAAAGCCCGGCGGGGAACTGGACCGTGACTCTTCTAAACCATTACATTACGGAGAAGTCCATTCTCGTCATGATCGATCCACGTCCTACCATAGTGCCCGGAGAACCAGGCTTGCTTAGCTTACCAAGCTAGCTTACTAAGCTAAGCGCGAAGGAATTTATCTAAGATTGCACGAGCTAGCCAGAAGGTAGCCTAGCTTGCTTCTATCAGATTCTATAGTGATCCACTGGAATCGGCCTCGGGTGACGCCTCCCTACTCGGAGAAAGATTTAATCCCTTGGTCGTTAAGGTGGGGTTCAAACTGCAACTAATGCTCTATCTCCGTCGTCGAATACGGGATACTCACTTTCAATGGCCTCGCATCCCCAGAGCCATATTCAGACTAGCCTGCCCTTCCAATCGGGGTTATAACGGGTCCGGTATCAGCAACACCAGCCAATCGTGTTGGTACGGTGGGTTCCCCATACCCACTATTCGGAAAAAAAAAGCTTGCCATAGCAGCTCAAACCTCCGATCGGGAAATGGGAGTGATAACCGGCCCTAGCCCCCAATTCCGAACAAATTGATTGGACCGAGGTTCGTGCAGGGAGGGAATAGGAACTAATAACGATGGTTCGAGGTTGAGCTCACCGGCCGCCCTACGTCAGTAGTCTTCCTAACTTCTATTCCCTTTTTTTGCCCTAAGGTAAGGCCCCGAGGTCCTTCAAGAACAGCATTGCGGTCGCAACGGGGCTCTGGGTTCATATTGTCCGCCCGTGTGAGCCGGGCTGTGAATATTTATAGGTCGGGGTCTTTACTGAAAAACCACAATACTACACTAAAACAATTTGAATAAATCCGCAAGTGACTATAATTGGAATTCACGTTTCGTGTTGAGTTGAGGCTTATTTCAATATAACAAATCTGCCAATCCCGATATTCCCACATTTCATCCTGGTCCAGTGTCCATTCCTGAATGAAAGAAATGAGCTTTTTTCTGCGCCCCTTCACTCACTTCTGAATGACTCCTTTAGGGTTAATGGAAAAAGCTCGAATCGAAAGTATCACGACTCCACTTTGTCTTTAAAGGCACATCGAATGAAAACGACCTTATCAATATGGTGTAAGAATTAGCGGTTAGTCGGAAAGGGAGAGTAGTTGCGGAATCATTTTGAACGGCCATAAAACGGACTTAGCGGTTGCACGGGGTTCGGCCTTTGGGCCAAAGCCACTTCCAGCAGTAGGTTCCCCGATTGAATGAATCAGGTTGATCTGACTAGGGCATTAAAAAAAAAAAAAATGGAAAGAGTCAGAAGCGGGAATAAAAAAACCCACTTTATCGCCTTGACTTGACAAGAACCTCATTTCCGAGACGAGGACAAAACTCTTGTGAATCGAACATACCTCTTTCTTTCAAAGCCTTATTGAGAAGCCGAACTGGAATTATCTTCTCGTACCTTTGTTTTTGTTAACTACGCCGCTATTTCAAATGAAGTTTGTTCGACCGATCGATTGAATCAGTCGCGATTGACAGAGACGAAGCGTCAAAGGTTTATGGGTAGCTGTACTAAACCGAGGGCAAAGGATCCTTCTGTGTGCAGTTCAAGCTTGAACGCTTTCGGATACGTAATAGAATCTTTGTTTTAAGGCGCCTTTTCTTCTCCACCAACAACCAAGACGCATGAAAGCGGTTTCAAGCGCTGCTGGGCAGAAACACATGATGGCATGAAACTCTATTACGTACGCTGATTGTTCGTCCACTTCAAAGGCTCAAAACGTACCATTTTCCGTGTTCAATGAGAGGGATTGGTTTGGTTACTTAGGGAATCACAAGCAAAGCAATCTACGCAGTTGGAGGGTTCAGTAGTAGGAAAGAAAGGGACCTATCACTCAATTCAATAACATGTGATAGGGCATCTTTTTCTATTAATTAAGATAGGGGGCTATTCAAAATTTCCCTTCTATCGGCACCCCCGGAAAAGCAATGTTCGCATTTGACCAGGCTTTTTTTTTAAAGCCCGGTGAGGCCTCAACCTTTGTTCTTTCCTAACCAGACTTGGGAAGATCGACTCATAACGAAAGCAGCCCGGTCTGCCCGTCAGTTTCCACCCTTCTCTGAATAAGATGGTTGAACAAGAACGAAGGGAGACTCGCTTGATCTGCCATATCGAATGAAATTCCAAGCAGCAGTTCTGAACGGGCGTCTTTCACCACAGTAGAATGATGGCAGACTGACCCCACTCTCGTTATGGAAATAGAAGGCTGGAGTTGAACCTGCTCCTATTGGCGTCAAAGCCGGAACAATCTTTTCATTGCCGCTGACGAAACTAGACTAGGGTGATAGTCTGAAAAGACATTTGATATGGAATAAAAGGTAAAAAGGGACTGCTCCACCTCGCAAATTCCCGAGTTGGAAATGCATGCTCCTGCTTACATTAGGGCCGGGCGAGTGTCGAATCCTGGTCCAATCTGTTCGATAGCCCAGCACAGCACCTCCTGAGTCTATCAACTCGAGCCCTGCACTTATTCTCATCTCTCAGCCCCTGATCCCGAAGCTTTCCTTCCCATTTTTAGTTGAAGCTAAAGGGCCGACATCAATCTCTATCTAAAGCAAATGATCCGTCCCTCCTTCCAGAGGAAATCTGTCTCATTCGGGGCGATGGATGTCTGCGCAGGTATCAATCCTTCAATTCAGAGCCCCTTGTCATCCCGCCTTCCCCAGCTGGATATTTCAACTCTAATATCAAGCCCCGGAGAAAACACCCCGAAACAACAAGCAGGGAGAATGAATAACATACTATCCTAAAAAAAGAAATTCACCCGAAGCGCTCCGTGGGCTTCTACTCACTCTCGGACATATAGAGCTCGCCGGTAGCGAACATGTCAGACCAATCGTGAGGGATACCAAAAGTCTGAAGATGCCTGCGAATAATTCAATTTTTAGATAAGTGAAAAAGGCACAATGGCTTCGCCACCAGGGACCAATGAATATGGCCTTGCCCCTGTGGGAGTGCGGACTGAGGTGCGGTATGCCCATCAGGCGGGATAAAGTTGCCAATGCGAGTCACGGGCAGAGTTGGACACCATATTTTTAAGCGTGATGCTGATAAGTCCACTCGATAAGATACAACTTCCGGGGCCTTATGGGGAAGGGCCCACCTTGGTTTTAGCTACTGATGACGGGACGAAATCCGGGACCGGAACAGGACCACGAAGCTGCTCCGTGACATTCCAGATGAGTTGAGAGACTATGATCCCCTCCCTTGACATTCACTCGCCCTAATGAATAAGCAGGAGAGAACCCACAAGCTTTTATCCGCACCATGGCCTGCCAAAAGTAGAATCAGGGGAGGCTTTGGGAGAAAGGTTCTGAACGTCAGGGACCTCCCTACCCCGCGACAGGTTAACTAGAGGAATGCCAGGTGATGAAGGCGTCGGCTTTCAAGGAGGCGGTTGAAAGATCCGCCTTGAGAGGACATTCTCTTTCTCGAGCTTTCGTGGGTTACAAGATCGAATAGCACATCTAGCTTACTCTATCGACAGTCCAGCCAGATGAAGGATCAAGGAAATCGGGATCAGCTGCCTTTACTTTAAGGGGGGTCTTGAATCTCATGTCATCAAAAGTAGGCAGGCTTTGAACAACCAGATAAGAATAAGAAGAAGTTCAACTTGAAAGAGGTTTCGTCCATCTCTCGCCCATCTATCCCCTGAATGCAAGCATTGATCTTGAATGGTGCAGTTAAAATACCTCTTAGGAGGCACTACCTCCAGACCTGCCTGACTCCCTCAACCTATCGGTCGAGTCACTTCCTTCCACTCGCCTTACACGGACCTAAAGGACTATCGGCTTTAGATAGTCATCTTCCTCTCCCTATCCTTCCTTTTCACTCGCTTCCTCGTCTTGCTTGTTCGGGCTTCTGATGGTTGGTTTTCCTCTGGCTGAAAGTTCTCAATAAATCGAGAAAGAATCTATGCCTTAAAAAAAGAGTAGGTTCCAGGGGAGAGGCCTGGCCCCTAACGTAAGTAGGCCCCCTTCAAAAGACATTACAAGATAAGAGGAGATTCCCTCATTCCGCAAAGGAGTCGGGCTAGTATGCCCCCAGATAGAAGAATTGCGTCACCGCCTTTTAGTTGTGTTCTGGCGGGTCCTCTACTTCATCACCAAGATTGGGCCTTTATTTAGAAGAGAAGAAATAATTAGATGCGTGCCCGGGGAAAGACGTAAGCTCCATTTAAGTATCCACTTTGAATAGCCGATCATTGAGGCTAGTGGGGGTGGGCAGCTACCCTCCTGACCGGACCACTTGGAGCGCTCACTCGTCGAGGAATTGGAAGGACGAAAGGACTAATCGGTCCACTATTTTCCGTGCTATCTCCTTCAAAGGTAAAGAAGGAAAGCAGAATGACGACTCAAAGGAGAGGACCAGCATTTTCTCGCTCTTCCTTAATTCACGGGACGAATGATTGGCAGGGGGAGGGGAGGTAATTTGAGGAAGACTTAAACCACCCTTTTTGGAAGCATTGAAATCCCGACCAACCCTTCTCTTCTTTTCTTTGCCTTACTCGACCACAAGGGAAAGATCCCGATTTTTGGTAGGTCGATCAATCAACGAAGGATCAGTTATGGGCGAGACTATACATTTTTTTATAGGGGAGGGAAGGCAGACGGGAAGGGAGACTGCTGTCAGGTAGCGCACAGACCAAGTTCTAAGTGAGTGGTCCGCTTTCAGCTTAAGAGCGAGTGAAGCAAAGTCTTGCTTCCTTCAATCAGAGGTAGTTAGCTTTCATCCGAATAAGTGGTTGAAGATTGATTCGTCATGTAAATAGCCCACTGGAAGTATAGTGTAGTTCCACCTCGCAAGGAGAACAAGCGATAGATTGAAGATCAACAGGGCTTAATCCAATAATCAAGGAAAGGAATAGGAAGAGAAAGAGCATGTGTGCTAAGCACAAGGTAAATAGCTAGTATTGGCACTTTCTGGTGGGCCAAAAAAGAGCCCCAAAGGAAGCCAAAGAAGTAAGCGAAATAGGAATAAAGGAAGAGTTTCACTCAAGACTTTAGAGGGAGCCCTGAAATCCAGGCTAATGTTAATAAGCACTTACCGAGGACGTGAATAAATCTTCAACAACCACATGAGATAGCACATCTTTTGCCATCGCTTATAGAACGATAGAGCGGGAATATGACTGAAAGATTGTATAGGTCCGCAATGGAAAGCCTAAATCCAAGCAAGCTTAGTTACGGGAACTTCCCGGCACGCCAGCCTCTTTTTTGCTTCCTTACTGCTTTTGGGCTAGGGGAAATAGTTAGACCCATCTATGACCTAAGTTTCCTGTCCTATTTCTCGAAAATCCCTTTATATGCCATTTGACCGTAAGTCAATTAAATAAAATGAAAGTCAGACATGAAAAATCAGTGTGACAATACAGACAGAGAAGAAGAGAGAGTCGGGTTCCGAACCAGTTTTCGCTTACTTTTTTTTAGTGGGCTTGCTTCTGCTCTTCTGGAAAACGGAAAGTTGGTCAGGCCTGTCTCAGTTTATTCTATTATATATCCAAGTGAGTCTTGAACTTCGCTGAGATAGTTGTTCTACACAGGTGGCAATCAAGCTTGAAGTTTCATGCATCAGTCAAAAAGCCCTTTGGACTTAGGCAAGCACTCGGGTCAGCGGATCAGCTTAAGAAAGCAAATAAAACTACAATGTCTTCCGTCTGTTATTGTCTCCGTCCTTCTTCCTAGTAAATGAGAGTGGTTGAACCGTCACCAGCCTTTCTCCCTTCAAGCTCCCTTCGCCAAAGAAAAAGGCTGATGAGAGAGTGAAAGAGAGCAAAAAAAGAAGTAAGCGAAGTCTAGCCGGTCGAGTACCAAATAAGGATAAAAAGCGCATTAGGTATAGGAAGGACTGATTACAGGAGCACAGGAGAACTAAGGGCGGGGGGTTACATAACAGAGATTAGCAAACTCATTCGATTCCAGGTCGGTGGGTCAGGGAGATCTTCTTACCAAAGATCGATCGGATAAGGAAACAAGGTTGAAGGCAGTGAAGAGAGGCTAAAGGTGGAGAAGAAAGGTGTAGGAGGGCCGAAAGCCTTGAGTTGAGTCATTCATTCCTTGATGGTTTGCAAGGCTTCCATCGTTTTTTCTTGATAGCGAAGAGGAAGTCATCTGCATATCGAGCATATCGCACGTGCAAACCATAAGCGGTTTGGACTGAACAGTCTAGTTAATGAAGGAAGATATTCATCAACATAGGAGACAAAGAGCTTACCATCCTCGGCCACCAGCTCTCTTATGGCATTTTAACTTCTTCTTTTCATGGTCGTCAAATGGAAGAAGGGGGTCTTTCTATCCCCCTCTTTCAACCAAAGGGATCTCTACTTTTGGCGCCATAAGATCTCTTCTTGCACCAATATGTGGTGGTTATCACTAAACAGCCTCTGTACCTGTGACGGAGGACCGTTCTACCTTCAACGGAGCAGAGTAGAGCTTTCTACTGCTCAGCAGGTCTAAGAGGGGAAGAAGCAGGTAAGAAGTCGTAGAAAGGAATTCTCTCCCAAAAGGTGACATGGCGGGAGACCCGAAGACGCTGAGCAAAAGGATCGTAGGACCGATACCGGTTCTCACCATAGCAAATAAAAAGACAGACAGCTGGTCGAGGAGAGAACTTTTCCCGTTCCAGTTTTGGAAGTTGAACAAAGCAGGTACTTCGTCACACTCGAAGCTCTTCATAGTCAGGCGGGGTAGAAAATCTTCTCTCAAAAAGAGAGAGACCAAAGATGACAGAGGAAGGTATTCGGTTCAAAAAAGATACGGCAGTCAGAACAGCTTCAGCCCAAAATTGACTAGGGACAGAAGCAAGTACTGCGCATTAACAACCGCTTTCGTTTAACCTTATGTAAAAAAAAGAAGCTGCGAAGAAAACAAGACAAAAAGTTGTTGCGCTAACTCGCTAGCGCTAGCGCACTCCGGCTTTCTTCGCAGCTAGTGCTAGCGCGGCAACAAGCGCCTTAAAGATAGCTTGAGCTGCGCGAAACTTTAGTTTGCTATTTTTGGCAACAAGCGAGAAAGTTGACTTTGATAAAGAAGGGGGGCGCGCTAGCGCACTACGGCTTTTCAGCCTCCTGCGGGTCCCTTCATTCCATTCCCTCCGCCTTACGCGGACCTAAAGGAGTACCTAAGGCGTATTAGTGGTTGATTTGAAATTGGATTTATTTCGACCTCCGCTTGACGACAGCTAACAGCTAAGCCACTAATCACACAGCTAATAAAGTCGGTCACTACTGAGACAGCTCATCAAAGTCGTTTCACCCCTATTCCCTCAAAAGCTTCTCTTAGGAGAATCCCTTCGCTACACTCGACTTAAAGTAAAGGCACCCACGAACTCACTCATAAGGAAACTCGTCAAGTAGGTCTCTCGAGCCTTTCCTTTTGTCACAAATCTGGTAAGGTGGGCTATTTTCCTTAAGTCTTCTTTAGCAATCTTTACTCGTCTTTCAGTACTGGCGAAGCTTTAATTGAAGACCTTTCAGTGCCCTTTCGTTTGGCCCCCTGGGTACCTTCTCCACACTTACCTGTAAGCACTTCCATTTTTGGAAATCATAAAAGAAGAAATGGGAAGAAGTACTGCCATTATGCGCTATTATTTGAATCCGAAGGTCAATCATTCCCAGCTTGGATATGAAGGTATGGGGGGAGATCAAAAAAAAGGGGGTATGTTAGTCAAATAGAGGGGCCTCACGGGGGCGTAGTCCACGGCTTTAGCCTTAAGCTAGGTTGGGCTGTAGTTCTTGTATTGGGCGAACCAAAGCGTTAAATAGCGCCGTTTAGTGGCGTGCAGGGAGTAGTCGTCTTGTTGCTGGTAGGTGCGACTATGTGAGTTGACAACAATAGACTGCGGTATGTGTGAGTCAAGATTTTCCTTAGTGATCCGAAAGAGCAATTGGAGTTACTGCAGACTGGCTTCCTCCCATATACCCCCGCTGATGCTGATTCCAATCCATTGAAGGAAATAGATCAAACTGCTGATCCCACCCACGCCGTAAACGGATGCCCTACCTGATCCATTTCAAATCCAGCCTCTGGTCTTCGAGCCTTGTTACGAACTAAAGTGCTAAAGCAAAGCGACCCCCCCAGCCCAGGTCAAAGGTCTTCCCGCTCTTTTTTTTCAGGAGCAGAGTCAAGTTCGTTACGGTCAGCAAATCAGCCCCGCATCGTATCGATAGCGATGAAGATCACCTCCCCAAGCCTGCCTAACCGTCTTGTGTGTGAGCAATCAATGGTGACAAGTCGACCGATCCATAATGAAAGCACCTGTAGATAGAAGCCCTTTGTCGACCGGTGGACTCATCCTCAATGCCGTTTAGGCTCCCCAGTTCAGTCGGTTGTCCGCCGCCTTTCCTTCCCATGCCCGAGATGGCCTTATGGGTAGCAGCCTCCCACAGAGATGGCTTTGTGGTCAACTTCTATTCTGCTTGTTGGAAGGTTCGTCCGGATCTCTTCCCGGGTCAACCCACTCAATATCCGAGAGAGGGTATTTGGTTTGGCGGCCGCAGAGACGGCGGATAAAGCAGTGGATAAGGCAGCGGATGATACGTACTTGGAAATAACCGGATCATAGAAAAGTCTTTCATGCCTCGACTCTCCCTCGGTTCGTTCGGAAATCATGGTAGTTTTTTCTTTTCATGGAGATTATTGGGAACGGGAATGGGCCTGGGGTTAACAACAACAAAGAACTAGCTCGCAAAGAATCCTAAACTAAAAATAAGATCACCATCAGGACTAGGCTATATGCGAAAACAATAAAAGCCCATAATCGACTCACGAAACATCGTTACTAAGCCAAAAGAACTAAACACACACTTTATAAGGTACATACAGCACAGGAAAAAAGGCTGAAATACTGTTCGTAAAGCTACACATCAACTTCGCCATATGAGACAGGAGGTGGTCGGAGCATGCATGAACTGGCATACCAGATGAACCGTGTAGGTGATATCTGGGCGAGTGAGTGTAAGATACTGTAAGGCGCCCACAAGACTTCGGAACTCGGAAGGATCATCAAGAGGTGTGCCGTCATGGAGAGAGAGTGACGAACCAGCAGAGGTTGTTTGTTTGACGACTTTTTTTCTAATGTTGTATGGTTTTATATTAATGAGATAGTATTCCAGTGATTTCACACAGAGGTGTCGCTTCCTTATCCTAATTTTTTAAGCAGATGTTTCATTCGACGATGCATACCGTCTTTCCATCGATCTCTGATAGGGCGGAAGGGTGAGAAGGCCGACAAATTTCTTAAGTTATACTTAAGAATCTTTATTTTTCTTCTCTTTTCTTATAGTCTTTCGACTAGAATCCAAGTCTAAGTTTGAGTCGATAGTCTCTGAGCCTGATACTTCAACCTCTAGTCTTATTTATTTATAAGAGAGTGAGTGAAGATGACTCCCATTACGAGTAGTTAGCCAAATCCACCAGCTTGGGGGAACCTTGAAAAGGGGACAGAACAAAGAGCGTGGAATGAAGGGATAATGAATCATAGGTTCGAGGATGAACAGTGGAGTCACAAACAAGAGGTCTTTCGGTCATGGAAAACCGGAGCACTGAACTGATCCAACAATGGGCTTGCAATCAGGATCACTTGGTCAAAAGGATACCAAGATGACCTCTTAGGGTCACTTTCAGCAATTGATTGATCGGATACCGCGTACGAATAGTCAAAAGCAGGGCCAGTCTCCCGTGTAGAATCATCTTTCCTTTTCCAATCAGGTTCTCATGTTGGCTCCGTCCTCTGAAAAAGAGACTCAATTGGATGGGAGAACCGGTCCAATTGAGCCTGTATTTGCGTCTGACTCCTGTCATTTCCCCTCGCCTCGGAAGAGACCACTTGCTTGGCTTTGCTTTCGGACCTCCCCTACCATTATCCGAGGGATCTGGTTCTCCTTATATCGCTCTTTTCAGTTACCCGTCTTTGAAGGTTAGCCTTCTTTCAGTCTTTCCGGAAAATAAAGATTCGTCTTTACTGACAAGCAAGCCTGATTGTAACTAAAGATAAGAATGTGAGGCCTTGTTGCATCCGCATCCAGGGAAGGAATGTCAACAGAAAACATAAAGTAGCGTTAAGCCTCAGACGAAAGAAAGAATGGGAGGGTTGGATACCGGGTAGCAGGGGATGAAACTACTCCAGTCAAGTAGAGATTTGTTAGAGCAACAAGCTTGATTGTAGATTCTCCAGGATGCTTTTCTCTTTTCCGAGAAAAAGAAGTAGTAGCCTAGGTTGCGGCAGAGGCTTTCGATCAGGCACTATTTTTTATCAGAGGATCAGTCTTTCGATTTGAGACTGGGACGTCTTCTCCAGTGAGCTGCCCCACGGCAAACTGATAATGAATCAGTATCTATCTTATTTTCTTAAATCAAAGAAAAATGAGATTGATTGATACGAGTTTTTTTCTTTTTCTGTTAGGATCGACGAAAGACTGGCCCCATAGCTGCTTCAGCGGCTGCAATAGCTACACTGTGGATGGCAAGGCCGAAGTGAAATAGTGATTCTGACTATCCCTTTGTGGTTTTTGGTAACTCTGCAATCATACTCGTCAATAATCTGATGTTATTCTCATTGTGCGGGAAGCTCACTCGTCCCTCTGTTCTATGTCGGAGCCATTCTTGGACTGCTCATCCTACCTGATCGCTTCGGCGGGATCTTTGGCTTTTTGGCTTCCTTGCCAGCTTTCCCCTAGCCCTCCCTACCGTCGCTCTCAGTTATCGATCTCTGCATCATCATCGTCTTTTGAACGACCGGGGTCCTCTCTCCCCCAAGCTTAGACTATCCTTCGCCCAATCAGTCGTGCAAGACATTAACTAATTGTTTTAGTTCTTGCGTAGCTGCCATCTTGTTCTAGTTCCCCCATTTTCCTTTTTATGCCACTCCATTTCTGTGAAAGAGAGAGATTGTTGGTCTCTGGTGGTCTTTGCGCATTCTTTTCACTTTCAAACCTGACGAAGATGCGCTTGCTCTTTCCCTTTCTCTGGGTCCACCCCCTTCTTTCTCTAGGCCCACTCCCGTCAAAAGTTACCTTCCTTCGGGATCCATAGGGGATCTCCCTTGCTGGACTAGCCTATCTTTCATTTCCGCATTCAAACATATCCGAATTTTGATAAACTATCTATTCCGTCTTTAGCCTACCTGCACCCGACGATAGAACGATTCCTTCTTCTGTGAATAGAACCCAAAAATCTTGGATCTAAACCAGATGGTAGTCACATCTCCCATTACTTTCCTGCTCGCCTAACCTTTTATGGATTGCCTATCTCCATCTATTCGCGTACTGCCATATAAAAAAAATAGAACAGGCTTATTCTAACAACCGGGTTGGCGATCAATGTTCATTGTCAGATAAGCAAGCTAAATTATTTAATAAGGCCTTCATCATGGGATTTCCATTGACGAGAGCTTGACTTCCTTAACTTTTTTATCTTTGGGAAGGAAGTAAATTCTGACATTGAAACTTCCCAAAGATAAAAAAGGGAATGGTCGAACAGCTTGGACAGTTGGGTAAGCCGATTGTATTGTCTTCTTTTCTTCTTTGCCTGTGCAATCGATTGAAGAAGCTTTCAAGCCGGTCTCCAGTGTTCTTTCCCAAAACGAAAAGATGTTAAAAACCCTATACCATAAAGCGAGGGGGGTAAAAAGGAAAGGGATATCACTTCAACTGCTTTTGCTTCCAAGCCCCGGAGAAGAGAGATCGAAAGAGCTACCTGAGGCTTGGTTCAACCACTTGACGTCATAGGAAGAACAACAGAAGCAAGCAGCCTAAAGGGAGAGGGTGATGTCTCCATAGGTAGCAAGAAGCGAATGTCAGTCAAGCGGGCAGGCCTTTGTATCTCAGGGGGCAAGTGAATGAGACAAGAATTTTCCGTATCCTCATCGATCCCTGGCTTTTTTGGTCCTTGTTTGTTGTTGCTTATTTTATCTTGTTTTTTGCTTGGTGTGAACGAGATGACCACCTTGGCATGCTTTGGATCTTGAAAAGGTGGTTTTGCAGGTTCTATCGAATTCTTTTTTTTTTAGGTCAGCGGTGATCAGATTTGATTAATGGCGGAAAAGAATACAAAAGTCGCCCGAGGCCATTACAACACTAACTAATATACAGCCCAAAAAGACAAGACAGCAAGCTAGTCATGCACCCGACGATAAGGAGTTCCTCTCTTGTCTTCAGCTAGAATATCCCTGAGATTCGGGGGCAGGTCATCCCCATGCATTAGGGTTTTTTCAAAATTCGACGACGGGAAGTAGCTTGCAAGGAAATCCGCCGCACGGTTGGACTCTCTCCAAGTGTGGGATATTCTCCACTCAAGAAAGAAAGGAATTGAGTTTGGCAAAGATGTTAGTAGAAATAATAATCATGACACGCCACAGGGGATCCACCAGCTTAGAGATCCAGTCTTTCTTCATTTTTTCTTCGGTTTCAATCCAAATTCAGATCGAACCCCCGGTCTGAGAAAGATGCTAAATTCCTAAGTATAGACCGCAATTCTATGAGGTAAATGTCTTCCTTCGGCAGCTGCTTGGTTGGAGTAAGAAAGAAGAGGGTCACCCCACTTATTTATAATGATACCGCCAATGCCAGAGCAACTTCTGGATTTAAAGCCGTCAGTGTCAAGTTTAAGCCATTGAGGAGGGAGCTTTTCCCACTCCGTTTTGGAGCTTTTAGGAGTGAAGTTACAGCCCCAATAATCTATGATATCCTAGGAATTATTGTTAAAAAACTCAGACAGATTGGAAGCATTGATTTTGGCACCAACATCATTCACTATAAGAAGGATCAGTCTGTCTTGTTAGCCTCGAAGATCCTTCTATTGCGTTCTCCCCAAAGATGCCAGATGCAAGCCGAGAAAGCAACTCTACTGATAGCACTAACTTGACTTCTCCCCTTTCAAACCTGTCCAAGCTGAGCCGCTGAAAGATGCAAGGAAAAATAAGACTTCCGCTTAAGTCCCAGTTTGAGGCGGCAGACTTGCCAAACCCAGGCAGAGTAGTGACATCTGCAAAAAATATGCGAAATGTCTTCGGTCTTCGCCTTACTTACACAGGGAGCAGTAAGAGGCAAACTGGAATCCTCGGTGCTTCAGTTCGGTCTGAGTGAGTAACTTAGCCATAAGAGCCTTCCAAGCAGTGAAAGCATGTCTCGGGATTCGATCCTTGTGCCAAATCAAGTTCGACCACGGAACAGACGGGTGATGAGTTCTAATCTGATCCCAGGCGGATCTAAAGGAGAATCGGTCTTCAGGTTCTTTAGTCCAAACTACCCTATCCGGGGGACCATTAGCTGGAAACTCCACTGCAGAAATGAGGGGCCAGAGGTCGTAAAGATCCGGGGAATGAAGATTAGGACGGTGCCATTTCCCTTCCCGAATAAGGATGTTGACGTTGCAGTTACCTCTCCAAAAAGCAAATCCAATCGAAGGCAGACGAGCTGATTAATAATTCCATGAGGGAACCAAGGATCAGACCAGAGCTTGGTGGTTTAGCCCTTTCCAATAATATGCCGAATAGCAGATGCGGCATTATCTCGGATTTTAAATATACCTTTCAATACCCTACTGTCTTTAGCTTTAGGCGATACTTCCTTTATGCTTTCCTTGCTGAAATACTTGGCCCTGCACCATTTCACCCATAGAGATGTGTTATCAAAGATTAGGAACCAGAGCAGCTTTTTGTTTTGGCAGCATCATTCCAGTCGTGTAACCTGCGCAAGCTAAGCCCTCCTTCTTAGGCCGACAAAGAGAAGACCAGCTAATGCAATGGATCTTTGGACTGGAATTTGCACCCCTCAAAAGGAAATTCATCAACAAAACTTCAACCTCTTTCATAATTGACCGCGGGAGGTGGAAAGCCGAAGCCCAATAGGTCTGGAGGCTATAGAGAACAGACTTGACCTGCTCAAGCCTCCCGGCGAAAGACAGAGTACGAGCCTTCCAACTCTCAAGTCTGGATCTGACTTTAAATACCAGCGGACGGCATAAAATTGCAGAAAGTATGGAAGGGTAGTCATTGGTATTTAATGGGGAGGCAGCCTTCTTCGATACCAAGTCTCTGACAGATAGAGGCTTGACAAGTGTAGGCCCGGTGAAAGTAAAGCTTACTCTTTTTTTCTTGGCTGATAGAGAGGCCAGATAGAGCTTCGAACTCTTGGAAAACTTGAAGGATGGCAGCCAGGGACTGAAGATCACCTTTAGAGAAAACCAGGAGGTCGTCAGCAAAAATAAAATGTTCAATTTTGATACTGACACCATCTTTCATACTCCTTCATGCACCCTTGATCATCGCCTTTTCCAGAAAGAAGAAGAGTAAAGGCCTCCATAATAATAGCGAAAAGATATGGGGCCAGGGGATCTCGCTGTCGCACTTCGATATCTATCTGTCTTTCGATTCATCTATGTATATGCCTTTTTTTACATTTTTTTAGCTCATTTGCATTCCGCATGAGTCCGTTACCAAT
>WSSedL1CaDRAFT_10001263_pt1 | contig 15244 bp, 18 predicted proteins | sample WetSurSL1Cattail_FD_9464 | JGI IMG/M metagenome (IMG submission 9464)
GACTTTGAGGGAAGTTATCTCGATTAACCATTTGTTGCAAATAAAATGTGTCGGGTTCTCCAAATCTTCCTCTTTCGAGCCAATCTCCCAAATCTTCGGGCGGTTGGCGGTCAGTTAAACCCGCATTTCCTTTGTCTTTTCATTGCGGTCTTTATCTTTATAGGCCTGTTTTAGCCGGATGTTGGCTAACGTCCGCCCGTTCCTGACGTTTTCAAAACCTAGTAGCGACGCCGACTTAGTTTTAAAAATGTGGGCGAGACCGCTTCGTGAATAAACTTCATTGAAATACATCATGAGTTGACCGCTTCTTCGAGTTGACTTTCTTTGACTATCCGAGCCCCGAAGCAGGAACAGAGCTGTTAACCAATGTAAACGCCCTAATATGAAAGCTGCCCATGGAAGGCAGCTACGTCAAAGTCAATTCAAAGCTGTATTAATTGGTGGCTCCTTTATTTCAGGACAAGTATCGTAGAGTTCTTCCGGATCTAAATCCAAGCAATCAGAAGGATCTCTTTTACCACTCAGGTCCCAGGCTAATGTATCATTAAGAACTGTACATGTTTCCTGAAATTTATCGACATCCCTGATCTGTTGAAAAATTCCTTGATTCACCAGTTCTTTAGCATCGAAAAGTTTGATCTTACCGTCTGTAAAATATAAATATACTTTATAATCATCCGTTGGATAAACTTGAATTACCTTATGAAATATAGTCATTTTCGCACCTCTTATACTAAAGGATTAATTCTCAATAATTCTTGATGTGTCAAAGCGTTTTCCCAGTTTGCCAATAATTCTCCCCTATGAATTTCACACCAAGCCAAAACTAATTTAAGCTGTTTAAAAGGGAAAACTCCCTTGATTACCGTCCCGTTTTGGATGTCCACTAAAATCTTATTATCCCCATATTCGGCATGAAAGTGAGGCGGCATATGTTCATTCCAAAACATATATATTTTAATCCCGTAAAATTCTGAAATAACCGGCATCTTTAACTCCTTCAAGGATCATACTTATATTATACTAAAATAAATTGCTTTCTCAATCCCAATATTTCCAATAATTTTATAGCTAGCGACCTGGACGAGCTCGGACAGGATGTGTCGATGTTGGTGTCACGGTAGGATGAACGAATTACTCCGTTGCTCCCTCACAGAATCCCGGAGTGGGTATTGTGCATTGTCCCAACGCAAACACACCACGGGCTTTTCAATGTGACCTGTGAAGGAAATATCTTTCGCCCCAGAAAGGGCAGTCCAGCAAAGTTGCTGTTGATCAACGTCACTTTATTTTCACGGTCAGCGAAATTCTAAATAATTATTATTTATACCATGAAGAGCATGAAGTTGTTCCTGGAACTTCGCTCTTATTCTTCGTGTTCTTCATGTCCTTGGCAGTCATAAAGTTAATTTATTGGTCGATAAACCGACATCAAAACCGGATTCCAATTTTCGAAACTCCATAGCAAAAATCATCGCGTGTTTCGGCGCGTAGTTCCTACGCGGCAGCAGCGTTCTCCCAAAATTGAGCGAAGTTAAATGTTACTATGCCCTAAAAGATGCAAGCAAAAAATCCCTCTCGTTCCTTTTATTATACATTCCTAATTGCCAATTTCCAATTATTTCTCTTTACATACTTTAGTCCTGAGTTGGCATAATAAGCTTGCTGATATATCACATATGATATATAATGAAGATATGAAGTGGACCATTGAGTTATATGAAAAAGAAAATCAACAATGTCCTATCCTGAATTTCATTCAGTCTTTACCCCCGAAGCACCGGGCAAAGATTGAACGAGAGATTGATCTTCTCGAAGAATTTGGGATAAATTTGACTTATCCCCATACCCGAAAAATCGAAGGTGAGAATTATAAGGGTTTATGGGAATTAAGAATTCAATTTGCTTCTGATATTTCAAGGATTTTTTACTTCATTTATATGGGCAATACTTTTGTTCTTTTACATGGATTTTTAAAGAAATCCAATAAAACCCCCGAAAGAGAGCTTGAAATAGCCAAAAAATATTTCCAAGATTACATCAGGAGGTGTGAGCAATGAAATGGGATGACGCCAAACAAATCATTAATTCTGATCCGGAAGTTATTAAAGAACTTGATAATAACTCCATTAAGTATAAGGTTGTTAGGGAAATTATAAAAACCCGACATGAATTGAACTTAACCCAAGAACAACTTGCCGAATTAGTCGGAACAAAACAATCCAATATTTCCAGACTTGAAAGCGGAGAATATAACCCAACCATTGAATTCTTAAGTAAAGTTGCTCAAGCTATGGGAAAAACCCTCGAAATTCGGCTTCAATAATAGGCTTTTGCCACCCGGACGGGGGCATATGATACTACCCCGGAATAGATTTCCGGATTTGTCCATGTTGTGGCGCAACTATGAGTCATAAAAAACCGATTTTGGTTTCAAATTTTCAACTTAACTGCTGCAATTAAATATTTGGTTATGTTCTTGAGAATGGTTGATTGAGTAATTCCCTTTCCATTCATCCAAGTTTCTATTATTGACCATGAAGAGCATGAAGTTATTACCATCAAAGATTTTTATTTCTTCTTGTCCTTCATGACCTTCATGGTAAAAATAAGCCATTTTAAAAACTTCCAGAAGCTTACGGAGTGGTCAATGGAAGTCTTGGAGCAACCATTAATGAAAACAGAGCTAATTTTTTTAAACTGCCTCTTGAGGAGGAATTATGCTTTTTTTCAGGTGTTTCCTAAATTTCCGATTGATGACTGTTTTTCAGTCGATAAAACCATGTCAAAACCGGATTCGAATTTTCGAAACTCCATAGCAAAATGCAACCGAGTGTTTCCAAAATCAAGCGAAGTTAAGCTCTACTAGCTGGTCCAAAAGATCACAAGCCTCTTGGGGCTTTTTGCCCGCTTAATTTCGGATAAACTGCTTACTGTTATACGAAGCCGCATCGCCCCTCAGTTAAAGGTCATTATGGATGACGACCTCTTACAATACCTTTTATTGCGCCCTTAAATGTACTATATTATGACACTAGTTTATTATAAATTCTCCACACAAAACATGAGCTTCAGAAATATTCGGTTTTAGGGGAACAAGCACTGGGGAAACCACCCTATAGTTTCCGGCTGGTATATTATTTATATATATACTAATATCGTATGTATGTGTGATTTGAGTATGAGGGGCCACGCTTATTGTTTCACGCGAAAAACCAACTGCTTTTTCACGGTATACGTCTTGCCATTTACCATAAACTTTCTTTTGAATATAAAAGCTCTGCCCACATGTTAATTGTTTGTCCGTATCATTTTTCCATGTAAACACAATTTGCTTTGTATCAAGAGAGTATAAAGATTCTTGCGGGATCACTGTAACGCCATTCACCGCCAACCGGCGACAACCTTATAAATAGGCGATGTCGAGATACCATTCCCAGCCATTGGTTCGGAAAACTTCACTTCAATTATTTTGATATTGTATTTAGTCCACAATTCATCTTCACTGATTATCCCAGTAGCAGGCGGGCTCGATATACTTATGCGTCCTGGGCTATAATCGGGATACTTCTTGTATCCTAAATAATATTGGGGATTACCGATATCACAAATAATCACCGTACTACCCTGACCCTGAATTATACCATCAAATAATTGAATTCCATATTTTTCATCTTCCGTAAGATTAAATGAAAAACTTGTAATCTGATTTCCATTTGCTAAGTGTTCTTCCCATTTTATATATTTTCCATTTCCCTCATCCATACTCATTCCTGCAAAGTCGCAAATTATTTTATCGTCAATCGTATATCGCTTGCCTTTGGCTTCATAGACTAAATGAAACGGAAATTCTCCATGTTTTATTATGGGGCTTGGGGGGTTGGGCGACAAGATAATACCTAAACCAAGTAAAACCCAAGGTAAAAAAATAAAACAAAATAACCCTCCAAGAATTGATACTAATGTTATAGCTGATACTTTTAAAAGATTATGGTGTTTAGAAACATAATTATTAGGCATATAGCGCTTCCAAATTTTGGCTGCAATTTTTAGAACTCTGCACCCCATTGGGGTTATTCGTGCAACAATTGTTGCAAACCATATTCAAACCTCCAAATTAAAATGAATACATTATAAAATTACAAAGGTACTCCTAAAAATAAAGCTTCAAAGGTTATCCCGAAATACGCGCCAGTTACCTGGCGCACCCCGCACAGATCCCGGCGTGCGGTTTGCGCGTTGTCCCAACGCGAGCGCACACGGGCTCTTCAGTAGGTCTCGCTTCCGCCTCAAACAAATTCTAGACTGTATTGTACAGAAGGTTTTATCCACCATTGTTCTACAACCTTCGGTCTTAGAATCTCGTAAAGTCTGGTCATTTCTTTGAATCCATTCCAAGTGTAACTCCTATGTTGACTTCGCTGATTTAACCATCGATACCAGATTCGCATGACTCCATCGAAAAATTGCCGGATTCCCTCACTATTTCCTGCGATACCATAGTAGTTGTAATGTCCTCGCAGCTTTTGTTTCATTGTTTCGACCTGGTGCCGATTTTCCCGGCACCACTCGGTTATTTCCGTAAACGCTCTTTGCATTCTTTTCCGGTCAGTCCGCCGCTTGATTATGTCTTTCCCGCTGTTGCTTATTCCCCAGCGAAATTCAATTCCCAGAAAACTAAAGCTGGTGTTCTCCTATTTCCGAAACCGGCTAAAACTAATTATTCGGGTCTTTTCTTCCGCATAACTGTATTTCTCTCTGAGTTGGTTGGTTAATTGACGGATTGCATCTTTAGGGCCTCGCCCCGTGCGATACCTATAGCTTGCATCGGTAAAATCTTCTTCGTAGATGGCTCCCAGTATTCGGGCTACCGATGCTTGTAACAGTTTATCCTCGATAGTCGGTATCCCCAGGGGTCTTGGTTTCCCATTCGATTTCTGTATGTACTTCCTTCGTACAAATCGGGTGCGGTATTTACCTGTGCTAACTCGCTCCAGCAAATTCATGATGTTCTTTTTCAGGTCTTTTGCGTATTCCCGATGGGTTACTCCATCAATTCCAGTTGCCGCTTTCTTGTTGAGTAGTCTAAAGTTTTCCATGAGGAATTCATAAGTGAGCTGCTTAGCTAAATTGGTGAACCTACGTCCTTTGTCTATCTTTGCTTGTTCTGCTATTCCCCTCAGGGAGGTTTGCATGTCTTCATGTCTTTTTGACATTCATCCACCTCAAGTGCGGGACATGTTTCCTTTGAGGGCTACGACCTACCGTCGACCCCTTCCCCGCTGTTTATTATGTTGGTTGCTTCTTGTAGACGGTTCTCCCGTCCTCTGTAGGCGAAGATTCGAATCATCGCCTGCAGAGTCGATCCGAAGTCCCACACCCCTTTGATACTCCTACTTTACGTTTGGCAGTACCTACCTGCGTTTCAGGAGAGGTGGGATGTTCCTCCCAAGTTCTTGTACGGTTCTTTCTTGACATGCCATACTCTCTGACCCCAGTGGAATCTACGGAAGCTCACCTGTAACGCTTCTTTCATATTGGCTTCTGACACGTTAACGCCATCGCCTTCCACTTCTGCACTCGCTTAACGGGGCTGAATCGTTTGAGAATATGCGGTTATTCCTACGGCCTATCAAGTTGCGACCTACGCTTCGCCTTGTCTGTTACCAGGTCAAGACGCAAGGTCTACTACCGGTGGATGGTTAATCCTTGCCGGATAAAGACTTCGCAATTATTCATTGCGGCACTCTATCAGAACCGCCAAGCTTCGCTTGGCGCACTAACGTCCACGAGTTGCAGAAGTCGACCGCGCCTAAGCCGGATTCATCTTCGAGTTACCTTTCCCGGCCTGTCTCAAGACTTGGCGCGGGCGATTTGGGTCGAAGCACCGGAACTACCCAAATTCATTACAAGCTGGTGCGAAGCCTGCAACTCGTTGTTACACGACGCGTGGCGCCCTATATTGAAGGCTGCCAGGATGGCAGCCTCTTTCAAACTAATTACTTAATACGTTGTTTACAGTATTCACAGGTGAACTTTCAATATAAAACGTATCTTGGCTTAAATCCGCTCCACATTTCCATTCAATTGTTCCATCTTCAATAATAAAATTATTAAATTCTTTCAAGTCGTTCAACGGTTTAAAAACTGGATATTGAAGATATGGCTTCAAATCAAAAACCTTTTCCTCATCATTGGTAAATTTTATTAATAATTTATGATCATCTAAGGCCTTGGCTTCTTTGACATTAGGACTTTGCATTAAAATTTCCCCTTTCTCGTATCCGCTAAATTATAGTCCTCTAGGCTCAATCTTTTCGATATATTCTCCCGCAACTGCTTTATTCCATCTATCCCAGATTTCTTCTTTATGAATAATCATCCAAGCCTTAATTAGTTCTTTCTGTCTGGCATTCAGTTTTCCCTCCAACACCTTACCATTTGCTATAGCTACTGAAGCCCTTTCACCGTTTGTTAGTATTACGTGAAAATGAGGTTCTTTATGTTTTTGAACGTCTCTCGGATACATCTTAATCCTTATATCCTCAAAACGAGCCAGTTCCCCCATTGGATTCTCCTCACCTTTTCTTATTTTCATTATATACATAAAAGTATATACAAACAACATTATTTTCCAGTTTAATAGGCCGGAATTTCAGCAAAGGGTCAGGAAGCCCCGGACATTCCTATGCCACGTGTTGTGTAACGTTCGCGGGTTTACGCCGTCCGCTCGGCCTAAGCCCGGATTCTTCTTTGATAATCTTTCCCGGGCGGGTCTTATATGACTTGGCTGGACGGATGTGGGCGCGATACTCACATGAATTAGCGTCTTCGAATTTACTTCATGAGTCAGATCCCGCGCCCCGCCAGCTCAAACCCAGTCTGTTCTATGAAGTATGGCGGTGGGCATCATTGCTGAAGGCTGCCCGGATGGCAGCCCACTTAAGATGCTTTGTTTAAAATGTTATACATTCTTCCAAAATTTCTATAGTTTTTTCATCTGCATTAAGCTTTACTTTTGCTCCAACAGGAATAACGGTATTCGGACAATTATGTCCAAAATCATTAACTTTAAGAATTGGTAAATGATATTTTGAAGTCGCTTTTTCTAAAATGTCCTCCATATGAACTCTTCTTTGATCTGCATATTCGTCATATATGTACCCCACAATAATTCCCTTAACCTTATCAAAAACACCCATTTGTTCTAATTGAACAAAATTACAATAGCTTCCTTCAGGAGAAAAGCCATAGCTTTCTAAAAATAAAATCGATTCTTCGAAATTCGGGAAATACGTCGTACCAGCCAGTTTTAATAAACAGCCTAAATTTCCGCCCAATAATTTTCCTTCAACGGTTCCACCGCGGATTGTGGCTCTTTCGCCGCTATTATTTATCAAACCAATCTTGCCATTAACAAACCTATCAATAAATTCTTGCTTATCGTAAGGTTTGAGTTCTCTTCCAAATCCCCACATTACATCATTGCCGTGAAATGTAATCAAACCGGTTTNTGCATAAATTGCATTTAATAAAACAGTAATATCACTTATTCCTAAAAATATTTTCGGATTTTTTTNGATAGCTTCCCAATCCAATAATGATAAACAGATATTTGCTGTTGCTCCACCTTGGGAACAAATAATTGCCTTTATCGAAGGGTCTTTAAACATTGCATTAATATCTTCCGCCTTTTCTTCTGGAGTTGCGGAATAGCCCAAAGTGATAGATAAAGCATTTTTTGCGACTACAACTTCAAACCCTAACTTTTTTAAAAAATCGATGCCTTTATTAAATTGGGGAACTAAATCTTCCGTTATCGGATTGGATGGCGATATTATTCCTATCTTGTCATTCTTCCGTAATCGTAACGCTTTCACTATTTACCCACCTCTAAATGAGCGAGGCCCGGATGACCGAGCCTCCCCCGCCATATTTCATAGAACGTCCGCGAGTTGCAGAAGTCGTCCGCGCCTAAGCCGGATTCATCTTCGAGTTATCTTTCCCGGCGGGTCTTACAGGACTTGGCGCGGGCGATTTGGGTCGAAGCGCCGGAACTACCCAGATTCATTACAATCCGGTGCGGAGCCTGCAACTCGTTGTTATCGGCTGTGCGTCGGCTCTATATTGAAGGTTGCCAGGACGGCAAACACTCATATGCTTTATTTTTATTGAAATTGTTCAAAATCTTTGAGGGTTATAATTCGTGGCTTTTCAATATCTACAGCATGAAAATCTTTATCTCCAGTAATAAAAATATCTACATCAGAAAAAATTGTGGAAACCAAAATAGGCAGATCGTTTTTATCTCTTATATTCGGATATTCTCCTGGATTAATTCTCTTTGGCGTATATACTAATTCAAACGACAATTCTAACAAAAAAGGCTCTACAATTTCAATTTTATCCCAAAACTTACATTCGAAAACTTTGTGTATCTCATCGATAATATAGGAACATAATACCAACTGGTGTTCAACCAAAATTTTCTCTAAAACCCTTTTGGCAATTGAATTTGGAAAAAGAATGGCTGAAATTAATATATTAGTATCAGTCATTATTCTCATAATTTTTCTCCCAAAGCTCTTTGCGAATACTTTTTACTAAATCGGCAACATCTTGTTCGGTTTTTAATCCGGCCTTTTCTGCTTCACCTTCCATTGCCACTTGAATTTTCTTTAATGCAACTAAAGAGGCATTGGCAATAAAAACTTTCCCTTCTTCCTCTACAAACAAGACTTTATCGCCTTCTTTCAAACTTAATTTCTTTCGAATATCAATCGGGATTGTTACCTGTCCTTTTGAAGAAATACGAGAAAGTTCCATTAGTTAATTCCTCCTGTGGTTTTGAATTCTTTACTTTCTTTACCTACATTATATACTTCACAAGAGATTTTATCCAATGGTTTTTTATTATAGACATTTATTATCACTAGCCCGCCGGATGCGGGCGTACATTGATTTTCGTGCATGGCCGATAACTATTAGTATATGAAATAAATTATATATATATTGCAATTCTCCGGTATATACGAGCTTTATTGCGCATTCTATATATCCCTATATTTTCCCAGTTTTGTCCTTGCCATTTTCTTTCTGTTTATTCACAATATTATCCAAGGGCGAACGAATTTTTGTGAGGTCCTTTTGTGTAACATGAGTATAAATCATCGTTGTTTCGGGACGGCTATGTCCTAATAATTCTTGAACATATCGCAAATCCGCTCCGTCTTCAAGTAAATGAGTTGCATATGAGTGCCGCAACACATGAATTGATACATCTTTATTGATTTGGGATTTCTCCAAAGCCTGCTCAAAAATCTTTTCAGCAGTCCGGGGCGATAAGTGCTTATCACCGCTCGGTCCAGGAAACAGCCATCCTTGAGGTCGGTAGACCTTCCAATAATTTCTTAAAGCTTCTAATGCAACCATAGAAAGTGTTACATATCGATCTTTATTGCCTTTGGCATTTCTAATCCGTATTAACTCACGATCACTATCAATATCTTCAACCCGCAAACGTATAATTTCGCTAACCCGAAGACCGGCGCTATAAGTAACCATAAGTAATAGTCTGTGTTTCGGATTTACGGTGGCATTCAACATTTTAACAATCTCTTGCCTGCTCAATATCACCGGCAATTTTTTCTCCCTGCGTGGCCGGACAATATTATCCGTAAAAGCCGAAATCTTTAATATGCTGCCATAAAAAAGTTTCAACGCACTTATGGACTGATTGACGTAAGAACGGGACACATTTCTTCTATCTATCAAAAAATATAAGTAATTCTTAATTTCCGCTTCATCGGCCAAAGCTAAATCTTTTTGAATGTGTGACTGAAACCTGGACAAATGATAGCGATAAGCTTTACGACTCACGGGACTATATCCTCGCAATTTTAACTCTTTATCCAAGAGGCAAATATATTGATGGGTTGTTGATTCCGATTCCCCTTGCGCTAAAATATTATCCTCATCCTTGACATTGGCAATCCCAAATACAGAAATAAGTTCTTCCATAGCATCCTGGTTATCAGGTATAGTCCAGCATTTATCGTCTAGTAACCATTTTCGTCCAGGTATTTGCCTTATCTTTTCAACCAGTTCCGGGTTATAAGGAAAAATGACTCTCAATTCTCCATTTGTCCCTTTTTGAAGTACAATCATTATTTCCGCCTAAACTTTCCACAAATATCCATGATTTACCTCCTGGTTTTTAAATAAATTTCAATATTTGTTTGATTTAAATGTAAACCCTAATTGTTTGAATTTTATAATTAATTCTCTATCATTAATTAAGTTCCTTTATTTTCCATATAATTTGTCTTCTTGCCTCTTTTTTCCGAAGGCGAGTCGGATTTTGGGCCGACAAAAAACCGGCAGTCCCTTTGCACCGCCGGCTCTAAGTCCCATCTCTATGATTTTATTTCATTCCTCCGATCAACTCTCTGAGCTTCTCCACATCATCCGGTTCATTGTTCTCCGCCAAGTCGAAGCGGTTAACATCATTAGAGATCCGCACTGATTCTTAACCGCAGAGGTCGACCAAAGACTTGCTCCCCGGCTTATCATTGGCCGTAATGCATAGACCTTTCTCCTCTCCGAAACAGGAAAGAGACAAAAAGGTGGGGGCATTATTCGTGCTTCCACCTTACTCCTTGAGGAGTATCTTCTAAAATAATCCCTTTAGCTTTCAGTTCATCGCGAATCTGATCAGCCAGCGCCCAATTTTTATCTTTCTTGGCTTGCACCCGTTTGCCTATCAGCTCTTCGATTGCGAAGGCATCCATTTGCGACTCTTCAGTTTTCTCTTCGCCCAAAAGCCCGAGAATTCCCCCCAGTTCCTTTAAACAATTCAAGGCATTCTGAAGCAATTGTTGGTTGTCCTGATTGACCTCGAAGTTATCGCCTTGAATCCAGCGATTGATTTCCCGTACCAGATCATAAAGACACGCCAAAGCCTGGGGTGTATTGAAGTCATCCTCCATCGCTGCAATAAAACCGGCCTTAGCTTGAGTGATGGCGTCAGTAATGGCTTGAGTGACTTCTATCGGGACGGCTCCGGCGCCGGCAGGCTGTTTCATCAAATGTTCCCAATTAAAACGGGCATTCTCCAAACGCTCCAAACCCTTAGCGGCAGTGGTCAATTCTTCTTCACCAAAACTGATCGGATTACGGTAATGAGTCCCGACAAACCAAAAACGGATCACTTTGGGTGGAAATTTACCCCGTACATCGCGGATCGTGGAGAAATTACCGACTGATTTGCCCATCCGTTCCCCACCAACGGTGATAAAGGCATTATGAAGCCAATACCTTACAAATTGTGAACCGGTATAAGCCTCCGATTGGGCTATTTCATTTTCATGGTGCGGGAAGACCAGGTCTTCGCCCCCGCCATGCATATCAAAACCGGCGCCCAGGTACTTGATGGACATGGCCGAACACTCAATATGCCATCCGGGGCGGCCCGGTCCCCAGGGCGATGGCCAAAAGATCTCCCCCGGCTTGGCTGCTTTCCAAAGCGCAAAATCCATCGGCTCGCGTTTGGCTTCATTCACTTCGACCCTGGCTCCGGCTTGCAGGTCCTCCAAAGCCCTACCCGATAATTTACCGTAATCTTTAAAACTACTTACCGCATAATAGACATCCCCACCCAACACATAAGCATGGCCCTTCTCGATCAAAACGCGAATCATCTCGATAATATCCGGGATATGTTCCGATACTTTGGGATATTTGTCGGCCGGCATTACATGGAGAGCTTGCAAATCCTCCAGATAGATACCGGCATATTCGGTGGCGAGTGTAAGCGGTTCTTTCTTCAACTGTTGAGCCCGGTTAATAATCTTATCGTCGACATCGGTGAAATTTTGAATATAAGTCACTTGGTAGCCGCTATACTTTAAAAAACGCCGGACACAGTCCCAAAATACCGGCGGCCGGGCATTACCGATGTGGGCAAAATCATAGGGGGTTACCCCACAGCTATAAATACTTACTTTACCGGGATCGCGCGGTATAAACTGTTCTTTCTTGCGGCTTAACGTGTCATATACTTGAATACTCATAAGTTCCTCCTTATTCCTAAACATAAACCTTAATCCCAAAGCGGGCGGCTTATTTATGCTCCAGCTCTTCGATCCTGCCTTCTAATTCGATGATTTTATGCTGCAGACATTCGATCATCCTGGCCACCGGGTCGGTATCCGGCTGCAAAAGATCGAGCCCATCCCTGACTCTTACTCCATTTTGCACAACAACCCGGCCCGGTACTCCTACCACTGTGGTATTAGGCGGTACATCCTGCAATACAACCGCTCCGGCTCCGATTTTGGCATTGTCGCCGATTTTAATCGACCCCAACACTTTAGCCCCGGCTGAGATCATTACGCCATTGCCCACTGTGGGATGGCGCTTGCCTTTTTCCTTGCCCGTACCGCCAAGGGTAACTCCCTGAAAAAGCAGCACATCGTCTCCAATCTCACATGTTTCACCGATCACCACACCGGTGCCGTGGTCGATAAAGAAATGCTTACCGATTTGCGCCCCCGGATGAATTTCAATGCCGGTAAAAAATCTGCTGGCTTGAGATATAATACGGGCCAGTAAAAAACAATGTCTTTTAAAAAGCCAATGTGCCATCCTGTGGGCTACCAGCGCGTGAAATCCCGAATAACACAGTATAACTTCAAAATAAGATCGAGCCGCCGGATCGCGTTCAAAGACGGTTTTCATATCTTCTTTAAGATGTTTGAACACCCCTGTCCCTCCTTAAAAAAAAACCTTCATCTCTATGTTCCAGAGACGAAGGTAACTTCGCGGTTCCACTCTGATTGGGTAAAAGCAACTCGACTTGGCGAGTTGAAAAACCCCTCTCACGATTAGCTGTAACGGGCAACCCGGGCTAAGCTATCGGCATAAAGTACCTGATAAATCAAGTGATTGACACCTGAACGCACTTTACGAATTTGCTTCGCCGCTCCGGGGGGCAGCCTTCACCACCGATGGGTAGTCGCACCAACCTACCTTCTCTGAAACCGGCCTGTGAATTTGGATCCCCGTCATCGTTTTGATATTAACTATTATATAAAAATAAACCGTCAAAAGTCAATCCAAATGAATAAAAATAAATTCTCAGCGCCGGTGCAATTCTGCCCAGAAATCCGGAATCTCCGCCTGAATCACTTCGACCAGCTCATGGTCACCGATAACCGTCTCGCGACCGTTGGCATATTGCCCATCGACCCACGCTTTGAGTTGCAGTAAACGGGGATCCCGCTTTTCCAATTTATATTCATCTTTTAAATTAAAATAACTGTTTACCCAATGAGCAATTCCGGCGGTTCCGGAATGTTCATTTACAGCCACCACAACTTTACGGTTAAGTAGTTTCTCGGTATTAAAAATATTATAGATTTCTTCATCCTTAAGCAACCCGTCGGCATGGATCCCCGAACGGGTAAAATTAAATTCTTTGCCCACGATCGGAGTCATCGGGGGTACCTGATAACCCATTTCCCTTACATAATAATCGGAAATCTCGGTGATCACCGTGGTATCCATACCGTCAAGAGTCCCTCGCAAGGATGCATATTCAAACACCATCGCCTCTAACGGGCAATTACCGGTCCGTTCACCGATCCCCAGCAATGTAGTGTTGACACCGGCGCAACCATACAACCAGGCGGTTCCGGCATTGGATACCGCTTTATAGAAGTCGTTATGACCATGCCATTCCAATTGTTCACTGGGCACACCCGCATGATGCCATAAGCCGTAAATGATCCCCGGAACGCTCCGCGGTAAAGCAACCCCGGGATAATTTACACCAAATCCCAGCGTATCGCAGGCCCTAACTTTAATGGGGATCTTCGTCTCTTCCTGTAGCTTCATCAATTCCAGCACAAAAGGGACCACGAAACCATAAAAATCAGCCCGGGTGATATCTTCGAGATGAACCCGGGGGATAACCCCGATCTCCAAGGCGCTTTTGACGATGGATAAGAACTGTTCCATCGCTTGTTTACGGGTCATTTTCAGCTTTTTAAAAATATGATAGTCGGAGCAACTGGCAAGGATTCCGGTTTCCTTTAAGCCCATCTCTTTCACCAGCTGAAAATCTTCCTTAACCGCCCGAATCCAGCCGGTAATCTCCGGATATGTATAACCCAGCTCCATACACTTGGTTACCGCTTCTTTATCTTTTGGACTGTAAAGAAAAAACTCGCTCTGCCGGATAATCCCCTGCGGGCCGCCTAAACGGTTCATTAATTTGAAGATATCCACTATTTGTTTAACAGTATAGGGTTCTCTGGCTTGTTGCCCGTCGCGGAAGGTTGAATCCGTAATCCAAAGTTGTTCCGGTGGTCGCATCGGCACATGCCTATGGTTAAACGGTACTTTGGGAACTTCCTCATAATTGAACAAATAGCGATATAGATGCGGTTCAGCCACATCCTGTAACGAATAAAGGTATTCCGTTTGTTCCAAAGTATTACTGCCCTTATTAAATTTAAGCAAACCTTTCACCTACCAATTCAAAAATTGTTGATAATTATTTCTTTTTTTCCACATGCCAATCTCCAATCCTTCAAAAAATTGCATGAATAATGTATACATATTAAATATTTTATATAAAAAACCCGTCATTTTGACGGGTTTTGTTCATTTAGTAGTTCTTCTCTTTCTTGCTGCCTCTGACTTCTTTTTCCTCTTTACACTTGGCTTCTCGTAATGCTCTCTCTTTCGAACCTCAGCTAAAATGCCGGAAACTTGGCATTGCCTTTTAAAACGCCTTAATGCGCTATCTAAAGTTTCATTTTTACCAATCTTAACCTCAGCCACATATTTCCCTCCCCTCCACTGCTTACCTACCTCGTGACCCCGTCTGCAGTGTCCGGTTCGATTATCATAATTACATTCAAATATTATACTATAATTTGTTGAAGACTGTCAACCTTTAGCCCGGCGGCCACCCAAATTGTCGTCCGGCAACGATATGCCAATGCAGATGCGGTACTGCTTCCCCGGCATCCTTGCCGTAATTGACGATAACCCGAAAACCATTTTCCCGTAACCCTAATTTCTGGGTAACTTCCTGAATTCCTTTAATAATAGCTTCGCTAATCCCTGTCCCTGCTTCAAAAAGCTTTGAATCACAGATATTATCGATATGACGTTTGGGAATAACCAACAAATGAACCGGCGCTGCCGGCTGAATATCTTTAATTACGATAATCTG
>WSSedL1CaDRAFT_10001264_pt1 | contig 15227 bp, 13 predicted proteins | sample WetSurSL1Cattail_FD_9464 | JGI IMG/M metagenome (IMG submission 9464)
CAACCTAGTCCTGAAAGTATAAATGACAATATTATGGCAGGTCCGGCATGATTAGCAGCGGCAGTACCTGTTAATACAAAAATGCCGGTACCTATAATTGCTCCGATGCCAAGGGTTATTAGATTTCTGGCGTTGAGCGCTCTTTTTAAGCCTGCGTCTCCAGCTGCTTCTGCTAGAAGCTGATTAATCGGCTTTTTTCTAAATAGTTGATTCATGAGGTGCTATATAACATATATGCTGTAAAGTAAGTAAAATTTGTAACATCTAAGGACCGAAAACGTAATAAAAAAACTAGACTATGAATAAACAAACAAGAAATTATTTGTTCATTTTAAAATTTTCACATTAACTTTACAACACATTATTTATAAAGATGAGAAGATTTTTACCGCTATTCATAAGTATTGTTGTATTTACGCTTTTGCAGCCTTTAAGTGCTAATACGAAAACCTGTATAATGGATAAACAGGTATATTCTATTGTTGAATCGGAAGCAGCAAGTTTTGCCTCAATTGTTCCGGAGGATGAAACTAAATTTACCCTTTATATCTCGGACGGTATCCTTTTTATCAAATATGCAAAACCTCAGGAATTAGTGAATGGTGAGGCTGTAATTTATAACTTATTGGGGAAAGAAGTAGCACGAAAGAAACTTGTCAATTCAGATGTCAATGAAATTTCGATACCTATACAAAATACCTGTTATATCGTTAGGATTAATTATTCCGGTAAAGTTTTCACACAAAAAGTAATTCCTTCTTCCAACTAAAATAGAGGCTGTTTATTTTCTGTTTTATGTCTTAAATGGTAGTGAGTCAAACTACGTATTTTATTTTCTCTTACAGGTGGACTACCAAGGTTAAAAAACGGAATAAGGTTTTTTAACAAAAATTAATAATCAAATAGTTGTAGGCCAAATTGAAATAATTCTTTTTATAAGGAATTCTGCGGATTTCGAACAGAACCAAATCATAAGTTTAATGCAAAAAAAAATCCCCTAAGGGATTAAATTAAGTTGAAAGCTGGGTGAATTGATTGTATCGCCACATTTGGTAAGATACAATCAATGCACAATTATGCTGTTGGTGCATTATTTCCATCAATATCATCCACTAAAATTCTTCCGCAGTATTCGCAAACAATAATTTTCTTGCGGCTTTTGATGTCAAGTTGACGCTGAGGTGGAATTTTATTGAAACATCCGCCACAAGCATCACGCTCAACAGTAGCTACGGCGAGACCATTTCGAGCATTACCGCGAATACGTTTGTATGCATTCAGCAAACGCGGTTCGATCCTTTTTTCAATTTCTGCGGCTTTATTTGCAAGCGATTCCTCTTCCTTCTTGGTGTCAGAAATAATATCTTCCAGTTCTTTTTTCTTATTTTTCAGATCCAGAGTTCTTTCATCCAGAGACTTACGAGCTAAGTCAATAGACATTTGCTTTTCACTGGTTTGCCCGGAAAATTCACGTATCCTTTTTTCGCAAAGTTCAATTTCAAGTCTCTGAAATTCGATTTCTTTTGATAAAGATTCGAATTCACGATTGTTGCGAACGTTGTTTTGCTGCTCGGTGTATTTCTTGATTAGCTCATTTGCTGCAACTATTTCGTTTTTCTTGTTATGAACAGCTGTATCAAGGCTCTTAATCTCATCCTGATAGTTCTGAATTCGGGTCTCCAAACCAACAATCTCATCTTCCAAATCTTGTACCTCAAGTGGAAGCTCTCCTCTGAGTATTTTAATTTTGTCGACTCCTGAATGTACTTTCTGAAGTTGATATAATGCATTAAGCTTATCCTCAATTGAATATTCTGAAGATTCTGCGGCTTTTGTTTTTACTGATGCCATACTTTAGTAATAATTTATTGGATTGGTTTTTACTTTTGTAAAACGAATTGCAAAATTAGAGAAATTTTTCATAAGTAAATCATAAAAAATTTCAAGTATAAATTGTTCACTCTCGAAATGCCCAATATCAGCGATAAAAGTCTGATTATTAGCATCAAAAAATTGATGATATTTATAGTCAGCTGAAACAAACACGTCAGCACCTGCTCTTTTGGCATCTCCAAAAAGGAAACTACCACTACCTCCGCACATTGCAACGCACAAAATATTTTTTCCCGGTAAATTGGTATGACGAATGGTGGGTGCTTTAAAAGTTGTTTTTAGTAAATCTAAAAACTTTTTCTCTTCCACGGGGTGGTCAAAATATCCCACGGCTCCTGCTCCTGCTTTGGTAAATTGGTTACTGAGCGGATATATATCATAGGCAACCTCCTCATAAGGATGTACTTTTTTGATTGCTGAAATAATTTTATTTTCGAGGTGTTTGGGAAAAATAGTCTCGATTCGAATTTCCGATTCTGTGTGTAACTCGCCTTTTTTTCCTACAAAAGGATTTGCTTCCTCTGATGCCCTGAAAGTTCCTTCTCCAGCTGCATTAAAACTACAGCAACTGTAATTACCAATATGTCCAGCACCTGCTTCAAAAATTGCAGTTCGTACTGCTCCAATATGTTCCAAAGGAACAAATGTCACCAGTTTACTGAGTACGTCGTTTAATGGCTTGAGTATTTTGATATTTTTAAGTCCGAGTTTTTCAGCCATTTTAAAACTTACTCCCGAGGACACATTATCTATGTTTGTATGGCATGAATAAATGGCAATATCTGCCTTTAATGCTTTTATGATGACGCGTTCGGTATAATTGCTGCCGGTTATTTTCTTTAATCCACCAAAAATTACAGGATGATGGGATATTATAAGGTTTGCTCCGATTGTTTTTGCCTCTTCTACAACATCCTCGGTAACATCCACGCAAAGTAGTGCGCTTGTTACCTCCTGTTGAAAGTTGCCAACCTGCAAACCACTATTATCATAAGATTCCTGGTAAAAGAGGGGAGCGAAATTTTCTAAACAATTTATAATATCCTTAACTGTAGGCATTTATGATATGATTAAAAGAATGGGGGAATTGTTTACCCAAGATTTTCCTTAAGATCGAGCAGCATTTTTTTCACATCTTGTAGCGATTTAACAATCTCAAAATTACTCTGAACGTCGGTCCTATTTTCTTTAAGCTTCATTTGAGCTCCTTTGAGTGTCATGCCCCGTTCCTTAACAAGATGAAAAATAAGGTGAAAATTATCAATGTCTTCTTTCGTAAAAAAGCGATTGCCTTTTTTATTTTTCTTTGGATTAATAACATCAAATTCTTTTTCCCAAAAGCGAATGAGTGAAGTTTTAACGTTGAACATCCGGGCAACCTCTCCTATAGTAAAATAAAGCTTTTCTACTCTTTTTTCTTTATATGGCATTGCTTATTTGATGTTTAAAAATCATTTGTAAATATAATATAAAATATTTATTTCTATTAATGAAGTAAGGTTTCTTAATTAATTATTTAATAGCTAAGTATTACTTTTTTGAAAGTTTTTATACACAAAACTTATTGGTATTTGTTGATTAAATTGTTTAACGATCTTGGTAAAATGAGGATTTGATTTGTATTTTTGGAAGATGATGAAAGGATTAATTACATTGTTATTGCTATTTAGTTCGCATTTATGCTGGTCCCAGAAGGTTGTAAAATCTGATTCGGTCGTTATGACTAAAGAGTGCATTCAAGATATCGCCCAGGTTGTTGATTCAGCAATTAATTATGGAAAGTCTTTTATAGGTCTTGCCTATAAATACGGAGGTATATCAACATCTGGTTTTGACTGCTCCGGCTTTTTAAAGCACATTTTTAACAAATATGGACTGATATTGCCGCATTCCAGTAGAGATTATGCAAATCTTGGAGATACCATAAGCCTTAAAGAGATAAAAAAGGGAGATGTTCTGCTCTTTAAAGGCAGTAATTTAAAATCAAAACGAATAGGACATGTTTCACTAGTGGTAGAAGTAACCGAAAATGAAATTCTGATGCTTCATTCCTGCAGAAGAGGCGTATTGATCGAAAATTACTTAGATTCCGATTATTACCTGAAACGTTTTGTGGGCATCCGTCGGCTTAATAAGATTCCGTCTTCTCGGATCCGCTCAGGATCTGATTTCGGGTCCGTTCAGGGTACAACTCCGACTCTTCAGGGGAACAAAGCTGGTGGTTGAATGCAGTCGAAACCACTCTTCAATGCTAGACCTAGTGAGAATCTATTAAATAAAACGTTCCATCATCATCAAAATGCACCTTCACCTCAGGTATATCGTGCAATGTCAGTTCTCTGATATCGCTCAGCGATCGACTGTTCATATCTGGTGTTGGCCCACCTTCTCCGAGTTGTCTGAACGAATAAATTTTCCCGGAAATAAATTTTCCTTTAGCTGAAATTTTTATTTCCAGCAAAGGCGCCACACTGGCATGTCCTTCCAGGCTAAATCTGTGATAGGTACAAAAATTACCCAAACTGTATAATATCAAACGACCTTTATAAACATCCAATGCTCTTGGAACATGCGGACCCTGACCTATTAGCAAATCGGCTCCATCATCAATGGCTCTGCGTGCAAACTCGTATACATTCCCCCTATTTTCACCTATATACGTTTCAGTTTGTCGGGTAACATGCCTGTGATCCTGGCCTTCCGCTCCCCCATGAAATGAGACAATAACTACGTCGGAAATTGTATCGAGGCGCTTTACAATTGCATCCAACAAACCGTAATTCTGAATTTTGTTAGTACCGCTATTTACCGAAAAAGCTGTAAATCCATACCTAATCCTGCCAATTGTAAAAGTATCCCATGGACAGGTTTCCAGTCCTGCAAAATGAAGGTTGTTTTTTTTAAGAACTGCTGCCGTCGATTCTCTACCCTGCTGTCCAAAATCGCTGACATGATTATTGGCTACGGAAACCACGTCAAATCCTGCTTCAACCAAACGTTTAGCCACGTACTCGGGTTGGCGAAAGGCATAACATCTTTTCGGATCCGAACATTTTTTAACGGTTCCGCCCTGATTTAAGATACATCCTTCCAGATTACCAAAAGCAAGATTAGCCTTTTGAATGATGGGTGAAACGTATTTTAGAAGTTGCTTTCCGGAGTCTGGAGGAAGAAGACTTTTATCAGGGAAAGAAGTTCCCAGCATCATATCGCCAACTGCAACAATGGTAAGCGTATCTATTTTCTCAGGTACATTTACAATTGTATCCATGTGAGGTTTGATTGTATCTGTTTCTTGTGCTTCAACATTAAAATTGAGCTGTAATAATACAAAACAAGAAACTACCAACTTGCTGAATTCAAAAGCTCTAAACATTGTTCCCCTTCTTAAAATAAAAAAAGATTGTTTCACATTAATTGTAAAACAACCTTCTTTGAATTAGTATCGAATATTTTTGAAAAATTATCAATCAAATGTTTGGCCACTGCGAGAGGAAATGTCGATAATCTGATCGAATTCGCTCGGAGTTAAGTCGTTAAAGTAAAAGTTAATGGGGTTGACAGCCTTACCATATTTATGCACTTCATAATGCAGGTGAGGTGCCGTTGATAATCCTGTACTTCCAACATAACCAATAACATCACCGCGCTTAACTTTTTGCCCCAGTTTAATATTATTGAAAGCTTCCATGTGGGCGTATAAAGTTCGGTATCCGAACCCATGGTCCAAAGTGATCATATTGCCAAACCCTCTGTCGGGATTCTTCTCCATAACAGCAACTATTCCATCAGCTGTTGCATAAACTTCACTTCCTGTAGGAGAAGTAAAATCCATCCCCTCGTGAAACTTCCTTATTTTATAAATTGGATGAATCCTCCAGCCATAACCTGAAGCTGCCCGAGTAAGGGCTTTATTGGAAATAGGCTGAATAGCAGGCAGGCATGCTAACATGTGCTCTTTATTCAAAGCCTTTTCTATCACCTCATCGTAAGATTTCGATTGGATATACAACCGTTTTGAAATAATATCAAGTTTCTTCGCAGTTTCAACAATTAATGCTGAGCTAGTTGTTTTTTCCAGCTCTTCATATCGGTTGATACCTCCAAAGCCTGCCTCACGAACTGTTTTAGATATCGGCTCCGCCTCAAAAATAATCCTGTAAATGTTATCGTCACGTTCCTGAACGTCATCCAGTACTTTCGATACTTGTTCCAGTTTCTTCTGCATCAGTTCAAATTGCAGATCTTTCTGATTATTTATGCGAATTAAGGCTTTTTCTTTAGGAGAATCGAAATAATGCGAAAAAATCATGTAATATAAAACCGCAATTACTATACTTGCAGTAAAATACGTAAAAGCCTTCAATATCAAATTCCTAAAGCTTGTTCCGATTTTGTCGAAGCTAAGCGATTCTGGATTAAAGCGATAATTTATTTTCGCCATCTGGTTCTTTGTATTTGATAATGTTAATATTATTCAAATTGACAACAAATCTAAGCCAAAATATTAATTTAGCAAAATTTTTGATGAGTTTCATTAAAATGTTGACGAATTGACGAAAAATAATTATAAATAAATCAAAGTCTTATATGAATTCAAATGAAGTAAGAAATGCTTTTTTAAAATTTTTTGAGGAGAAGGGGCACAAAATAGTGCCATCTGCGCCTTTGGTAGTAAAAAATGATCCAACATTGATGTTTACCAATGCTGGAATGAACCAGTTTAAAGACTTGTTCCTAGGTAATGAGCCTGCAAAATACAAACGGGTTGCCGACAGCCAGAAATGTCTGAGAGTTTCAGGAAAACACAATGATTTGGAAGAGGTAGGACATGATACCTATCATCATACTATGTTTGAAATGCTAGGTAATTGGTCGTTTGGCGACTATTTTAAAGAAGAAGCCATTGACTGGGCATGGGAATTTTTAACTGATGTGCTGAAAATCGATAAACATAGCCTTTATGTAACCATTTTTGAAGGTAGCCAGGAAGAAGGCATTGAAATGGATACCGAAGCGATGGAGTTTTGGAAGAAACATGTTTCTGTTGACCGTATAATTAAGGGCTCAAAAAAAGATAATTTCTGGGAAATGGGTGATCAGGGCCCATGCGGGCCATGCTCTGAAATTCACATCGACCTTCGACCTGAAGAAGATCGTACAAAGATCCCAGGCAGGGATTTGGTAAATGAAAGCCATCCCCTGGTAATTGAAATTTGGAATAATGTTTTTATTCAATATAATCGCAAGGCTTCCGGCGAACTCGAATCTTTACCTGCCAAACATGTGGATACCGGAATGGGTTTTGAACGTCTTTGTCGTGTAATTCAGAAAAAAGATTCCAATTATGATATTGATTTGTTCCAAACCATAATTCATGAAATTGAACTAGTTACCAATAAGGAATATGGTGTAAAAGATGGCGTTGATATTGCCATGCGTGTTGTTGCCGACCATCTGAGGGCCATTTCGTTTGCCATTGCCGATGGTCAAATTCCGTCGAACAACAAAGCAGGTTATGTAATCCGCCGGTTATTGCGTCGCGCCGTGCGCTATGGGTTCACCTTTCTCAACATGAAGAGTCCTTTTATCTTTTCTTTGGTTCCTGCACTTATCAGGGCAATGGGCGATGCTTATCCTGAATTGAAGGTTCAACAGCAACTCATTCAAAGGGTTATTAAAGAAGAAGAAGCCTCATTCCTGCGAACACTGGAAACAGGAATTAAGCTCATTGATCAGATTATTCAGAAAACGAAAAAAGAAGGGAAGTCTGTTGTTAATGGAAAAGAAGCCTTTGAGCTTTATGATACTTTTGGCTTTCCTCTCGACCTTACAGAACTTATCCTTCGTGAGAATAATCTCTCCCTGGATAATGCCGAATTCAACAAGGAGATGGAAGCCCAGAAGAACAGGTCACGAACAGCAGCCACGGTTGATACTGAAGACTGGATTTCACTCTCAGATACAGATGCTTCTGAATTTGTAGGATATGATAAAACTGAAATCCAGACAACTATTACCCGCTATCGTAAAGTAACTTCAAAAGGCAAGGCGTTGTATCATTTGGTATTAAAGACTACTCCTTTCTATGCCGAAAGCGGCGGACAATTGGGAGATCAGGGATGGCTGGAAACGATTAACGAAAAAATTGAAGTAATCAATTCCATCAAAGAGAATAATTTAAGCATTCAAATTGTAGAAAAATTACCTTCAAACGTAAATGCCGTATTCATTGCCCGGGTTGATTCGGAACTGCGAAATCAGATACAAAATAATCACTCAGCCACACATCTTATGCACAAAGCATTACGGGACATCCTTGGCACACATGTTGAACAAAAAGGTTCGTTGGTTGCCCCGGAATACCTTCGGTTTGACTTTTCTCATTTTCAAAAAATGACATCTGAAGAAATTCAGACGGTGGAGCATATTGTGAATACTAAAATCCGTGAAAACATTGCACTGGATGAAAAATATTACGCCATTGAAGATGCCAAAAAATTAGGCGCCATGATGCTTTTTGGAGAAAAGTATGGCGAAAAGGTACGTGTTATAAAGTTTGGCGATTCCATGGAACTATGTGGCGGAACCCATGTGCAGGCAACCGGGAACATCGGTTTCTTTAAAATCATATCCGAAGGTGCCATTGCTGCAGGTATTCGTCGTATAGAAGCCATTACGGGACCAAAAGTGGAAGATTACTTTAATGAACAACTGGGTATACTTCATAAAATACGGGAACAGCTTAAAAATCCGGTTGATGTTATAAAGCAAATTGAATACACAAATAATACGATCGATGTTTTACAAAAAAAGGTAGAGCATTATCAAATGCAACAGAGTCAACAAATTGCTAAAAGTATTGCCCAGAAGTGCATTAATATTAATGGTGTAAATTTTATTGCTGAAAAAATTGTTATAGATGACATTAAGCAACTAAAGGACATTGGTAACTATCTGAAAAATGAAGTAGACAACATGTGTTTGGTTTTAGCTACAGAGTTTGATGGTAAAGCTGCACTTGAAATAAGAATTTCCGAAAATCTGGTCAAAGAAAAAAATCTTAATGCTGGCAATATCGTCCGTGAAATAGCAAAAGAGATTGATGGTGGTGGTGGCGGACAAGCCTTCTCAGCTACAGCAGGTGGTAAAAATCCGGCAGGTATTGAGGCGGCTTTAGCTAAGGCAAAAGCAATTATTACAGGGTAGCACTCAGTTAAACTGTCAGGTTTAAAAAATGCTGACGGGTTTTAACTTAATACTTACAAATGACGAGGGTGTCTCATAAGTAGAATTTTTACTCTGTGGTTCTCTGTGTATTCTCTGTGTATCTCTGTGAAAGCATAATAACACAGAGATGCACAGAGGTTCACGGAGCTTTTGAGACAGCCTCTGTCTTTTAAGGTAAAGAAATAATAATCTCCATGCTCTTAATTGTTTTATCTCCCCCGGAATCAACAAAGGATGAACACAAAACCGTAATTTCATTGTTCAATCATGGGTTGGAGATATTTCATTTGAGAAAACCCGGATATTCTTTTAATCAGATGGAAGACTATATCAGGGCTATTCCGGTAGAGTTCCACCCCAGGATGATGATTCATTCGCATTATGAGTTAGCCGGCAGCTATAATCTTAAAGGTATACATCTGACTGAAAAAGCAAGAAATGATGTTCGCATTAAAAAGTTACTAAGAACTTTCACAAACAAGCGTATTTCAGCTTCATTCCATCAATTGGGAGAATTAAAACAAAGTCGCCGGAAATATGATTATGTTTTCCTTAGTCCTATTTTCGACAGCATAAGCAAAAATGGTTATAAGGGCAAATTCGATTTACAAATCCTGAGTAAGAGTATTGCTTCTATAAATATGAGCCATCAATATCCGCCAAAGATAGTGGCTTTGGGAGGTATTGCTAATTCAAATGTTCACTGCATTAAGGAGATAGGATTCAGTGGCATTGCTGTTTTAGGAGCAGTATGGAACAATTCAGATCCTGCAGAAGCATTTAACGCCATTCAAAGGACTGTAAATCAATTGTGATTATTTGATTCCGCCAGTTGCTTAATTTGAATTAGAATTGGATTCCAGCCTTCTCCATTATTATACACTTCTTTATATCTTTTCTCGCCTTCTGCAGCACTTTCAAAACCATCCTGAACAACCGTCAAATTTGTTTTTCCGTTATTGTCCAATAATTGGTAGGTTACATTCAAATAGTTTTCAGGAATATCAGGCATAGCAGAATTAGGATCTATGATGGTATACTTTAAAAGCTTGTTGGGTTGAATGTCTAAAATAGAGCCTTTTACAAAAACCATTTCCTTTCCCTCATAGCTACCTTTCCATATCAAGGGACTACCGATTTTCCATTCAGATATTGCTTCGCAACCAAACATATATTTTTTTGTTTGCTCAGGATTTACCAAGGCATCCCAAACATTCTCAGCATGTGCACGAATGTCAATGCTATTTTTCACCACTAATTTTCCCATACAACAGTTTATTGTACCTAACAAGTGGCTTTGAAAAATTGTTCAACTTTAAACAAAAAACCGATTGATGTTGCAAATAGTTTTTATTTTGGAAGTCCGATGCAAGTAATGCCATAAATTTACAATAGGTAAGTCATCAAAAGTAAAACCTGTTTTTCTGGCCTCGGTTAAGATGTGGTTAAAAATCAATATAATACATATAGAGAATGTCAGATCGTAAATTCAATAGTAATCTCAGTACCTTTCAATGAATTGGAATTTATTTCAAGTTGACCATTGAAAAGATCGACCCTCGATTTTACACTCTCCAGGCCAAGCCCCCCTTTAGCAAAAACTTTTTTAGTATCAAAGCCTTTCCCGTCGTCCTGTACAATAAAACATAACCTGCCGGGTTCCTGGATCATTTGCACAACCAATTCTTTTGCCCCGGAGTGTTTCAAGGCATTATTTACCAATTCTAGTATAATCCTGTATGCATTGATTTCGAGACCTGAATCGATCCGTTCAAACTGGCCAAAGGACTGGAAAAGAATATGAGTGGGATCGATTTTATCAAGCTCAGCGCAGAAGTCGTTTAAAGCATCTTTCAGCCCAAGGTTAAGCAACGCTTCAGGCATCATATTATGGGCTACCTTTCTTAATTCTGTAATGGATGTTTCGAGCATGCCTACAGCATGGTTAAAATCTTTAACACTCTCGTGGTTTAAAACTACGTTATTTTTCATATTGTTAAGCGCTATTTTTGCCCCTGATAATAATCCTCCAAGTCCGTCATGTAAATCCTGGGCAAGCCTTTTTCGTTCATTTTCTTCACCCTTTAAAACAGATTGGGTGGCTAAAAGCAGTTTTTCATTCTCCAGTTCCAGGATTTTGTGTTTTTGTAATTGAAGGTCCTTTGTTCTTATTACATTTAATAATCACCTTTATTGTTGATATAGCCTTTTTGAATTGCAATGAAGATGAGCGAAACGGTATTTTTTGCATTAAGTTTAAGGATAACATTTTTTCGGTGAGTTTCAACGGTAGCTACACTGAGAAAAAGTTTTTCGGCCATTTCCGCATTGGTTAATCCTTCGGCTATGAGCTGCAATATTTCAATTTCCCGACTTGTTACAACAACAGGATTATCGTTGTTGTTGATTATTTCATGCGAACTGTAACAAAGGTATTGTTTGCCGGCTAATACATTATGAATAGCTTCCAGGATTTCGCTCTCCGAAGCATTTTTTATTACGTAACCGGAAGCGCCACTGTCAATCATCGACCTGACAATACTCTGTGCGCGAAATGAACTTATAGCCAATATTTTTATTTTGTCATTCAGTTGCTTTACAGTCTTGCACAAACTCACTCCGTTGCCATCGGGCAAGCTGTAATCAAGCAGGATAAGGTCAGGCGTATATATATCCAGGAATTGCATACATTCCCGGATACTACCTGCAATATCGCACTTTGAAGCAATACCCTTATCCAAAATAAGTTTTTGTAATCCCCTGGCTACAATCGGATGGTCTTCTACAATTAAAATGTCAGGCATGGAAGTTAGGTTTTAATTATTTTAGGTAGCAATAAAGATAATTTTTAAACTTTTCCTGAGGCTGTCTCAAGAGTTAACTTTCATGCAAAGATAACTTATAGTATTTTAATTCTTTGCGTACTTTGTGTAAAACAAGTAATTCGATTTTGAGGCAATCTCATCAATAACTATGTCAGATCGTAAATTCAACAGTAATCTCCGTGCCTTTCAATGAGTTGGAGTTAATTTCCATTCGACCATTGAAAAGGTCGACCCTCGACTTTACGCTCGCCAGACCAAGCCCCCCCTTAGCAAAAACTTTTTTACTGTCAAAGCCTATTCCGTCATCATGTACAATAAAACACAACCTGTCGGGTTCCTGTATCATTTGTACAACCAATTCTTTTGCACCGGAGTGTTTCAGGGCATTATTTACCAATTCCAGTATAATTCTGTAGGCATTAATTTCGAGACCTGAATCGATCCGTTCAAACTGGCAAAAGGACTGGAAAAGAATATGAGTGGGATCAATTTTATCAAGCTCAGCGCAGAAGTCGTTTAAAGCATCTTTCAGCCCAAGGTTAAGCAACGCTTCGGGCATCATATTGTGGGCTACCCTTCTAAGTTCCATAATGGACGTTTCAAGTAGGCCTACAGCATGGTTAAAGTCTTTAAAACTTTCATTGTTTAAAACTACGTTGTTTTTCATATTGTTAAGTGCTATTTTTGTTCCTGATAATAATCCGCCAAGTCCATCATGCAAATCCTGGGCTATCCTTTTTCGTTCGTTTTCTTCTCCCTTTAAAACAGACTGGGTGGCTAACAGTATTTTTTCATTCTCCAGTTCCAGTATTTTGTGTTTTTGTAATTGAAGGTCCTGTTCAACGATGATCCGTTTATTGCGAACATGTCTGAGAAACAATAATGTTATCCCAATCAGTAAAGTAATGGTTAGAAAAAGACCATAAATCATTAAATTTCTTCTTTTAATAATAAGCCCGGCTATTTGTTTTTCATTTTGAAGCTTGAGGATTTCTTTTGCTTTCTTTTCCGATTGATAAAGCGCTTCCAGGTAATTGATCTGTTTACTATTTTCTTCAGAAAAAACGGTATCTTTTAAATATATTGCTTCTTGAAAAAGATTAGCTGCTTTTTTGTATTGACCAAAATGGATTTCTGCTTCTGCCTGAAAGCGAAGTGATCGTTGCTTAAGATCATTGTTTTTTTGCAAAGAAGCTAATTTATAAGCCTTTGAAGCACTAATCAATGACTTTTCAAATTGACCAGTTTGATAATAAAACCCTGATAAATTGGTTGAAATTTTTGCTTCATCCCAGGGATTACCAAGCAATTTTGCCAGCTCAAGTCCCTTCTCCAAATAAAAAATACCTGATTTGTAATCTTTTTTGTAAAAGCCATAATAATCACCCAAATTGTAAAAGCACATCTCCAAGGCCTGCTGATCATTGCTAATTTCAGAAATCTTTTTGGCTTTTAATATATTTGGCAAAGCCTCACTGAATTTTTTTTGTTCAATAAGTATGGCTGCAAGATTTATATTGACTATTGCAATCAGATGATGATCATTTGTTTTTTCTACAAGTTTTACACATTCCCTGATATAAAATTCGGCCTTATCAAACTGACCTAAAAAACTATATACTGCAGCTAAATTATTATACGTTTTAGGCAGAATGGATTTGTTATTCAGGCTGTCAAGAACTTTTGCTGCCCTAATCAGCAATTGCATTGCCGTGACATAGTTTCCCTGGTGAAATTGAGTGGTTCCATAATTGTGAAGGATAGCCCCTCGGCCTTCTTTAAAATCAAGTCGATCAAACCGATGATAAATACTATCAGCCAAATGATAGTATAGCATGGACTTTTCCGTGTTATTTTTTATATCAGCATAATAATCGCCGAGAAATCGATAAGCATTTGCAAGTCCTAACGGATATGGAATTTTCTTTGCAATATTTAAAGCCTGTTGGCCATAATCAAAAGCCTTGTCCGGGGTACTGAACATTACAGCCCGACTGGTCGAAATCAGTAAATTCACTTTGGCTGTATCATCTTTAGAGTCCTTTAATATTTTTTCGATAGAATCCATATTATTTACTTCAGCTTTTACCGCAACCAGCAAGACAAGACAGATAAGGCTGGTTATTAATTTATTAATTATCATTATTCTGATTTTTTTATTTCAACAATGAATTGACATACAAATATATGTATTATTGCTCGTTTGCAAATATATGGATCAACGTCAAATCGCAAAGAATTTTGATTTTTTGTTTCTCTATGCAAAGGTATTAAGTGGTAATTTATGAAAAATACCCACTTCTGGGTATAAATAGGTTAGGGGTAGACAATAATTTTGATGCCGTACTTAAATGGATACTATGCTAATCCACTTTTAAAAAACTCAGAATAAGTTTACTGTTAATTATATATTCTAATGTTAAATTAAATTAATTATGAAACCATTGTATTTTCAATAAAACCCTCATGTTCAGTGCAGTGCGAGAAGTATCCATTGTATTAAAGAAAATTTTGAACGGATGAAAATTAAAATTTTATTCCTCTCCTTGTATTTTGTATGTGAGGGACTATGCATGGATTTGCATTCGCAAATTGTTATAACCTTTAATGCTTTGCAGCCAAGTGCCCTAATTGCCTATGCAGGTAATAACATCTATGTGAGCAAGGGACAAACCATCGACCTTAATGGCAGCGTAAGCGGCGGTTCAGGGAATTATACTTATTCCTGGGCTCCAACAACAAGGTTAAGCAGCTCTACAGTTTTAAACCCCACTCTAATTGTCGGGAATACCACCGTTTACACCCTTACTGTTACTGATTCACATGGTTGTTTAGCTTCGGATGAAGTAACCATTTCAGCAGGTAGCACAAGTGTGTCAAACGTTAGCGTAGATAACATTGTGGTTTTTCCAAACCCTACTAAAGATTGCGCAGTAGTTGAATTGCCTGCCTCAGAAAGTAACTATACGCTAACCCTCCTGACTTTTGATGGTAAATATCTATGGGACAAGAAAATAGTAGCTTCCGAAAGTTCAGTCAAACAGACTATAGATCTCGGTTCCATGACATCTGGGATGTACCTTCTCCTGATAAGAAACAGCGATAATGTTTGGGAACAAAAAATTGTTAAAAATTAAGTTTAAAAAACAATATCAATTACAAAAAACATTAACATGACAAAATTAGCCTATATCATAGCGCTAATCCTGCTTATGGCAGGGCTGCGCACCAACGCTCAAGCTTCATTTGCAGCTATGCAAACCAGAACATCCTTTACCA
>WSSedL1CaDRAFT_10001265_pt1 | contig 15213 bp, 10 predicted proteins | sample WetSurSL1Cattail_FD_9464 | JGI IMG/M metagenome (IMG submission 9464)
CGGTATAGGCGGCGTTCGCCCGATAGCCGAACGAATATTCCTTGCCGATCCGCCCGCCGACATCGGCGCGCGCCGTGCCGTTGGCATCGGAACGATATTCGCCGCCGACTTCGATTCTGGTTTCGTCGGTCGGACGCTTGAGCACGTAGTTGAAGACGCCGGCGGGATTCATCGGGCCGTAAAGCGCGCCGGAAAGTCCCTGAAACACGTCGACGTGATCCGTCATCTCCACCGGCTGGGGAATGTGCGACTGAACGGCAAAACCGTCGATACGGGTATTGCCGAGCAAATCGGCTTCGAACCCGCGCGATTGCGGCCGTCCGACTTCGGACCCGCCGCGATATTCGATCTGCGTCGAAGGAAGATATTTCAACAGCTCCCAGTTCTCATCGACGCTCATGTTGCGAATCAAATCCCGAGACACCGTTTGCACGGAATAGGGAAGGTCTAGCGCCGTCTTGCTGCCCAGGGGCCCCATGTCGAACTTGGTGACGCGATAGCCGTCGGTGGCGGTTCCCGTCACCACGACGGTTTCGATTTTTGCGGCGCTTTTGGCTTCGGCATTCGACTCGTCCGCCGACGCCCCGCCCGACATTGCCGCGATAACCGCCAGCGATGCGCTCAGGCACATCCGGCTCTTGAAAAACCACATTTTTTGCGAAATTTCGCTCATCCTAATTCCCAAACTCCGTTTGCAGCCGCATTTGCATTGCGCTGCCGTCGCCAAACATGCGCATCGCAAGTTGCATCGAAGAGAGAGGCCGACGAGGCCGCCATGCCGATCCAGGCAACAACGCACCTTGAACGGATGAAATCCGCCAAAGCAACTCGCTAATGTGCCGGCTCAAGCCGTTATCCGCTGCCGGACCGCACGTCGGCGGTCGATCGAACGGCAGCATACATGCGTCTTACCGCATGAGGAAAAGCGTTCCACGTCCGAAATGAATCGGCAATTGCCGTTTGAGCGAAATCGTCCGCCGGGAGAATGAGGTCGGCACGACAGTTCGCCGCACCGGGCATGTATCGTACCCCGCGACGCATAGTATTTCATCATAAGCCGAAATTACATGCACGTCCCCGGCACGATCCGCATCCGCTGCTTAAAGGATGCCGAACCGTTCGGCGTGCATTGCCGGCGGATCTATGCCCGAGGCAAGGCGGCCTGCAGGTTCTCGCCCACCTTGTCGAGAAACTCTTCGGTGGTCAGCCATTTCTGATCCGGGCCGATCAGTAGCGCCAGATCCTTGGTCATGAAGCCGGCTTCCACCGTCTCGACGCACACCCGCTCCAAAGCGGCGGAAAATTCGGTCAAGGCCCGATTGCCGTCGAGCTTGGCGCGATGGCCGAGGCCCCGCGTCCAGGCGAAGATCGAGGCGATCGAATTGGTCGAGGTCGCCTTGCCTTTCTGATGTTCGCGGTAATGACGGGTGACGGTGCCGTGGGCGGCTTCGGCTTCGACGATATTTCCATCCGGCGTCATCAGCACCGAAGTCATCAGGCCGAGCGAGCCGTACCCTTGCGCCACGGTGTCGGATTGCACGTCGCCGTCGTAGTTCTTGCAAGCCCAGACATAGCCGCCCGACCATTTGAGGCTCGATGCCACCATGTCGTCGATCAGCCGGTGTTCGTAGGTGATGTTCGCGGCCTTGAACTTGGCGGCAAACTCGGCATCGAAAATCTGCTGGAAGATGTCCTTGAACCTTCCATCATAGGCCTTGAGGATGGTGTTCTTGGTCGACAGATAGACCGGATACTTGCGGATCAGGCCGTAATTGAACGAGGCGCGGGCGAAATCGCGGATCGACTCGTCGAGATTATACATCGCCATCGCCACACCGCCGCCGGGGGCCTTGAACACTTCGTGCTCGATCACCTTGCCGTCGGTGCCGACGAACTTGATGGAAAGCGTGCCGGCCGAGGGATAGACGAAGTCGGTGGCGCGATACTGATCGCCGAAGGCATGACGACCGATGACGATCGGCTTGGTCCAGCCCGGCACCAGCCGCGGCACGTTTTTGCATATGATCGGTTCGCGGAAGATCACCCCGCCCAGAATGTTACGCACCGTGCCGTTGGGCGACTTCCACATTTTTTTTAAGCCGAATTCGGCGACGCGGGCCTCGTCGGGGGTGATGGTGGCGCATTTGACGCCGACCCCGTGCCGCAAAATCGCCTCGGCGGCAGCGACGGTGACCTTGTCGTCCGTGGCATCGCGGTGCTGGATCCCGAGATCGTAATAGTCGAGATTCACGTCCAGGTAGGGCAGGATCAGCTTCTGCTTGATGAGATCCCAGATGATCCGGGTCATCTCGTCGCCGTCCAATTCGACTACGGTTCCAGCTACTTTGATCTTGCCCATGAAAATCCCCTTAAAGTACCAAGCTCACTTCGCTATACCTCGGTGCGGCATAGTGCGTCAAAACGTTCCCGCCCGCAGGCACCCGCGCCGTGAAAGCTTTATGTAAAGTCCCATGAATCTTCCAGTCATCATCCTGTCCCACCCCCAACTCGGCGAAAACATCGGCGCGAGCGCCCGGGCCTTGAAGAATTTCGGGCTTGCCGAATTGCGCCTGGTCGCCCCGCGCGCCGGCTGGCCCAACCCCAAAGCGGTGGCAACGGCGGTCGGTGCAAGCGATCTGGTTGAAACGGCTGGATTATTTCCCGATACCCGCACCGCTTTGGGCGATCTGAACTATGTGCTCGCCACCACCGCGCGCCCCCGCGGCATCCCCAAGGAAATCCTCACCCCCCCTGAGGCCGCCCGTCGCCTGCGTGCGGCAGCCGCCCGCGGCGAGAAATGCGGCGTGCTGTTCGGCAACGAACGGGCCGGCCTCGACAACGACGAGGTATCCTTAAGCGACGCCGTCATCACCATTCCGACATCCGGGTTTTCCTCACTCAACCTCGGTCAAGCGGTGCTGCTGGTCTGTTACGAATGGTTCCGCACCGCCGACGCAACGCCGCCGGTCAATCTGGAGCGCAGCCCCATCCACCGCATGCCGACCCGCGAAGAAATGTTCAGTCTGTTCGAACATCTGGAGCGCGAACTCACCGTCAGCGGCTTCCTCTATCCGCCGGACAAGCGCGACCACATGGTGCGGTCGATCCGTGCCACCCTGCACCGGGCGCACCTATCCTATCAGGAAGTGCAAACCTTGCGCGGCATGATCGTGGCGCTCGCCAAAGGCAAGCACCGGGGCCCGAAGAAATAATTACGGCAACCGGCCGACCGGCCCGCCCTTCGGCCCCGTCACCCGATAGACGCGATACTCGGCGACGACGACGCCGTTGCGTCTGCGATCGAGACGGGCAATCGGCTCGACATGGGAAAAATGCGCGGCGATCAGATCGCGGCGATCGAAATTGCGGCGCCCCGCCCTATCCTCGCAAACGTACAACAGCGTTCTTTTCGCCAGTGTTGCAGGCAGCGGCGGTGCATCGGGGAAGCGATATTCCTCGCCCACTTGAGCCACCGGCATGGAAGGCGGCGCATAGAACGCCAGCCAGGCGGTGGTGGCGTAATCGGTGGTTAAGATCGCCCCGGCACGATTTTCGCCGCTTAAGGCTTCGACCTTCTGCAGCATGTCCGGCAAACCGACGCCGAGAAGCCGCGCCAGAGGATCGCCGCGTCCCATCGGCACCACGCCGAACACGGCCTGAGCATAGACTGCCGCCAGCATCACAGCCGCCACCGGCGCCGCCAGCCGGCTCGATACTTGCCCGCACCGTTTCCACCGGCCGGTCAGGCCGTCGATCAGCTTAAGGTCGGCGGCAGCAACCGCCAGCATGGGGTAGAGGAAACACGGCCAATTGCCCTGCACCCGCGCGTGCAGCGCGTGCTCGAGAAAATAGATCAGCGCCGGCCAGATCAGTGCGGCGATCAGAAACCTGTCGTCATTCCGCTGCCGGGAGAGGGCGGCGAAGGCCAGGATGACGGCGAAGAACAGAAACGGCGTCGCCAGCGCGGCCTGGCTGCCGAAAAGATCGGGCAGATAGCGCAGAGAAAATCCGCCGGTTCCGGCGCGGCCGAATTGAAAGGCGAAAGTGGCCCAGCCGTGATGGGCATTCCATAGCACGTTGGGCAGGAACACAAGCAGCGCCAGGGCGGCGCCGGCATAGGGCCAGGGCGAGCGCAAATATTTGCGGTAAGGCGGACTGAACGCCAACCATAAAACCGCACCGGCGCCCAGAAACAACGCGGTATATTTGGCCAACAAGCCCAGCCCCGCCGCCGCGCCGGCCGCCAGCCACCAGCGGCCGTCCTTGCTATGGGCGAATTCGACCAGCGCCCATAAGAACAGGGACGCGGCGAATACGCTGGGCGCGTCGGGCGTCGCCGCCAGGGTTTCGACCCCGACCATCAGGGTCAGGTTGAACAACAGGCACGCGCGCCGAGCGCTTTCTTCGCCGTTCAAAAGGAATGCGGCACGCCAGAGGAACCAACTGGCGGCAAACGACAAAAGAATGCCGCCGATGCGTACCCCAAGCGGCGTAGGGCCGAAGAGCTCGACGCCGGCGCGGATCAAAAAGGCGATAAACGGCGGATGATCGTAGTAGCCGGCGGCCAAGTGGCGCGACCATAGCCAATAATAGGCTTCGTCGGCGGAAAGCGGCAACACGCTTCCGGCGATCAAACGACAGACGAAAATACCCGCCAGGGCGGCGAAAAATCCCCGCTCGCGGGACAGCGTCATCGCGTCCGCCAGATGAACATGCTGCTCATGGCATAATTCCACAGCACGCTCATCACCGCCCCTGCAAGCCCCGCCACCCACCAGACTTCATGCCGAGCGTAAAGGGTGGTTGCCAAGCCGATGTCGGTTACCGCGCCGATGGTGCCGATCGCGCAGAAACCGAGAAACCCGGTCAACATGTGCCAGCTCTTGAGCCGTTTATCGCGATAGGTCAGCGAATTGTTGAGCAGAAAATTGCTCACCATGGAAACGAAAGTGGCGATGCTTTTGGCCAGTCCGAAGGCGAGCGGCCAGACGACCATCGCAAGATTGAGCGTAATCAGATTGATCGCGATGCCGATCGCACCGACAAAGGCGAAGAAGATGAACCGCGGCTCGACCAGCCCGCGGCTGAACTTGGACAGCAACAGCCCGAGAAACTCCAACCCGACTTGCGCGTTGAATTTGGAAGCGCCGGCGGTGCGTTCGCCGAAGGAATACGGTTCTTCGGCGATGCGCATATCCTCGGCCGAGGTCGCGATGTCGAGCAGGATTTTAAAACCGACCGGCGACAAACGCGGCGCCACCATATCGAACACATCGCGACGCATCATGAAGAAACCGCTCATCGGATCGCTCAGCGATGTGCCGAGAAACCGTTGCGCCAAGCCGGTGGCGAGCTTGCTGATCTTCTCGCGGCTTTCGCTGAACGATTCGGCACTGCCGCCGTCGACGTAGCGGGTCGCGGCCACCAGATCGACGGTACCGGTCCGCAATTTTTCCAGCATCCTGGGCAGAGTTTTTTCGTCGTGCTGCAAATCGGCGTCCATCACCGCCAGATAGGACGCACTCGACGACAGCATGCCCTCGATGCAGGCACCGGCCAATCCACGCCGGCCGATCCGACGGATGCAGCGCACGCGAGGATCGGCGGCGGCGATTTCCTTCACCGCATCGGCGGTGCCGTCGGGCGAATTGTCGTCGACGAACACCGCCTCCCAAACGATGCCCTCGAGCGCCGCATCCAGCCGCCGAACCAATTCGGCAACGTTGCCGCGTTCCTTGTAGGTGGGAAGTACCACGGTCAGTTCCGCCCCGCTGGCGGCGAGGGGCATTGATGCTTTGGCTTCGGCGACGTTCATGGATCGGCCAATTCTGGTTCTCATCGCCAACGGTATTAACGGCGATCTGCTTCAGGGCGCAGGGATATAAAGCGCGGAAGGAAACGTGGGAACCGGTTTTACGAAATATCGCGCGGTAAAACTAACACGGCCAAGGCCGACCGGAGAGCCGGCATCAGGAAAACGCAACCGCACCAAAAGCCAAAGACACGCTAACCCCATATAAAGACGCGAAAATTCTACTTGTTAACCGTTACCGATTTTCCGCCCCAGGTTTTTCCTGCGCATCCAGAAAAAAATCGGTTAATATCTAAGGTGCAAACGCCTTATTTATTAACGCCGCAGCGCTCAAATTGTCCGCGTGGGAGGTGGTGATGAAACAGATTGCGAATGCTCTCATCGAGGAAAAATGGCTTAAAACCTTGAACCGTATCGAGCGCGGCGCGCTGGTCTTCGTCGCGCCGGACGGTATGGAACACCGCTTCCACGGCCTGCTGCCCGGCCCCGAAGCGCGGTTCGAATTGCACGACTGGCAGGTACTGGCGCGGGCGGTTCTGCGCGGTGATATCGCCTTCGGCGAAGACTACATCGACGGCGGATGGGATACCGACGACATCGAAAAGGTGGTGACTCTGTTCCTGTCGAACCGCGAGATTCTCGGCGGTTACGGACAAGGAAAGCCGATCGAGCGTCTGCTCATGATGTTGCACGACCGCATCGTCCGGCGCAACAGCGTGAACGGCAGCCGGCATAACATCGAGGCCCATTACGACGTCGGCAACGATTTCTATTCGTTGTGGCTCGACAAAAGCATGACCTATTCGAGCGCGTTGTTTGCCGGCCGCACCGACGACCTCGAACGGGCGCAGCAGAACAAATACGAGCGGATATTGAGGCGATTCGTCAAACCGAAATCCGAAGTGCTGGAAATCGGCTGCGGCTGGGGCGGGTTTGCCGAACGCGCGGCGGACGCAGGTCACCTTTTGACCGGTTTGACGATTTCGCCTTCGCAGGCCCGCTTTGCCGGCGAACGCCTTCACGGTGCCGCCGACATCCGATTGGAGGATTACCGCAAAACCACCGGCCGCTTCGACATGATCGTCTCGATCGAAATGCTCGAAGCGGTGGGCGAGCAGTATTGGCCGCGATATTTCCGCACCGTAGCCGAGCGGCTGAAAGAAGGCGGACGAGCGGTGATCCAAACCATCACTATCCGCGACGACTTGTTCGCCGGCTACCGCCTGCGCAGCGACTTCATCCGCCATTACGTATTTCCCGGCGGCATGCTGCCGTCGCTGCAGTGTATCGGCGAGGAAGCCGAACGCGCCGGTCTGAGGGTGCTCGATTGCTTCACCTTCGGCAAGGACTACGCCCGCACCTTGCGCGCCTGGTCGAAACGAATGAGAACGCGCACCGCAGATATTCTGGCGCTCGGTCACGACGAGAGGTTCTTGCGCAATTGGCAATATTATCTCAACATCTGCGCCGGCGCATTTGCGGCCGGGCGTACCGACGTCGCCCAGGTCGAACTGGCAAAGGCTTAAGGCTTATACGGATCTGCGCCGGGCCAAAGTAACACACGCGGGGAGCCAAGAACCTTGCGTGTATCAAGGCGAACCTCTCCCCGGCCGTTCATCACGCAATTGTGTTTTGCGCCTGAAGCATTTGCGGTAATGCCCTTGAAGGGGGGGATGATATAAACCCGTACGAATGGGATCGTGCGTAAGGATCATCGCGACCTTCGGGTTAGACAAAAACCGCGATCGAATTTGCCGATCATTTTCCGACCGCGATTTATTCCTCCTGCCGCGCAGCTATCGCCATACGCAGCAGAAGAGAACGCGCCTGTAACCGCAACAACAACAGCCTATTTGGTCGTCGTGGCAATGGACTTTTTTTTGGCAAAAACGGCTGTCGTAACGGCGAAATCATCGGCTTGCACGCCGATAGCACCGCATTGAGACGAATCCGGAACCCGTCGGGAGAAACCGCATGAAAAAGATTTTTTTTGCAGCTGTAGCCGCCGGCATGCTGGCTGGTACGCCTGCGATGGCGCAAATCGACCAAGCTCGTGTGACCGGCGGAACGGTTGCCGGCGAGACGTCAAACGGCATTAGCAGCTTCAAGGGGATTCCCTTTGCCGCACCGCCGCTAGGCGATTTGCGCTGGAAAGCGCCGCAAGCGGTGAAGCCCTGGCAAGGCGTAAGACATGCGACCGCCTTTGCCCCCGGCTGTATGCAATCGCTGGGATCTGACGATCCGCTTAAAGTCAGCGAGGACTGCCTGTATCTCAACGTCTGGACGCCGGCCCAAAAAGCGAACGGAAAGGTACCGGTGCTGGTGTGGATCTACGGCGGCGGCTTTAATGGCGGCGCCACCTTGTTGCCGATCTACGACGGCACCAAACTCGCCAAGAAAGGGGTCGTGCTAGTCACGATCGCCTATCGCGTCGGCATTCTCGGCTTTTTGGCTCACCCGGAATTGAGTGCGGAATCGCCGCATCGCGTCTCGGGAAATTACGGCCTTATGGACATGATTGCCGCACTAAAATGGATCAAGCAGAACATTGCGGAATTCGGCGGCGACCCGAACAAAGTTACCATATTCGGCGAATCGGCAGGCGGCATTGCGGTAAGTATGTTGAGTGCATCGCCGCAGGCCAAAGGATTGTTTGAAGGCGCCATATCGCAAAGCGGCGGCTCCTTCGGTCCGCCGCGTGCGTCGGGACAGCCCGGCGAAAACATGCGCCCGTTATCCGCCGCCGAGCGAGACGGCCAAACGTTCGCACGCAACGCCGGAAGCGCGTCGATCGCCGAACTTCGAAAGGTATCCGCCGAAAAGTTATTGAAGGCCACCCGCGGGCTTGCTTGGCCGGTTGTCGACGGCTGGGCCATTCCCGGCGATCACGTCACGCTTTATGACGAGAAAAGGTTCAACGACACGCCCATTCTCGTCGGCTACAATTCCGACGAAGGATTGAGTTTTTCGCACGACGCGGCACCGCAAGATTATATCGGCGGCGTTCGTCGGCGTTACGCCGGATTTGCCGACACGTTGCTCGCCGCATATCCGGCGGGAGCCCAAGCCGTTGCCAAGACCGCGCGCGATCTTGCTCGCGATTCGGCATTCGGGTGGCATACGTGGACATGGGCGCGCAAGCAGGCGGCCCTCGGCAAGGGAAAGGCGTATCTCTATTATTTCGACCAGCATCCCGATTTCGCCGTCGGATCGAAGCAGGAGGGATGGGGTGCCTGGCACGGCCGCGACGTTCCCTACGTGTTTGGCCATTTGAACGAATTGCAGAACGAAACGCCGAGTGCATCGGATACGGTTATTTCCGACGCCATGATGACCTACTGGACCAACTTTGCGAAATTCGGCACACCGAACGGCGAGGGCATGGCCAATTGGCCGGCCTTCGACGATGCCAATCCGCAGGCTATGGTGTTTGCCAAAACGGCGCACGCCGGTCCGGTGGACAACGTTGCGGGGCTTAAGGCTCTCGATTCGTATTTTGCATGGCGCCGTTCGCCGGAAGGTATCGGCTCGTCCGCCGTCGAGGACGCCGTGCCTGCGGCAACGAACGTGCCGGGCGCGACATACCCTCGGGTGCTTGCCGACAGAAGTGTGGCGTTCCAGCTCAAGGCCCCGGATGCCAAAACCGTCGAGGCCGACATCATGGGCCGTAAATATCCGATGAAACGCGGAGAAACCGGCATCTGGAACGTCGTCACTCCGCCGATAGCGGTCGGCTTCCACTATTTTCAATTCATCGTCGATGGCGTGGCGGTCAACGATCCGAATAGCCGGACCTATTTCGGCATGGGCAAGGACGCCAGCGGCGTTGAGGTGCCGGAAGACGGTGTAGGCTACTATCTCGCCAAAGACGTACCGCATGGCGACGTACGCATTCGGATTTATCGATCCAAGGTTACCGGTCTGTGGCGTCGTGCCTTCGTCTATACCCCGCCACAGTACGATCGGAACGTTACCGCGCGCTACCCGGTGCTCTATCTGCAGCACGGCGCCGGCGAAGACGAAACCGGCTGGACCTTCCAGGGAAAAGTCAATCTGATCCTGGATAATTTAATTGCCGAAAAGAAGGCCGTGCCGATGATTGTCGTCATGGACAATGGCTATGCATCCGCACCGGCCGGCTTGTTCGCTGCGCCTGCCAAAAGCGCTTTGCCGGATTTCGATACCTTTGAAAAAGTGATGATGCAGGAAATCGTGCCGATGATCGATGCCGACTTTCGTACGATCGCGGATCGCGAGCATAGGGCCGTGGCCGGTCTTTCCATGGGCGGAGGCCAAGCTATGCGTTTGGCGGTTCATCACCTCGACAGCTTCGCCTATATCGGCGGATTCAGCGGTACGTTGAACAACGGCTTTAAGGCGACGAAACTCGAACCGGAGACCGCCTTCGATGGTGCCTTCAAAGACGGCAAGATCTTTAACGAGAAGGTGAAGCTTCTGTGGTTCGGCATCGGAACCGAAGAACCGCCGATGTTCCAAAAAACCGTCGGCGGCTTTCGCAATCTGTTGGATAAGGCCGGTATCAAGTACGTCTTCTATATGTCGCCGGGAACCGCACACGAATGGCTGACGTGGCGTCGCGATTTCAATCAGTTCGCGCCCATGCTGTTCAAATCGGAAACGAAATGAGGTGATCGTCGGGAAGGCAGTCGATGCGCTCTTCAGCCTTCCCGACGAAAAACATTCCACGGCGGGCCGTTACAAGTCGATTCGGTAAATCGCGACAGAAAAATCCGCAGTATACGGCCGATCGGGTCAGGCGCGTTTCGGCGTCGGCGCGCCGGAGAGCACGTCCTTGACCTTGGCGGCAAGTTGCTTCAGCCCGAACGGCTTGGGCAAGAAATGAATATCGTCGGTCTTTTCGTCGTTGCGACGGAAGGCCTCCTCGGCGTAGCCCGACATGAAAATTATCGCCATTTCGGGACGCAAGTCGCGGGCATGGCGCACCAAGGTCGGCCCATCCATGTTGGGCATCACCACGTCGGTGATCAGCAGGTGGATCGGCGACGTGACCTTGCGCAGGATATTCAGAGCCTCCTCGCCGCCGGGAGCTTCCAGCACCTCGTAGCCGCGCATGCGAAGGGCGCGGGCGGCAAAGCTTCTGACCGCTTCTTCGTCCTCGACCAGAAGAATAGTGTCCTGGCCGGTAACGTCGCGCGTTTGCGCCCGCTCCGGCTCGGCGGCGACCGTTTCATTCCCGGCACGATAACGCGGCAGATAGATGCGAAACGCGGTGCCGCGCCCCACTTCCGAATCCACGGTGATGAAACCGCCGGTCTGCTTGACGATGCCGTAAACGGTGGCGAGGCCCAGCCCGGTCCCCTGCCCCACCGGCTTGGTGGTAAAAAAGGGATCGAAGATCTTCCCCAAATTTTCTTTGGCGATGCCGGTGCCGGTATCGGCAACCTCGATGCGGACGTAATCGCCGGCCGGCATAATGGCGGTCCCGAGCGTCACGGCGGCTTCGGCGGTTTCATTGGCCGTGATTATGGTGATGGTACCGCCGTTCGGCATGGCGTCACGGGCATTGACCACTAGGTTCATAATCGTGGCGGAGATCTGGTTCTCGTCGGCATGGACCGGCCACAGACCGGCGCCGTGTTCGAGCTTCAACTCGACACCCTCGCGCAACAACCGGCGCAGCATGATCGACAAATCGCCAAGCACGTCGCGCAACGCCAGCACCTTGGGCTGCATGGTCTGTTGGCGCGAAAACGCCATCAACTGCTTGACGAAATTGGCGGCCCTGAGCGCGTTCTGATGGATCTCGTTGATCTCCTTGAACGAAGGGTCGCCGGCCTGATGACGCATCAGAAGGAATTCGGAATTGCCGATGATGACGGTCAGAATGGAGTTGAAATCGTGTGCCACCCCGCCGGCGAGCTGTCCGACCGCTTGCATTTTCTGGCTTTGGGCGAATTTGGTCTCCAGCGCCTTCTGCTCCGATACGTCGAGCAGGTACAGCACCACCTTGCCTTCGCTCAAGGGGCCGGCGCAAAGCTGGGCCATGCGGTCGTTCTGGCCGGAAGGACGCAGTTCTACCGTACCGGGTGCGGCGCCGCCCTTGGCCATGCGGGCGATCAGATCGGCTACCTGTTTTTGGTCCTTCGGCTCGATCAAATCGCCGACCGAGCGGCCGACCAGGGCACCGGCAGCGCCAAAGAAACCCTTGAAGGCGCGATTTGCCTCGATCAGCTTGCCCTCGGAATCGCAAATCGCCACCCCAACCGGCGCATCGCGGAACACATCGCCGACGATCTTGCCGTCTTTTGCCTTTTCTTCCTTGCGGGTGTCGGCCCGCGGGGTGGCGGCCAAACGCGGGGTGAACCACCAGGCGGTCAACCCGCCGGAGATCGGGCGCACCGCCCCGACGATCTCCAAACCCGGCGCCACGGCAAAGGATTCCTCGCGTGCCTTACCTTCGGCGGCACCACGTGCCAGCCGGTAGAGCACCGCCGCCGAAGGTTCGCCGGCCAGCGCCAGTTCCGGCGGCGGAACCGATTCGCCGCCGCCCGCCCCCGACATCCGCCGATAAACGTCATTGCAATCGAGAATGCTGCCGTCGGAACCGGTAATGGCCCAGGCGATGTTGGCGCGCCCCGCCGCTTCGGCAATGCGCCGGGCGTCGGCGGCACTGACCTGCTCGCGCGGCCAAACGGCATAGAGAAACAGACTGCCCACCGCACCGATGCCTGCCAAAAGGGCGGCCCCGGCCCACTGGACGGTTTCGGGGGTGACGACGGCGAGCCCCCCCGCGGCCAGCGCGAGGAGGGCAAAACCGGCAGCAGCCCAGCGCCAGCCGCCGGCCGGCAGACCGAGATTGCCACCCAAAATGCTACGTGTTGTCCCGCGAATCGTCATGAACCGCAGTTTCGTCCGCGAATCACCGGAAAAGCAATAAGAGCCTGCGATCCGGCGCGCAACCCGCACGGCCGCGATGGGCTAATTCGCCTTCATCTTACCGGTCAACCGCAGCACATAGCCGATAACCTGGGCGACCGCCTTGTAATGCTCGGGCGGGATCGTTCCGTCGACCTCGACCGAGGCAAACAGAGCGCGCGCCAAAGGCGGATTTTCGACGATCGGCACCTTGTGCTGTTTGGCTATTTCGCGAATGCGGAAGGCCAACGCGTCGGCCCCCTTGGCGACGCAAACCGGTGCCGGGGTCACCCCTTGTTCGTACTGCAACGCGACGGCGAAATGGGTCGGGTTGGTTATGACCACCGTCGCCTTGGGCACCTGGGCGATCATTCGCCGCTTGGAACGCTCGATACGGATCTGACGGATGCGCGCCTTGATTTGCGGATCGCCGTCGGTCTCCTTCATTTCGTCCTTGATATCCTGCTTGGACATGCGGTTGCGCTTGAGGAATTCGTGCCGCTGCAAGACATAGTCTGCCACCGCCAATACCGCGATTGCCGACAGCGCCGCCCGCATCATCTCAAACAGCAGCTTCGTCATGTCACCGGCTACGGCGGCCGGCGACTGGTCGAGCACCAGTTCAAGGCCGAGGCGATCCGGCCAAACCTGCAACCAAATCGCCAGGCCGACCACCGCGATCTTCAATAGCCCTTTGAGCAGATTGGTCAGCCCATCGATGCCGAACATGCGCTTCAGCCCGTTCCACAACGACAGCTTGGAAAAGTCGACTTTGATCTTATCGGGCTTAAAGCTCGGCCGGTTTTGCACCATGTTGCCGGCCAGCCCGAAGATCATCAGCAGAATAATGATCGGCGCAATGATTATGGCCGCCCGCGAAAAAGTGACGCGCATGAGTTCGATCAAGGCCCCGCCGTCTACCGCAAGCTGACCGGGCGACTCGAGGAAGACGCGAAACAACTTCAAAAGATCGAGCGAAGCGGAGCGACCGAAAAAAGCGATCGTCAGGGTACCGCCGAACAGCAGGATAAAAGTCTGAACCTCGGTGCTGCTGACCTGGTCGCCCTGTTCGTGCGCCTTTTCTAGCCTTCGCCCTGTCGGTTCTTCGGTTTGTTGTGCTGGATCGCGATCTTCGGCCATAATTCAGCTTCGCGCCCTACTGCAACATGCCGAGACGATAGGAATAAAAATCGAGATACAGCGTCATGATGGTGCCGAGAAACAGCGCCAACAAAGAAAAGCCGATCACAATGTTGATCGGCATGACGACGAAGAATATCTGCATTTGCGGCATTAAACGCGAAAGAATGCCGAAAGCCGCATTGACGACGAACCCGAACACCAGAAACGGCGCCGACAACTGAAATCCGAGCGCAAAGGCGGCCGACATGTTGCCGATCGCAAGTTGGGCTAGATCGGACACCGGAATTTCGGTGCCCGGGGGAATCAGATGATAGCTGCCGCTGATCGCCCCGATCGCCAGATAATGCAGATTGGTGGCGAATACGACTACGGTGCCGAGCAACGCGATGAAATTGCCGACCACCGCACCCTGATCGGCGGTCGTCGTCGGATCGAAAGCCATCGCCATCGCCAGGCCGGTCTGCTGGGCGATAAAACTGCCGGCCGTCGCCAATGCGCTGACCACTATGCGGGCGATTAGGCCGAGCGACAGACCGGCGAGCACTTCGCGAACGACCATTACCCCCAGCGCCGTCGCGTTTTGCGGCGTGCTCTGCGCATAAGCCCCCGACACCGCGGGGGCGAGCACCAGCGCAATGCCGAGCGCCAGCACCAAACGCACCGTTTTTGGCACGGCACGATCGCCGATCGCCGGCAGCAGCATTACCATCGCACCGGCCCGCGAGAAGCAAAGCAGGTAGACGAGAACCATGCCGTTGAGCGAGGAAAGGGTAATTGTCATCGCACGCCTTGCGCTTTTACCCGCCGGTTCGCCTCAATAGGCCGAAATGCGTTCGGCTATGTCGGTCATCAGCCCCCCCATGGCGCTGCCGATGAACGGCATGGTAATCAGCAACACCACGAAAATGGCGATGATTTTCGGCACGAACACCAGAGTCATTTCCTGAATTTGGGTCATCGCCTGCAGCAAGCCGATGGCAAGACCGATCACCAGCGCGGTCAACATTGCCGGCGTAGATATCTCCAAAAGCACATAAATGGCGTTGCGGGCGAAATCGATGGATTCGGTAGGGCTCATTTCGATATCTCAAACCGGCATGTTGATGATGGATTGATAGGCGGCGACCACCTTGTCGCGCACCGCGACCACCGTATCCAAGGTGATTTCGGCGGCATTGACGGCATTGACCACGTCGACGATGTCGGCTTTGCCCGCGGCGCCTTTGGCCGCCATCGTTTCGCCGTGCTTGATGGTGTCGACGCTGGTTTTCACCGCATCGGACAAAAATTCGGAAAAACTGCCGGCCCCGCCGGCGGCAGGCGATGTTGCGGCGGCGAACGGATTGCTTCCGGTTGCGGCG
>WSSedL1CaDRAFT_10001266_pt1 | contig 15206 bp, 10 predicted proteins | sample WetSurSL1Cattail_FD_9464 | JGI IMG/M metagenome (IMG submission 9464)
TGCCTGCATCGTATGCCAATTTTTATATTTGCAATGCAGCGGTTATTGTCCCCACTTTCCGTTGCGTTTACGACGAAGTGGCCATAGACACACTCCAGAAGGTATTTACCGACAGAGCTGTAATTGGTATTGACTCCACCGATATTGTTTGGGGATTGGGCAGTTTTCACTGTTTAAGCCAGCAGGAACCGGCGGTATAGGGAGGCTGTTGGGTATTGGGTATTAGCAGATGGCTAATACCTAATGGCTTATTAAGTAATGTTCAATAAATAGTCGATAGTAAATAAAATGATATATCTTGCTTCAACTTTAAGAGAAAAATCATTAAAGACTGTATCTTTGAGTAATGATATAAAGAAAAATCTTGAAAAGCAGGATAAAACCATGAAAATTGAAACTGAATCATTATCTCATGCTATAAATCAACAATCCAATGTTGCTGAGGAATAAAGATAAAGAAAAACTACTGGCAATGTTCTCAAATATCGATCTAGATTTTGAAGTATGGGCGTATGGCAGCCGCGTTAGTGGGGAAGCTCATGAGGGCAGCGACCTCGACCTTGTGATACGAAACCATAATTTGCAAAAATTTCCATTAGACGTGTTCCTCAAACTTAAAGACCAGATACAACAAAGCACCATTCCTATCATTGTTGAAATTTTTGATTGGGCACGACTTCCTGAATCTTTTCATAAAAACATAGAAGCAATGCACGAAGTACTTTATCGGTCAAATGTCAGTTAACAACATGATAATGTTAAAAATAAAATATTTCGCTTTCAATATCAATAATTACACAAAACTCAAATCAAAAAAATATAAACTAACTTTAAACTTAATAAAAGTGACTATTAATTTATGAAGTAAATTTATTTCATTAATCTTGATTTTGTCAAATGAATATTTTAATTTATCAAAGATATTTATTTTCTTATTTTAAACTAAATCAAATTTATGAAAAACCCAATAATAAATCTAACCACATTCCTTATTTTTTCTTTTTTTACTTCATGTATGACTACTACTAAAATTGCAAGATATACAATTACTCCGGATAAAAATGAAAACCTTGATTCAACTATTGTTATATTGCCAAATTTAGGAAGAGTTGATGGATTCTGTTTTACATTAAATAATGTAACTAATGAACCCATATTTATTAATTGGGATAAATCTTTCCTATTAATTAATGGAATAACCTACAGATGTATTCATTCTGGTATAAGATTTATTGAAAAATCTACAGCTCAAACCATAACACCAATTGGGCCACATTCAATTTTATCTGATTGCCTCTTTCCTTCAGACAATATATATATGAATAATGTTTATGAAGGTTGGTTACAAAAACCATTACAAGCAAATGAAGGACGTTACTTCATTTCTATTTTAAGAAATAGTAATGAATCAACTTTACAAGGGAATTTTACTATGACCATAGATGAACAAAAAGTTCCCATGAATAATATGTCTGCTACAAATGCATCAAATAATGCTTTAATTTACATTTCTTGCTCTTTGGTTATAATTGCTTCATTTATAATGATTTTTTAGATTTTAATGCCATACAATCCAAACATACATAAACGCAAATCAATTCGTTTAAAAGGTTACGATTATTCGCAGGAAGGATTATATTTTATTACCCTTTGTGTGCATGAACGAAAATATTTGTTTGGAAAAATAGAAAATGGAGAAATGATATTAAATGATGCAGGTCAAATGGCACATCAATGTTGGTTGGACATTCCCAATCATTTTCCCCAAACCATATTACACGAATTTATTATAATGCCCAACCATATTCACGGTATTATTGAATTGGTAATGCCCGTAGGGGCGAATAACCATTCGCCCCAAAATACCGAAGGTATAAACGCGAATAACCATTCGCCCAATAATATCGAAGATATTAGGGCGAATATTGATTCGCCAAATATTAGGGCGAATGTTGATTCGCCAAATATTAGCCCGAATTTTAATTCGCCAAATATTAGCCCGAATATTGATTCGCCAAATTATAGGGCGAATATTAATTCGCCAAATATTGGGGCGAATGTTGATTCGCCCCAACTGCGTTCACCGTCCCAAACTATAGGTTCGGTGGTACGCGGATATAAGATTGGGGTTACCAAATGGGTACGGCAAAATAAAAATATAGAAATGGTTTGGCAACGTAATTACTACGAACACATTATAAGAGATAACAGAGCTTATCAAAACATCTCAAATTACATCATAAATAACCCTTTAAAATGGCAAAATGATAAATTTTACCACTAGAATTTTCACCTCTTATTTTAATATGCCCTGCCTGAATTTTATAAAATAATAATACATCCGCTTGTATTGCAGAGGGGTAAATATACATTTGCATTCGTCTTTTGATTCGGACATGATGTTGGCCACAGTAGGTACATAGTATTTGCCGTTACTATCTTTATCTGAACCGGTATATTGGCAGGTAGAATCTACCTGTTCGTAAAGATTAGGATCTGCATAGGTATCGCAGATATAATCACCACTCGAAGCACAGTTCTTTTCGCTTACCAGCTCATTATCCCCAAGTGTTTCATGTGTTGATAACAACCCCATAAAATGTCCGATAAGGGTGGTTAAATATTTACCTGAAATATATTCTTTATCCAGAAAAATATAGTTACTGTCGGTTGCATCAGGGAAATAAGTATATCCGTAGCATCTTTCGCCTTCAACATAAACAGAATCGGCCAGAAAAAGATTGATTTTTCCAGAAACAGCATATAATTTTAACAATTCAGTACGATTATTATTTCCGGTTATGAATGAATAGTTATAATCGTTGATATAATGCACCGAATCGATATAAAGTTTAATTCCACAGTTTGATAAATACGAATTAGCCGTGGTTATTGACGTGTTGATGTCGCTTTCGGATATCCCGCTTTTGCCTTTTACATTTTTAATTATATGAACCCGCACCGGTACACGAGCAGACAACCCAACATTTTCAGTATCAAAATAAGTTGAATCTTCCTTATTGTAATATTTTTTAATGGTATCGATATACGTTTGAGTAGCTTTGGTACCGTCGGGCAGAATATCTCCGGCAAAACTATTTAATAAATTCAGGCTTAATAAAACAATGATGCTGTATCTTAAAAACTTCATAGCATTAACTATTAATTATTTTAATCTTCTTTATATAAATTTGAAATCTCACCTATAATTTTAATTTCAGTCCTGCGGTTCAGCTGCCTTCCTGAAGGATTGTCGCTGCCATCGCTGTTGGTATTAGGGGCAATAGGCGAGCTCAATCCATACCCTTTAGCAACCAAACGTTCCTTTGAAATACCTTTTGAAATTAAATAATTGACTACACTTTCCGAACGTTTTTGAGAAAGAGCAAGGTTATAAGCTTCACTTCCGGTACTGTCGGTATGCGAGCCTATTTCAACTATGGCATTCGGGAATAAATCAAACAGAGGCATTAAAGTAGTGTCAATGGTGCTTTGAGCAGAATCGGACAGTTTATATTTATCCGAATCGTAATAAATATTCACTCGCACGTTGACTTTGGGCAAATAATTAAGCCGGGTAGTCCCCGTTTTAATGGTATCAGCACAACTAGCACCCATTGTACTGACCGGAAATCGTTTATCGAAATATCCGTAATTTTTCACTAAAATGCTATAGTTTTTATTTCGTTCCAAATCGAAATGATACATACCGTTCTGATCGGTTTTGGTGTTTGAAATAAAAATGTCGTCTTCTTCTTTTTCTCCTTTTAAATACAATTCAATAGGAACATCAGCCAGAGTAATACTATCCTTGGGTAATTCCAAACCAAGTTTATATTTATTATTCAACTTTTTGTATACCTCCTGGTCGTCGGAGTTACGAATAATACCCCACGCCCCTACCCGTGTGCACTTGGTTATTGTAAATGTAAAAATATCGTCGCAACAGCCTCCGTCGCCGGCAGCCATTGAACCCGGACGGTTAGAGGTAAAATATCCTTCCTTGTTATTCTTTAAAACCGAATAATAATAGTCATCGTAAGACGAATTTACCGGCTTAGGCAAGATAACACCTTCTGTCCATTTTTTTCCGGAACCTGTTGATTGATAGATGTCAAAACCTCCAAATCCTTCTTTTTTACCATTAGAACTATAATATAACGTTCTGTCCGATACATCATAAAACGGACAACACTCGTCACCAATCGTATTTACGCCTTTATCCAGGGGTTGAGGTTCTTTATATGTTTTAGAGTTTTTGTCGTATTCGGTAAACCAAATATCAAGTCCGCCTTTGCCACCGGGACGGTTCGAAACAAAATACAGGATCTCGTTACCGGTTTTTGCATTTACCCCAATAGCAGGTTGTGTAGAAGTATAATTTTCATTGTTCACCGGATAAGGTAATTTTTCGGGCATCTGCCAGGAGTTCCCGTCAAAACGGCTAAGGTAAATTTCACAGATATCCTTATTTTGCCAGTTTCGAATGGATCGGGTGAAATACATACGTTGTCCGTCTTCCGAAACAACAGCATTACCAGTATTATATGCCAGGTCGTTAACCGGATCTTTTAAAATACCCAACGATTTCCATTTATCATCAATTTTTACAGCTTTAAAAATTTGTCGTACCGGCGAAATATTTTGGGAAGGATCAGAATAAACCGCCCCATAAAGTATGGCATTGTCATTAACAGGAAACGGCGAAAAATCAATATTAGCATGATTTATATCCGCTCCGGGATGGTTAACTATAATTTCTCCGTCGTTGGCTGAATTGCTTTTTGCCCAGACGGCTGATTCCTGATATATTCCTGCTAACTTCCGGTAATTATTCCGGTCGCTCTTAGGTTTGTAATACTTCCTGAATTTGGTAAAAGCCTCAACTGCATCGTCGTATTTGCTGAGACTCATACAAGCCAAACCCTTTTGATAATAAGCTAAAGGGTATTTTTTACTGTTAAGCTTAATAACCGAATCGAGATACTGATTGGCATTTGAATAATTTCGTGTATTCAAATGTAAAGAAGCCAATCTGTAATTTGCTTTTATATCCTTTTGCTTAAACGATAAATATTTAGAATAATAAAAGATGGCATTACTAACATCATTCTTCTTATCGTATTTTACCGCTTTAGCTTTGTAACTCAGAATAGTATCCTCCGGAACAGACGAGCCGGCAAATATTTTATCAGCAGATATTAATAAACCAATAATCAACAGGTTGTTTAACCAATTCTTTAAACATCCCCTGTGAGGTAATATTTTTATAATTGTATTCATAGAATTAATAAATAATACAAGGTTCGTTCAATTTCTTTTTATTTTTTCCACCGGTATAGATGAGAGAAATTTCAAAAGCTCCATTTAATTGGGATAACTTAGCTAAGGATGAAACATTAAAATCGTAGGAGACACCTAAATCAAATTTGGTAAATTTAAGTCCACCTCCCAGAATAACTGCATCAACATCAGTAAAAGGATTTATCCTGCATAAATTTATAGCATAAATTTTCTTTACCGATAAATTCTGGTTAGGCAAATAATAACCTTCGGTAGTTCCCAGCAATAATTCAGATGTTCCGGGTAAATAACTGTAATTAATACTCGGTACCACATCATACTGATTTCCAACAGGTACAATTACCTGGGATGAAAAATTAATACGGATTGATTGCCGCGTAGTTTGCGATGATGAAAACGATACAACAGGTCTGAGTACATGTTGAAATGATATTCCGGCCGACGGCATAATATTACGAATTAAAGTACGCCAGAAAAAGCCCACATTTAAATCGAAATAATTGACTGAGGTTGCCAATCCACTTTCGGAACTGCTAAGACTCGAACTATACTGACTGGTAGCATTGTCAAACTGTGAGCCGAATGTTAATGCACTTAAATCATAAGATTTGAAGCCAAAACCTGGTTGCAAACCAATAGTAAACTGATGATTATTTATATATTTCGAATAGCTCAACGAAAGCATTAATTCATTGGTTGTTAAACCATAAGTTGTAGATTTATCATGAACTACATAACCTCCGATGCCAAAGGTTTGACCTGATATTGCTACAGCCTGATCAACCGAAGCATAAAATGTCTTATATGGAACCCCGATTTTCGACCACTGGTTACGATAATTTAAGGCCACCCGGCTATTTTCACCAGAGTTACCTGTGTTCCCGGGATTGTTAAACAAAGGTGTGGTATAGAATTGCGAATGATGTATATCCTGTGCCCAAACAAAAATATTCGTAAACAAAAACAAACTCATTAACAAAACAATACATCTTTTCCATCTAAAAACGGACTTAAGACCTGTTCCGGATGCTATATTGGGTATATTTAGAAATCTATATTGCATATTTTTATCATTTCAATAGTAAGAAACTTCCTCTTTGTTCGAACTTATAACCATAAATAGTTGTAACCTTTACATAGTAGGTGTAAGTATCCATATCCTGTACGTGACCGTTTACGGTTCCGTCCCAACCCTGATCTACATCAGTTGTAGAAAACACCACTTTCCCCCATCTGTTATAAATTTTTAAATCAATACTTTGGATATCGTTTTGTTCAAATTTAAATACATCATTATTGGAATCCCCGTTAGGCGTAAAAGCTGTAGGTGCTTGTAAATAATAATCATACACTACATTAACCACAAAATATTCTTTAGTATCCACACAACTGTTTGTAATTTCAACTGTATAGGTTGTCGTTTTTGTTGGAGATACATACGGATTATTACAATTGATGCAGGATATATTGTAATTGGGCGACCACGCATAAGAAAGCCCTGTAGTATCAGCATTAACAATAAGTTGTATAGTCTGACCAATATTTATTGTGGTATCACCTGTAGGTATGCGACTTATATTCGGTATCTGATTTACATAAACCGTCTTTTCTTTAGAAGCGATACAGCCATTTTCATCGGTAACCTTTACGGTATATGTAGTTGTACTTGACGGACTAGCTGTTACTACAAACGAGGTTGAATTATTTACTGATGAAGAGGGTGACCAAACAATTGACCAACCCGTGCTATCTGTTGCCGTAAGTGTGGTAGAACTGGAACCTGCACATATAACAGAGTCTCCTGTAATATAAAACAATGGATTTGCAACAACGGTATAGGTTTTGGTTAACGTATCGGTACAGTTATCAGTACCCGTTACTATTAAAGTTACATAATTGAACCCAGTCTTTGGTAAAGTAACATTTTTATAATTCTCATCCTCAGTTTTTACAGTCCCGTTCACCTTCCATTCATAATATTCTGCATCGGTAGAGGAATTGGTAAAATCGACCGTATTACCATAGCATATTTTAGAATTCTCATAATTGCTGGTATAATTTGCTTCTACCTGAGATACTTCAAGTGTATCCATGGTCTTTATTAATGAGCAATTTCCATCAATAAGCGTAATAGACGGAATTATCGTACCCCGCGAAGTATATTTATGAGAAACGGTAGTGTCGTTGCTGGAAGTTGAACCATCGCCAAATTGCCATTGCCAGTCGGTTAAATTTTTCATTGAATCTATTTCAAATTTAACAGATTCGTTATAGCATATTTTTTTAGGAGTAAATGTATAATATGCCGAAGGCCCTTCAACTGTAAGGGTTTTTGTTTTACTTGCCTTACATCCGTTTGTTGTTTTTACGGTAAGCGTAACACTATAATCTCCTGAACTATTATAAATGTAACTTACCGAATCGGAATTTAAAGACGATACCAGCTCGTTGAATTTCCAAATCCTGCTGGCTGCTGAACTGCCGTTTGTATTAGTATGTATAAAATAAACGGTGTCCGGGAAACAGAATAAGGTACTGTCACTCATTGTAAAAGATGCATCTGCCACTTCAACACTTACATAGTCAGCTTTTGTAACAGTATCGCGACATCCATCTTTAGCGGCAATAAGAGTTACATCATATAAACCTTTGCTGGTGTATGTATGTATATTCGTTGTTGTTGAAGAAACACCATCACCAAAAGTCCATGAGTAACTTGAAAGGGTACTGTCAATAGGAGTAAAAGTAACTGATTCGCCCAGGCAAATTGCGTTATCATCAGCCTGAAACTCGGCATTTACCCCAACCATAGTAACGGTATCAAAACTAGAGCTTTCGCATTGATAAGCATCGTAAACCGTGAGTGTAGGATTAAATTTTTTCTTGACGCTACTGGTATAAGTATGGGTAAAATTATTCCAATGGGTACTATCAACCGAATTATCTCCAAAACTCCAGACCCATGATACAATGGTTGAATCTGTAGAAGTATTGGTAAATTTAATATCAGCTTCGGGTATACATCCTTTCTTGGGATCTATCGTAAAACTGCCGGTAGGCTTCTTAATATATACATTTTTATAGGTTGAATCAACGCATCCATTATCGGCTTTGGTTACCAGCAATAATTTATACGTTCCTTTCTGATTATAAACATGGTAGTAAGTTGAAAGATACGTTCTCCTTGATGGAGAATCGTCGCCAAAATCCCAAAGAAAACCTTCGTTGTAACAACTGTTGATATAATCTTTAGATTTAGTGGCATCTAAATAAACCGTATCGTCGGCACAATAAATAGAATCTGTAATTGTAAAATTTGCGTCAATTTGCCGGACTTTAACCGTTTGGGTCCGTGTTAGGGAACAACCGGAAGTTCCATCTGAAGCAACAAGCTTAACGGTATAATCTCCACTTTTAGGAAATTTATAATGAACAGAATCGACCCCGGTATATGAAGCTGTATCTACACTCCAGGTAAAAGCTGTGGCATTTTTTACTTTTGAACGAAAGGTATAAAACAATGCGCTGTCACACGAAAACGACTTCGTAAAATTTCCCGATAGACCGGTTATTTTATATATATCCTGAAGGGTTGTATCAGACAAACATCCGTTATAATCAACCTGAAGGCTAACATCCTTATATCCTAAAGAATCTGTATAAACTGTCAGTGACGTGTCCGGAACGGATTTAGTAGCAAAACTAAAAACTCCAGGAGAATCAAAACTCCACGAATCAACAGCAGCATTATCATCCGACGAACCCTTAATTTGTATGGTTCCTCCATTACAAACTTCCGGAGGAGTTATGGTAAAATAAGGATTTAAATTTTTCCCGGTAGAAATTATGACAGATTCAGAAGTATCAACACATCCGCCACTTTTTACAATTTCGATTACCAAATATTCTCCGGTGTTTGAAAAACTATAATCATACTCAGCACCTTTTGTAGTGTATTTTTTTTGTGAATCTATCAAATAATAAACACTGTCAATGGTAAAAGCCGAATTGCTTTTATCTGTAAAATTTACCTGCAGCGGGATACAACCAGAAGTTTTATCGGTTACAAACCTCGCTACCGGCTTTGCCACTACAACCTCCTGAGTGGCAGTATCGGTACAACCATCGCTGTTTGTTGCTATCAGTTTAAATTCTAACGAAATAGAATTATAAGAATGATTGTAAATTTGTTCATAAGTTAATGATGATACATTTTTAGATGTTATATTGTATGAAGTATCTTTGCTTGTTGAAAACAAGTTATCCGAAAAATACCAGGCATACGAACTTGCATTAGTGGACGAATTACTGAGATCTACATTTACAGGTAAAGAACAAAAAACAGTGGTATCAGTTGAAAATGATGCCTTTACATAGCTTTTTGTATAGGTAGTAGTTACACTGTCGATGCAGGAACTTTCATCGCCATACACCAGTTTTATTGTTAAATTTCCCGAACCTTTTACTTTATATTTAATGTAATATTTCCCGCTAATACTTGTTGTAGCATTATCATCGGTTATTGTCCATTTGTAATAAGGTAAACTGGTATTTGAAAATTCAAAATAATAATACCCATTACAAAGGGCTGTTTTAGAATATAAAGCACTATCGGCATCATATACATTAAGAGTTCCGGTTGGAGAACCAATATTTATGTACGATTTTTTTATCAACGAATCTTTACAACCATATTGATCTGTAACCTTTAGTTTTACCGAATAACTTCCGGAAGAGCTATAAACAGTCGAATTACTGTAATCCGTTGATGTTTTCCCGTTTCCATAATCCCAGTAATAGGTTAAATCGGTTGACCCGGAAGATAAATTCTTGAATGTTACATTTAAAGGAGCATCACAGGCAAAAGAGTCGGATGCAGTAAAATTGGCGCTGGGTGGACTAACCACTGTAATCAGGCTACTTTTTTCAAGCGTATTGGAACAGCCGTTTTTATCCGTAACAGTTAGTGCTACAGAATAGGTACCGGCTGAATTATAAGTATAATTTACGGAAGTCCCGGTTGCATTATCTCCAGTTTTAAAATCCCAATATGTAGAAGCAATATCAGAACTTCCTTTTGTTGAAGTACTTGTAAAAGCAACAGCTAATGGAGCGCAACCTTCAGTAGGTGTAGCGGTAAAACCTGCAGTAGGACCGTTTGCAATAGTAACTGTCTGTGATGAGGAAACCGAACTGCTTCCATCTGAGACGGTTAAAGTTACCACATAACTACCTGCAGTAGTATAAGTTTGTTGTTTAGTTGAATTATCCGTAGTTGAAGCGGTTGACCCTAAACCAAAATCCCAGGTATATGTTATATTACTACCTGTTGATGATGTGTTTGTAAATATTACCACCGACGGTACACATGTACTTCTTTTTGTATAAGTAAAGGATGCGGATAAACTAAATGCGGAGACAGAAAAGCCTACCAGTAGTAAGTAAACACAGAATATTCGAAAAGTAAAAACTTTCATAAAATAAATTTAATGATACCAGAATAAATTATTACCACACTTATATTTTGTAGAAGCTGTCTTAGACGGAATACGATATTCAACCATTATTTCATGAGTTCCGTTTAACCCCATGCCTGTTTTAAAAGTTTGTTCATAAGCATACCCGGCACGTATATCGCTTGTAATATTTACCCCAACCAAGGCTATTAACTGTTTGGTTGTGCGATAGGTCAAGCCCAAATCAAACAATTCGCGGGCTCCCTTTAACAATCCGGTAGGTTGTTTAAACCTAAAACATACATTAAAATCCAGAAATGTTAAGTTATATCTGTTAACCATCTGAATTCCGGTGCTGTAATTATAAAGTTGTGGTTTATTCGATTTATAAACTAAATAAGCATATCGGTGATTGGTATATGCTGTAATATCACTGTGGTTAAAAACTGACAATAAATGTGTAGAAGAAGTCCCGATTACAAAATGCTGATTCTGAAATTCTAATCCAAAATTCACATCCGGTTTTAAAAATCGTTCGGTATTACTGAACAAAGACGCATCGGAAGCATCTTCGGCATCAAACGTAGAACCATCCACAGTTCTCGAAAATAAACCAGCTGCCATGCCCATAGATACCCACCAGTCTTGTTTATCTGAAGTACGATATGCATAAGAAACCATTGGATTAAACGTTCTGGTAACTCCAAGTTTATCTGAAACCAATGAAAAACCAATAGCTGAATGGTATTTATGAACGTATTCCGAAGCCTGAATATTAAATACACGCGGAGCTCCGTCAATCCCTTCCCATTGTTGCCGGTAATTCGAAAACAAATACATATAATCTGTCCGGGTAATGGTAGCCGGATTATAATTGGCCCGGTTATACCAATGTGTAGCCAAGCTAATATCTGCTTGCGCCCGTATTGTATTCATTTGAGAAATCAAACCCAACCCCAAAACTATACATAATAAATATTTAACCATATTTCCGTTATCTTACCAGTGTTACATATCCTTTCTTAATATGAGTATTGCCATCTTTATCCGGATAACGAATGATATAAAAATAGGTATCCGGTGCCACCTGCTTACCTTCATATTTTCCCTCCCATCCGGAGTTCCCATGAAACAATTCTATTCCATTCCTATCCATAATCTGAACATCATAATTTTGCATAAACGAATCATTTATTCCATCATCATTTGGAGAAAATACATTAGGAACGTAAGGTTCCACAGATATAACCTGAGTTAAACTGTCTGTGCAACTATATTCAGTTTCGGCTTTTAATTCCACATCGTATTTCAATATATCAGCCGATACAGAGTATGAATGCTGAACCGAATTCCCGGTTAATGAGGTTCCGTCTCCCATGTCCCAAACATATTGAGTATTGGTTCCTTGCGTGATAAATCCGGTTATTTCGTTATGTTTTGAATTAATAGTTGTAGCAGATAACTGAAAATTTACATCAGGTAATGGATATTCTATTACATTATAGGTAAAAGACTTTTCGCAACCTCTTTTATTATATCCGTAAACCTCATAGTTCCCGGGGGTTTGTGTATAAAACGAACTGATAGTATCCCCGGTTGACCAAAGGTAAGTATAAGCTCCTGAAACAGAAAGCAAGGCACTATCTCTATTACAAAATGTAGTATCACTATTGCTTGAGAATGTCCAATCGGGTTCTTCTGTTACTTCCTTGTAAGCTGTATCCGATACACATCCGGTACTCGAATGACCCAACATCCAATAGTCGCCACCGGGATCCCCGACTTCAATTGAATCTGCTGTAATACCGGTACTCCAGGTATAATAGTAAGCCCCATATCCTTTCAATGTTGTTGTAAGATCAGGACAATAAGTAGAATCTCCTTCGATGCCAACCAAGGGTGGAGAAAATGATTCTACTATTTTGGTAACTGTATCAGTACATGTTGAAGGAGGATTGGTTAATATTAATGTGGTGCTGTGTAACCCTGAGGTTGCAAAAGTATGAAGAGGGTTTTTTGTTGTAGAGGTAACACTATCGTCAAATTGCCATAGATATTCCAAGGTTCCATGAGTTGAAGAACTTAAATTCGTAAACTGTACCTTGTTTGATTTACAATCTATCATTTGAGATGTAAAATCTGAAGTTATTATATATTTGGCAATAACTGCAGATAAACTTACGGTACACCCTGTGGCAGAAACCATAGAGCAGGTATAAACATCGCCTTCGTTTGGATTGGAAACATTAAAAGTTTGTGAAGTATCCACCAAAACAGACTTAGAATTATACCACGAATAGGATTCAAATCCTTCCGGAGCTGTTAGTGTCGCAACCGAATCTCCGGAACAATACTTAACTGTTATATACAAAGGTTCAGTATCTGCAACAAAATAAGCATATCCATAATGATATTTTCCTGTACAATCGGCCGACATGAACTCAATAGTTATGGTTTGTCCGATATAACTGATAAGATTAGCCCCAACAGTTGTCCAATCGCGCCATTTTACTGGTGATGAAGAGTTCTGAGTACCCGATGAACTGGAAGGAGTATATGTATTGAATCCTTTAACATAGCTGCTGGAAGCATAAACATCATAATTAGAACAATCGGGAATCGTATCCCCGTTTTTATCGAATAAAGTCATTCTGAAACGAGGTTCCATCTTAGCCGTGTGATCACTGGCATATTGCAAAACACAGGCAAATTTTACTATTAAAAGTGCATTAGATGAATCCACTTTCATCGAATACGATAAACTTTGCTCCCAACCTCTGGGATTACTATCCGATGATTTTATCTCGTCACCTAATCGGGCAGAATAGGAATACCCTGACGGAACCTTTTTTAAAGCCCCTCCGGTATTTGAATCATAAGCAGTAGTATCAGAAATTATGGTTTGTCGTCTGGAAACTATTCCCTTTTTCTTAGAAGTATTTATGCTGGGTACTTCGGTACTATATAACCATGTATATCCGGTCCAACCCGTAAAACTGCCAGCTTCAAAGCCAATATTAGTGGCATCTGAAGTTTGTCCGGAAATCTTGTCATTAGCTATCCCCAAGAACAAAATAATCTGTAATGCTGTTAATAGTTTAAATTTCATTAAGGTTTGTTTTAGACTAAAATTTTTTAAATTTCATTATCTATTTTACTAACACTTTTAAATACAGGAAATGAAAAAAATACCCTAATGAAAATATTTTATTAATTTATACATATTTAGCTGTAGTAAATGTTTAATAAATCTTAAGTTTGTATTCGGCTATTATCTAATACTTATTACATGAAAAATATTATTATTGCAATATTATTATTGTTATGTGCTAATTTTATATTAAACGCTCAAATTAAATCCAAACCATTAAGTTCAGGTTACGCTATTCAAAAAGCCTTTGAATTAGAAGACAGTAGCTGGTTTCAACAAGCCATCGACACGTTATTGACTATAAGTCCTAACGATACGGGTTATGTAAACGTTTTAACTGAACTATCTTATGCTTATATGAATAATAAGGAATATCAGAAAGCCTTAAACACTGCTGATTTAGCATATTCTTATAACTCTGCTTTAAGGCACAGATTAATCCTTATAAAAGGAAACACTTATGATAATTGGGGACATCCGGATAGTTCCATCATTTTTTACCAAAAAGCTCTAAAAAAATATCCTTATAGTTACTTAATTTACTTTAATTTAGGCATTTCATACACCAATGCTAAAAACTACGATCTAGCTATCAAATCCTTTCAGCAGGCTATCCGTTTAAATCCTTATCACGCTTCAAGCCATTTAGCACTTGGTCGGTTAATGGCCCAGATGGGACAATATGTTCATGCTATTTTAAGTTTGGAAACGTTTCTTATGATTGAGCCCAATACGCCAAGAGCTAATTCAGTATTAGTTTTCCTGAATAACTTAGTTAATAATTCGTTAAGCCGCGATTTTGTTGAAATTTCGCCAACAACAGATAACAAAACTTTTAGCGAATTGGATAAACTTATTAAAGCTAAAGTAGTGGTAGATTCTAAATACAAAACCAATATTAAATTTAACGCAGCTATAGTTAATCAAACACACTTATTATTCCAATCTGTTGAATACAAACCAAATACTAATGATTTTTGGATGGAATATTATATGCCTATTTTCTCTGTTATTAAAAAAAATAACCATTTCGAAGATTTGATTTATAATATCTTAAGCTCCGTAAATAATAAGGATCTCAGCAATCAGGTAAAAAAACATAAAAAGTCTATCGGCCAAATGAATTCAGACATAAATATTGTAATGGCCGGAAATCATAAAAAACAAATCATTAATGAAGATGGTCAGGATATTACTGTTGATTTCTTTCTGGACATTAATGATAATATAGCTTCTGTTGGAATCATTTTACCTGATAACCAAACACGTATTGGCAACTGGAAGTTTTTTTACCC
>WSSedL1CaDRAFT_10001267_pt1 | contig 15200 bp, 14 predicted proteins | sample WetSurSL1Cattail_FD_9464 | JGI IMG/M metagenome (IMG submission 9464)
TTGTTTGATTGTTTGATTGTTTGATTGTTTGATTGTTTGATTGTTTGATTGTTTGATTGTTTGATTAATGTCAAAATTAAATCCATAAAGAATTTAGCATATTAATACCATATCAAAATACATTTTGCAAAGAATCCGCATTATTTCTATAGTCACCACACCTTAAGCAATTAAGGCATAGAAGAATACTCGACAATCCACATCACAAGTATTTATATGTCAAATATAAACTTAATTAGTTGAAATTTTTAGCATCTCTTTCATTTTTTCAAAAACAGTTTCAGGCTTAATGCTTAACATACAAGATTTAGAAAAAGAGCAAACATTAGTATTGTTTTTTACTGAATCACACAAACACTCACCAGAACAGATGATTTTATCTTCAGAATACATTGGAGCCACCTGTCTAACAGAATTACCGACTCCAAAAATTCCTAAGACAGGTACGCCAAGACCTTCAGCAAAATGAAATGGTCCAGTATCTCCACTTATAAATAGTTTAGAATTTTTTAAAAAATTCAAAAATATTGGCAATTCATCAACTGGAGGAAAAAAATCTGCATCGGGAGCAAGTATTTTTAGTTCATTTAGCAACTTTGTTTCACGCTCGTTTGGACCAGATGAAAAAATAATTTTTAAACCAGCTTGATGAGATAAATGGTACAAAGTTTGCCAATGAATTAAAGGCCAATCCTTTTTAGGTTGAGATGTTGTTATATGGCAAATAATTGAATTTTTGGGAAAATTTTTATAAATTAAATTTATATCAAAACCCTCTGAAGCAATTTCAATTTTGAGATGATTTGGTTTCTTAATATTCCAAATATTGAGCAATTCAAAATGCAGATCAAAATAAGGTGCATTCGAATTTTTATGTTTTACAATTTGCGTATAACATATTCTTTGTATCCACCTCGGATCATCGCGGTTGGTGGAACCCAAACGATCATGAGCACCAACAAGATAGCTCATTAATGCACCACGATCGTTGCCACCAAAATCAACGGATTGATCAAATTTTTCCCGACGCAAAGCTTGAACGAATGGCAATGTAAGCGAAAGTTTTAGCTTACCTCTGTGTCTAGGCATGGCCCATACTTTTTTTATCCAAGGCAAATTTTTTAGGAGTGGCGCAATTTCAGCTGCAACCAATACATGCAACTCAACATTGGTTTTTTGTGTTACTAGTGCTTTGAGCGCAGGTGTAAGAATAGCTGCATCACCTAGGTATTTAAATTGTATAGCTAAAATTTTAATTGATTTCAATTTAAATGATTCCAAGCATCATTTGGTAATGATAAAATAAAATTACTCCCAAGATTAGAGACGTACATTAAATCCATATTAATTAATTATTGGATTTAACAATCATCTTTAATATTTAAATTATTACATTTCTTTGATTGATAAACACTCAACAATACACCTGCTAGCACACAATAAAATTTACCTTCACCAGCATCCAAGAGCAATGAATTAAACAAACAACCAACAACTATAGTTATTATAAGCCCGCGTAGTGCATACCCATAGGATATGTTGCTCTTTTCCATTGATTCAAACCAATAGCTCTGAACCCATGGAATGATGAAAAATGCCATCAAAATCAAGAAACCAATGATACCTAATTCTTGTCCGGTTAATAAAAATTCATTATGGGGATTGGGAACATTTATTGATACTGTTTTTTGTGTTTCCGCCAATAATTGATATTCATTTTCAAAACTACCAGTACCACCTCCAATGATTGGATGACGTTTAATAAGAACAAGGGCATTCTTGTAAAACTCCAGCCTAAGGCCAGATGATGTAGGTGCTTTGTCTGGCTCATGGTTCACAATTTCTTGTTTAATTTCCATTAAACGGCTGTTAGGCATTCCGTTAGTCATGAAATAAATAATAGGGACAGTTACTCCCAAGGCAACTAACCATCGAACTGATTTCCACCCCAATGTTTCCCAGATAAACCAGACAAATAACACAAACATGATGATTTGCCCAGATCGCCCATTCACCAGAAATAATATATTCGCGGCAGCAAAAAAGCTAACCGCAAACCAAAGCCATCGTTTTACATCGGATGACTGCACTGCCAAATGAAGTGTCAAATACATGGTGAATGCCATAAAAATATTATGAGCAATCCTCCCTTTAAAGACAAAATAACCTTGCCCAATATCCTTATGAGGCACTATGCCAACCCATTCCAGGTACGAAATTGCCAACACCATAAGCATACCTGCCAAAAAAGATTTAATGGCAATATCTTTGTGCTTTTCATTTGTTAGCACGCTGATGATAAGCGGGATATATAGAAGTTTATGATATTTAAACCACCAAGACAGTCTAACTTCCCACAAAGCACTTGAATAAAAAAGCCCCACCCCATACATTAAAAATAGCGCCATCGATATAATTGCAGCAGGATGATTTTTTATTAATTGAAATTTTTTATTAAAATTACCAGAAAAAACCCATGCAATCACAAACAAACCCATTGATACGCTCATAAAAGCGGTTGGCAGTGCAATGCTAAAGCATGAAAATGCTATTAAATAAATTTGAGTTTTCTCAAAATAGTTCAAGCAACGTTGATACAACATTTATCAATCCTTTATCAGCGTGAAATGCTTTTTACTTAGTTCCATACCAACTAACTTTTCCAACCTCATAACCCAACGGTGCTTCAATTCTCTTTGGCTAGGTTGATAATTAATATTTGGCGCAAAAGTTTTCTCTGCTTCATTCGCTAACCAATCATTAATGATGGTGGGATGCTTTCCAGAAAAATGACTAATCGCTTCTGGATCGATTTGATAACCATTAAAAAGCGGGTGATCATGCCCCCAGTATTTCCCAACGCGCTGATTTTTGGCTTGCATTGCAGCAATGCTTCTGACATGGCCGTAGTGATAAATTGGAGCACCTACAAGTGCTGCTTTCGGATAGCGACCTCGGCTATTTTTGTTCATCACAACCCAGTAAAGACCATCGGGAGCAAAGCTCCTGATTGTATTTCGGATGATCCGGCATTCTTGTCGATACCAGGCCGGACTCTTTGCTAACCAGTCTGGGCTACCAAAAAAATGGAGGTAATCAAATGCTAGGGCTTCCACCTCCAGATTATTTAGATTTCTTTCCATCGCTGCACGAATTTTTGACAAATCATCTTCGTGAAGAACTTCATCACCTTCAAGGTAAAAGGCCCAATCACCTGTACAGTTGTATTGCGCAATCATTTTTTGTTGCGCATAGACAAACCCACGATCTTGCATTTTTTCATTCCAATAGGTTGGGATGATGATTATTTTTTCTGAATTAATTTCTTTAATTCGAGTCAACGTATCATCTTCACTATTCCCCACTGCAACAATAAATTCATCACAAAGTGGCAATGCCGAGCGTATACTTTCTATAAAAGGGTACCCTAGTAGGGCCCCATTTCTAATAAACGTGAATAGGCTAATTTTCATGTTAACGACTACTTTTGATGTTGGCAGACCATTGGGTGGAATGAAACTATTTACTGCACCTCTTGCATTTCGCCAGTGACCCCAAACTGAGTGTGATGTAACTGTGCATACACACCATTCTTAACCAACAATTCATCGTGAGTTCCCATTTCGACAATCTCACCTTTTTGCAACACAACGATACGATCAGCCTTCTCAATGGTAGATAGGCGGTGTGCAATGACCAACGAGGTACGCCCTCGCATCAAGGTTTCCAGCGCAGCTTGGACGTGGCGTTCAGACTCGCTATCCAACGCTGAGGTGGCTTCGTCAAGAATAAGAATAGGCGCATTTTTAAGAATTGCTCGAGCAATGGCGATACGCTGACGTTGGCCCCCGGATAACTTCACGCCACGTTCACCCACCATTGTCTGCAATCCCTGTGGCATTTCCCGTATGAACTCCATCGCGTGAGCCGCTTGCGCTGCAGCGATGATCTCCTCCTCGGACACTTCACGCATCTGACCGTAGGTAATATTAGCGGCAAGGGTGTTATTGAACAACACCACTTCTTGGCTCACTAATGCAATATTGGCCCGCAGACTCGACAGCGATAGCGCCGCGATGTCAAAGCCATCCAGGGTGATGCGTCCGCTATCAGGCAAATAGAAGCGGGGCACCAAATTTGCCAGCGTACTCTTGCCACTGCCTGATGCACCGACCAGAGCAACAGTTTGGCCCACGGGTATTTTCAAGCAGACATCGCGCAGTGCCTGCCTGTCATCACGCTCATAGGACAAGCTGACATGTTCGAACTCAATGCCGCCTTTAGCACGACCAATATCCATTTTCTCGGTATCGATTTCACCAGGCGTATCAAGTAACTCAAACACACTCTCCGACGCCGCCAATCCGCGTTGCAGATACTCACTCACACCTGTCAGGCGCTTGATCGGCGCTGTCAGCATCATCATGGCGGCTATGAACGATATAAATCCACCAACGGTGGCTTCATCGCTGCCAGATTGCAAGGTGGCAAGGTAGACGATAGCGGCAAGAGCAAAGGAGGCGATCATCTGAACGATTGGCACATTACATGAAGCCGCCATGGCCTGCTTCATGTTGTGGCGTCTCACCCAGTTGACTTGATCGCTAAAACGCACGCGCTCATATTGTTGTCCACCAAATAACTTAACTACTTTGTGTGCGGCAATGCTTTCCTCAATGACCTGCGTGATATCGCCCATCGCTTGTTGTGAATCACGACTGGCATTGCGCAATCGGGAATTGATTATTCTCACTATGAAAGCGATGAGCGGCAACATGACCAAACTGAGTAGGGTGAGTTTCCAGTTCAGGTAAAAAAGCCAGCCAAGCAATCCAAAAATGATGATGAAATCACGTACGACAACCGTTACAACATTGGTCGCGGCAACGGTGACCTGCGCCACGTCAAAGGTCAGTTTGGATATTAAATTGCCGGTGGCATGGTCGTCATAAAACGGTGTAGGTAGTGTCAGTAGTTTGTGAAACATTTCTTCACGTAAATCCATCACCATCTTATTTCCGACCCATGAGATGGCATACGTTCCCATGAATGATGCAACACCACGCACGAAGAAGATCACCAAAATGATCAGTGGCGCAAATTTGATGACGACATTGTCCTTTTGGATGAAGGCACCATCCAGCATGGGCTTGAGCAATGCCGGCAACAGCGGCTCGGTTGCTGCCGATATCACCATACCTAGGATGGAAACTAGAAAGATACGCCAATATGGTTTGACGTAACCAAGAAGACGTAAATAAAGCTGCGTGCTGCTCAGTGTCATGAAGCTGGCCCTAAGATGATGGATGCAAATCTCGTGCTGCCGTTACTGCAACGAAATTCAAAAAAAGATTCAGATTCAATGAACCCGCAAGGGGTTCCGCAGGGATGGATGAACATAAGCGCTTACATCAACACAATATCGTATTGCTCCTGCCCCATCGCACCCTCGGTTTGCAGCGACACCGGCTTGCCGATGAATTCGGACAAACCTGCCAGATGCTGGCTTTCTTCGTCCAAAAACAGTTCGATGACCTTGGGCGAGGCCACCACCCGGAATTCCTTGGGGTTGAACTGGCGCGCCTCGCGCAAAATTTCTCGAAAAATATCGTAGGCCACGCTGCGCGGCGTTTTCACAATACCTTTGCCCTCACACAAGGGACAAGGCTCACACAACATATGCGCTAATGACTCACGGGTGCGCTTACGCGTCATCTCGACCAGCCCCAATTGAGAAAACCCTCCACACATGGTTTTGACTCGGTCGCGCGCCAGTTGTTTGCGCATTTCGGTCAACACCGCCTGACGGTGCTCCTCGCGCTCCATGTCGATGAAATCCACCACGATGATGCCACCCAGGTTGCGCAATCGCAGTTGCCGTGCAATCGCCTGCGCGGCTTCCAGGTTGGTCTTGAAAATGGTGTCGTCAAAGCTGCGGGCACCCACAAAACCTCCGGTGTTGACATCTACCGTGGTCAGCGCCTCGGTCTGGTCAACAATCAGATAACCACCCGACTTCAGCTCCACCCGCCGCCCTAAGGCCTTGGCGATGTCTTCGTCAATCGAGTGCAAATCAAAAATCGGCCGCTCACCCTTGTAGTGCTGCAGCTTTTGCGCCGCAGCTGGCATGAATTCGACCCCAAAAGCCTTCAAAGCTTCAAACTGATCCAGTGAGTCCACCCGGATTGAGAACGTGCGCTCACCCACCATGTCGCGCAGCACCCGCTGCATCAGGCTCAAATCCTGGTGTAACAGGGAACTGGCGGGTAAGCGCGTTGCAGCCTCACGAATGCGTTTCCAGGCCTTGCGCAGGTAAGCAATGTCGTCGGCCAATTCCTGGTTGCTGGCATCCTCAGCATTGGTGCGCAAAATAAAGCCGCCGCCCATATCACCCTGCAGCGATTGCACACGCTGGCGCAGGCTGTCGCGTTGCTCGGCAGGGATCTTTTGCGACACACCAATGTGGTCATCCTGCGGCAAAAACACCAACATGCGCCCAGCAATGCTGATCTGGGTGGACAGGCGGGCACCCTTGGTGCCAATCGGGTCCTTGATCACCTGCACCATCAGGCTTTGGCCTTCAAACACTTGTTTTTCAATGGGAATATGTGCCGAAGCGGCGCGAGCTGCCGACAGCGTCTCTCCCTCGACGGGCGGGTGCCAGACATCAGCCACATGCAAAAAAGCAGCGCGCTCCAGACCAATGTCGATGAAGGCCGACTGCATGCCAGGCAACACCCGTACCACCTTGCCCAGATACACATTGCTTACCAAGCCGCGCTCCAGCGCACGCTCGACATGCAGCTCTTGCAGAGCACCGCCCTCGACAATAGCCACACGCGTCTCCTGCGGTGCCCAATTGATCAGAATATCTTCTTGCATAGGGGGCAGACTGTAACGCCTCGTGGCCTAGCGACCCAGCCCGAAGCTGTGCAATAAAGAGTTTGTCTCAAACATCGGCAACCCCATGATGCCGCTGTAACTGCCGCTGATGTGGTTGATATACGCCGCCGCCCCACCCTGCACACCATAAGCCCCCGCCTTGCCCATCGGCTCGCTACTGTCCACATAGGCTTGAATCTGTGCAGCGCTCATGGGAGCAAAAGTAACTTTGGAAATGGATACAGCCTGCTGGCGCTGTTGCTCGGTGCCCAACGCCACCGCAGTGAGCACACGATGGGTTTTGCCCGACAAGGCGCTCAGAATACGCACCGCATCTGGACCATCAAGCGGCTTGCCCAGAATCACCCGGCCCAAGGCCACCGTGGTGTCTGAGCACAAAACGGGCGCGGCTGGCAGGCCACGTCGCTGGCGCCGTGCCAGGGCCGCATCTAGCTTGAGCTGAGTCACCCGTTGGACATAGGCCAGCGGCGCCTCGCGAGGTAGCTCCACTTCCAGGGCTTCCGCATCTTCATCTGCGTCAGCCAGCAACAGCTCATAAGCCACCCCGAGCTGCTCCAGCAGCTGCCTGCGCCGCGGGCTTTGGGAGGCCAAGTAAACAAACTTCGTCATGCTGTCATACCGAGTCCAAATCATTCCTGCCTAGGCGTAACGCCGCAGACAGTACAAGCGTATGGCAAGGCGGTACAACAACGACAGGCATGATTTGGGCTTGGCATCATTCGCGGTGGTAGGGGTGATTGGCATTGATTGACCAGGCACGGTACAACTGCTCCACCAACAGCACCCGCACCATGGCGTGGGGCAGCGTCAAATCAGACAAGCGAATGCGCTCATGCGCCGCCTGCCGAAAGACCGGGTCCAGCCCGTCCGGGCCACCAATCACCAGCGCCACATCACCGCCCGACAACTGCCAGTCCTTAAGCTTGCCAGCCAGCGCCATGGTGGTCAGCGTGGTGCCACGTTCGTCCAGCGCCACCACGCGGCAACCTTTCGGAATGGCAGCCTCAATACGGGTACGTTCAGCCGCGTAGATGGTTTCCAGTGATTTGGAGGCACGTGGCTCGGTTTTGACCGCCTTGAGTTCGACCTTGATCTCGAACGGAAAACGTTTGGCGTAGTCGTCCCAGGCGGTTTGCGCCCAATCCGGCACGCGCTGACCCACGGCTACGATCAGCAGCCGCACGTTCAGGCTTTGCGCGGGGCGGGTTTGGTTGCCCTTTTGGCGGGGGCTGATTTGGCCGCTGATTTTTTGGCAGCTGGTTTGCTCGGCGCGTTCACCACCAGGGTGCGAAGCTTGGGTTTGGCCAAAGATTCAGCATCTTTTGTGCCTCTAGCCCTTGTTGGTACTGCCTTGGAAGCTACCTTTTTAGCAGCAGCCGCTTTCGCATCTTCCTGCTTTTTCAACTGGGCTCTGGACGGAAAGGCTTCTTCCACGCCCTTCTTGGCAGCGCTGGAGCGGCGCAGGCTCGACTCGGGTTTGGCAGCCCGGGCAGGCTGTGTCGGTGCGGCTGGGGCTTTGACGGCCTTGGCTACCACCGGTTTGGCGGCGCCAAGCTTCAGGCGCACCGGTTTTTCACCCCACAACTCTTCGAGGTTGTAGTAGGTGCGGTAGCTGGGCTGCATCACATGCACCACTGCTTGGCCACAATCCACAATGATCCATTCGCCGTTGGCTTCACCTTCAACGCGCGGCTTGGGGAAACCGGCATCGCGCACCGCGTCCACCACACTCATGGCCAAGGCCTTGGTTTGTCGGTTGGAGTTGCCAGAGGCGATGATGACCCGTTCAAAAAGCGAGGACAACTCTTCGGTATCAAACACCACAATCTCTTGTGCCTTGACATCTTCAAGCCCGTCCACAATGGCACGCTGCAATTTCTGCACGTCTTTTTTGCCTTCCGCCTTGACCACGGGTTTAACCGTTGGCTTGGTGACAGCACGTTGGCGCTCTTCGGCCTCCAGGGGCGTGGCCGCCTGGCTGGCCGCTTTGGCCGTGGTTTTAACAGCCGATTTGGCAGGAGTTTTGACCGCGCGTTTGGCAGCGGTCGGGGTCGAGGTTTTTGTAGTCATCAAGCGGTTAGGTAAAGGTGGTGGTCGGCAATATAACGCGCAACGCTCTCGCCCACCAGCGCCGTCACGTTTCGGTGGGTAGAAATGGCAGAGCGGATGTCGGTTGCGCTGATGGCCATCGATGGCATTTGCAGGTGGAAAAAACGCTCGGGATACGCTTTTTCTGCATCAAATACGGCCCTGACCCCTGTTAGATCTGGGCGATCAGCTACACATATTGTAGCTGATTGAAGAATCTCTTGCCACGACTGCCAACTCGTCAGGGCTTGCGCCTGGTCGGCGCCAATGATCAGGAACAACTCGGCTTGGCTGAACTCGGCGCTTAACTCACGCAGGGTGTCAATGGTGTAACTGGGCCCGCTGCGTTGTGTTTCACGCGAATCAACCCAGGCTTGGGTGATGCCCGCAAACGCCAATTGCGCCATGGCCAAACGGTGTGTGGCGTCGGTCAGCACTCGGGTTTTGTGCCAGGCCTGGCCGGTCGGAACCACACACAAGCCGTCCAGAGCCAGCTGCGCCACCGCCGTCTGCCCCAAGCTCAGATGCGCCAGATGCGGCGGATCAAACGAACCGCCCAGGATACCGATGCGTTTTGGCATCACGCCTGAAGAGATCAGACCCACTCCCGGCGCACCAGAAACTGCTCTGTCAACGCGGCCTCAGGCGTACCCGGCTCAGGCTCCTGGCTATAGGCCCAGCTCACCAGCGGCGGCATAGACAGCAAAATTGACTCAGTGCGGCCACCCGACTGCAGGCCGAAGTGGGTGCCTCGGTCCCACACCAGGTTGAACTCCACATAACGGCCCCGCCGATAAAGCTGAAAGTTGCGCTCGCGCTCGCCGTACGGGATGTCCTTGCGGCGCAACACAATTGGCAGGTAGGCCCCCAGAAAACTGTCTCCCACCGACTGCGTCATGGCCAGGTTGCGCTCAAAACCAAGCTCCTGAAAGTCGTCAAAAAACACGCCGCCCACACCACGTTGTTCGTCACGGTGTTTGTTACAAAAATAGTCGTCACACCAGGTTTTGAAACGCGGGTATTTGTCGTCACCAAACGGGGCCAAAGACGTTTTGCAACTCCGGTGGAAGTGCACGGCGTCTTCCTCAAAACCGTAATACGGCGTCAGGTCCATGCCACCACCAAACCAGCACACCACCGAGCCATCACTGGCGGTGGCCGAGATCATGCGCACGTTCATATGCACCGTGGGCACATAGGGGTTGCGCGGATGAAACACCAGCGACACCCCCATCGCCTCAAACGGCACCCCAATCAGGCCGGGGCGGTGTTGGGTGGCCGAGGGCGGCAAACTTGGGCCACTGACATGCGAAAACCCACAACCCGCGCGCTCGAACACCGGGCCACCTTCCAGAATCTGAGTGATGCCCAGCCCTTGCAACTTGTCACCGGGTGCTTTTTGCCACGCATCGGTCAGGAACGTGCTGCCATCTATCTCACTGATGGCCCCGGTGATGCTGGCCTGCAAACCGCGCAGGTACCTGCTGACGTCTGCGGCCACGCTAACTGGGTTGGACACCTCAATCGTCACGCAGCCGCACCTTTGATAGCACGGTATCCAATGTCGGTACGGTATTGCATGCCATCAAAACGAATGCCGGCGGCCACCTCGTAGGCACGCTGCTGGGCCAGACGCACGTTATCAGCCAACACCGTCACGCAAAGCACACGCCCGCCAGAGCTTTGCAGCTGATCTCCCACCATCGTGGTACCGGCATGGAATACACACGCGTCTTCAACTTCTTTGGGAATGCCGGTGATCACATCACCTTTGCGCGGCTGCATCGGGTATCCGTGGGCAGCCAACACCACACCCAGAGCGGTGCGGCGGTCCCATTCCAGCTCGATCTGGTCCAGCTTGCCGTGAGGACCGGGTTCGGTCGCGGCCAGCATCACATCCACTAAGTCAGTCTTCAAACGCATCATGATGGGCTGGGTTTCCGGGTCACCCATGCGGCAGTTGAACTCCAGCGTTTTGGGTTTGCCCTGGGCGTCGATCATCAGGCCGGCGTACAAAAAACCGGAGAACGGGATACCGTCCTTTTCCATGCCACGCACGGTCGGCAAAATGATCTCGCGCATGGCTCGGGCATGCACATCCGGTGTGACGATGGGGGCTGGTGAATAGGCGCCCATGCCACCGGTGTTGGGGCCCAAATCACCATTGAGCAGGCGTTTGTGATCCTGGCTGGTGGCCAGCGGCAGCACATTTTTGCCGTCCACCAAGACAATGAAGCTGGCCTCTTCACCTTGAAGAAATTCCTCGATAACCACGCGGGCACCACCGACGTTGTGGCTCACACCCAAGGTGTTATCCAGCAGCATGAAATCCACCGCTGCATGCGCCTCGGCCAGGGTCGATGCCACCACCACACCTTTACCCGCAGCCAGGCCATCGGCCTTGACCACAATGGGTGCCCCCTTCTGCTCGATGTAGGCATGCGCCTGTGCAGGGTCGGAGAAAGTCTCGAACTCGGCGGTAGGAATGGCATGGCGCTTCATGAAGGCCTTGGAAAACGCCTTGGAGCTTTCCAGTTGAGCCGCCGCCTGAGTCGGGCCAAACACACGCAGACCGTGTTTGCGGAACTCGTCGACCACGCCGGCGGCCAATGGCCCCTCGGGGCCAACCACGGTCAAGGCGATCTTTTGTGCCACCGCCCATTCACGCAATTGCTGGATATTGGTGATGTCCACATTCTCAAACCGCGCGTCCAGTGCCGTGCCGCCATTGCCCGGCGCCACGTAAATCTTGTGGGTTTTGGGCGACTGGGCCAGTTTCCAGGCCAGGGCGTGTTCGCGGCCACCACCGCCAATGACGAGAATTTTCATAAATCTTGGGTGTCGAGTTGGGCGTTGTGATACACCGCTTGCACATCATCCAGGTCTTCAATCGCATCAAGCAGCTTTTGCATGCGTGCTGCTTCGTCGCCACTGACCTCGATCGGGTTTTCGGGCCGCATGGTCACTTCGGCATCTGCTGGAGTCAAACCGGCCGCTTCCAGCGCGTTCTTGATCGCCTCAAAATCAGCCACTGGGGTGATCACCTCAATAGCGCCATCTTCGTCGGTGATCACATCATCCGCACCGGCTTCCAGCGCCACTTCCATCACCTTGTCTTCACTCACGCCAGGGGCAAAAATGATTTGGCCACAGTGTTTGAACTGGAACGCCACCGAACCCTCGGTGCCCATGTTGCCGCCAAACTTGGAAAACGCGTGCCGCACCTCGGCCACGGTACGCACCTTGTTGTCGGTCATGGTGTCAACAATGATGGCTGCACCACCAATGCCGTAACCCTCATAACGGATTTCTTCGTAGCTGATGCCGTCGAGCGAGCCGGTGGCTTTGTCGATGTTGTATTTGATGCGGTCGGCCGGCATGTTGGCCGCCTTGGCGCGGTCAATGGCCAAGCGCAGCCGCGGGTTGGTCGACAAATCCCCGCCACCGGCGCGCGCCGCCACGGTGATTTCACGGATGATGCGCGTCCAGATCTTGCCGCGCTTCTCGTCCTGGCGCCCTTTGCGGTGCTGAATATTGGCCCATTTACTGTGTCCTGCCACGGGAAATCCTTTGAAAATTCGTTACGCTATTGGCTCGATTGTACTTTTTGAGCCCGATATGCCAGAACCCATCCTGATGGCCCAACACGGTCACACCCAGTGCTTTCTGCAGCCTGACAAGGCAAATCGTCACGGTTTGATCACCGGCGCCACCGGCACCGGCAAAACCATCACCCTGCAAACCATGGCCGAAGGTTTCGCAAAACTCGGGGTGCCGGTCTTCATGGCCGACATCAAAGGCGACTTGAGCGGCATCTCGCGCGCCGGCAGTTCTACACCAAAACTGGCTAAAGTCCTTTCAGAACGAGGGTTAGATGCTCCTGAATACGCAGCATTCTCAAGCACCCTGTGGGACGTGTTCGCTGAACAAGGCCACCCGGTACGCGCCACCATCAGTGACCTCGGGCCGTTGCTACTCGCGCGCATGCTCAACCTCAACGACACCCAGGCCGGGGTGTTGCAGCTGGTGTTCAAAATCGCCGACGACGCGGGCCTGCTGCTGCTGGACATGAAAGATCTGCGCGCCATGTGCCAGCACGTGGGTGACAACGCCTCGAGCTTCACCACCGAATACGGCAACATCAGCGCCGCAAGCATCGGCGCCATCCAGCGCGGCCTGATGCAGATCGAAGCCCAAGGCGGTGACAAGTTCTTTGGTGAGCCGATGCTCAACATCGACGACTTCATGCAGACCGATGGCGCCGGGCGAGGGCTGATCAATGTGCTGGCCGCCGACAAGCTGATGAATTCACCGCGCCTGTACAGCACCTTTTTGCTGTGGCTGCTCAGTGAACTGTTTGAGAACCTGCCCGAAGTTGGCGACCTGGAGAAACCCAAGCTGGTGTTCTTTTTTGACGAGGCGCACCTGCTGTTTGCCGACGCACCCAAGGTGCTGATCGAACGCATCGAACTGGTGGTGCGGCTGGTGCGCTCCAAAGGTGTGGGCGTCTATTTTGTGACGCAAAACCCCCTGGACATCCCCGACAGCGTGCTGGCTCAGCTCGGCAACCGGGTGCAACACGCCCTGCGCGCCTTCACACCACGTGACCAGAAGGCGGTCAAATCGGCGGCCGACACCATGCGCCCCAACACCGGCCTGGACATTGGCACCGCCATCACCGAGCTGGCCGTGGGTGAGGCGCTGGTGAGTTTTCTGGACGACAAAGGCCGCCCCTGCCCGACTGAACGCGTTTATGTGCTGCCACCAGCGAGCCAAATCGGCCCGATTACACCCGAGCAGCGTCAGGCTTTGCTGGCCGAGTCCATCGTTGCCGGTGTCTACGAGAAAACACTAGACCGCGAGTCGGCGTTTGAAAAACTCAAAGGCCGTACCACTGAACGCTCCGCATCTGCTGCCAAAAATGGCCCTGTCCCACCGGGCACTGCAGAGGCGCCCTCCTCCAGTGGTTCCGGCGGCCTACTCGACAGCCTGGGCTCGGGCCTGGGCAGCCTGCTCGGCGGCGGCAATGGCCGACGCACCTCGGCTGGTGAGCAACTCATCAAAAGCGCGGCCAGTTCCATTGGCCGCGAAGTCGGTCGCCAGATCATCCGCGGTGTTTTGGGTGGTATCTTTGGCGGCTCCAAAAGATAAATGCAAGAAAGCAATCCATGACGACATCCGACCCCTTTGTTCACGTGATCGACCACCCGCTGGTGCAGCACAAACTCACACTGATGCGCCGCAAAGACGCCAGCACCACCAGTTTTCGCACCCTGCTCAATGAGTTGGCGATGTTGATGGCCTATGAAGTGACCCGCGACATGCCGACCCAAGAGGTGCAAATCGAAACCCCGCTGGAAACCATGACCGCCACCATGATCGACGGCAAAAAACTGGCGCTGGCCTCCATCCTGCGTGCGGGCACCGGCCTGCTCGACGGTTTTCTGGCCGTGGTGCCTGGCGCACGTGTCGGCCACATCGGCCTGTACCGCGACCCGGCCACGCTGCAGGCGGTGGAGTATTACTTCAAGATGCCCAAGGACATGCCCGAGCGCGACGTGATCGTGGTCGACCCGATGCTAGCCACCGGCCACTCGGCCATTGCCGCCATCACCCGCATCAAGGCCCTGCAGCCACGCTCCATCAAATTCGTCTGCCTGCTGACCTGCCCTGAAGGCATCAAAGCCCTGCGCGAAGCCCATCCCGATGTGCAGATCTTCACCGCGGCCATCGACCGCCAGCTCAACGACCACGGCTACATCCTGCCGGGTCTGGGTGATGCCGGTGACCGGATCTTTGGTACGCAGTGAATTAGTGGTATTTTTGGCTTCTAGCCCTTTATTTATGAGGGCTAGTAGCTATATTTTTTGAAGTATTCCAGGTCCTGGATGAAATGACCGATTTGTTCACGCAGCTGATCCAGAAGCTGATGTTTCCTTTGCCGGCGGGAGCGTTTCGGGCGCGGCATATGCACTGAGGTAGATGTTGGTCGCATCCTCGACAGCGACTCGGTGGACTGCCGCATCGGAAGTCTGGTCCAGCCCCCACAGCTGGCGCTCGACGAGACCCGCCTCGCAGAGCGCCTTGAAATACAGACCGGCTTGTCGGATTTCGGCGCGACGGAGTGTTGACGCCGATCCATAAAACTGACAGTCTGAGATCGAGAGTGCCGATCCAAAATTGACAGGGGTGTTCCACTGCTCTGCTGA
>WSSedL1CaDRAFT_10001268_pt1 | contig 15193 bp, 13 predicted proteins | sample WetSurSL1Cattail_FD_9464 | JGI IMG/M metagenome (IMG submission 9464)
CGGCCAAAGACCGTGTTGCCGCATGACCGAACGAAGCCACAACGGAACAACTGATGTGAACATGGCATGAGGTCTGATTTCCGGGCCAGTTTGGCGGTTTGACACTCGCGGGCGGCGGTATATTGAGGCCATGTTTGAAGTCCTCGCGTTTGTTTACGACAACTACCTTGACAGCGATGCATGCCCCGAATTACTGGCCCTGCACCGCACCTTGAACATCCAGGGATTTGTCCCTAGCGAGGTTGAAGCCGCCTTGTTGTGGCTAGAGGAGCTGACCTTTGCCACCCGGCAACTGCCCACCATCACGCCCGCTGCAGAAGCCCTGACACCCGGTGCGGCTGCCACACGTGTGTTGTCTCAGCCAGAGTTGGCCCGGCTCGGCGTGGCGGGCTGGGGGTTTCTGGCATTTCTGGTATCGGCGGGTGCACTACCCACACTGGAGTTGGAGCTGGTGATGGACCGCGTCAGCGCCGCCGGCCCCGGCCCAATCAGCTTGGACGACCTCAAGCTGATTGTGCTGATGGTGTTCTGGGGTTTGCGCCGCCTACCCGACGCGCTGGTGCTTGACGAACTCATCGACAACCAAGCCACACGTCTGGCGAACTGAGGCCTCAGTTCAGCAGGCGCTGTGGATGGGCGTGGATTTCGTCCAGCGCCGAGCGGGTGGCCCGTGCGGTCAAGGGCTCATCTTCCTGCGACTCAAGCAAGCCTACCTGCATATAAGCGGCCAGTCGCGTCGTCTGGAACAGGTAGCTGTGCCCCACGTTGTTGGAAAACAGGTGCAAGTGACCTAGCGGACTGCGCCAGACAAATTGCACCTGCACCGTGATAGATTTGTAATTGAGGGCAAACCACGAGCCCAGGGCCAGCTCACGGGCCCACTCGATCATCACCTCGTTGGCCGTGCCACCGCCTTCACTGACAACGTCCAGATCGGAGGCTTCAAAGCCCAGCAGTTCCTCGATGTTCTCGGTATCGAGCGGTAATTCTTCGCCACCATCATCGCTGATGTAGTCGTCCAGCTCGGCCAGCCGCTTGGCCAGCGCCTGGATCTGCTCGTCGGCAACCATTTCGGTCTTGGCCATGAAGGCGTCAGCCAGGGTGTCACTGATGATTTTGATGTGGGCTTCCTGGGCAGCACGCACAAGCCCTAAGCGACTCATGCCATTGCGCAGGTTTTGCAACAGCGATGCCAGGCCAGCAATGACCTTACTGCGATCAGCCCGATTGGGCTTGGCGCTGGCCGCCCAGATCAGATCGGTGGCGGTCTTTTTCAGCAGCAGGGTTTCCTCATGCTGTTTGCCCTGGCGCACCGTGGACACCGCCAGCACCTCGGTCCAAACTTTGAACAAAAAGGCGCGGATCTCGTCGCGCACTGGCATGTCCTTGAGCTGGTCACGCAACTCAATGGTGTACTGGATCGCCAGCGTTTCCTTCTGTTCCAGTTGCTCAGCAACACCCATCACTTTTTGGGCCGACGGTTTCTTGGCCAGATGTTTTTTGAGAAACTGCTGGAACTCTTCATACACCCGCCGGTAGACCCGGTCGCCGGTCTCCGGGTACTGTTCCACCACCTGAACCACTCGCTTGATTTCGGTCTCCAGCGCATCGGTACTGATGCCGCTGGAGTCAAACCCCAACACACACGAGCCCATGTGATCTATCAACTGGCGTGCCGGGTGGTCCAACTTGTTGAAAAAGTCCGGGTCGGCCAGGGCAATACGCAACACCGGCATTTGCAACCGTGCAAACCAGACGCGTGCACCCGGTGGAATGCGGTCTTCTTGCAGGATCGACTGAAACATCAACGCCACCAGCTCAATGATGGCTTTTTCGTTGTCGTTTTCAGCCTTACCTTTGAGGTCGGTGGACAACTGGCGCAGCTCGGTGGCCACCTGCGCCACAGCCACTGGGTAAACAACCTGACCGCCACCTTCCGAGGTGACAAACTGGACATCCTGCAGCCGCGGTTGCTGCGCGATGGCCATCATCAATGGTGCGGACGGGCCGGCATAAACCAGCCGCGAACCATCTGCACCCGATGCAGGTAAGCGAACTCCACCCGGGCCACCAACCACCATCTGCTCAGGGTAGCTGGAGACCCCCGCCGAACCACCGACTGGTGGCGCACTCTCCAAAAACGCACCGCTGAGCAAGCGGCCCACCTGTTCCATCAGGCCTTGCGCACGACCATACACCCCGCCCGCCCGCCCGGTCGGCGAACCAAACCGCACGCCACCACCCGCGCTGCGCGCCGACGCTGCTGGCTGCTGCCCCGCAGGCACGTCAGAAGCGCGACGCTGTGGTGCAGGGGATGCAGGCGCCTGTGGCGGTGCGGCATGCGCATGAGGCTCACGTCCATCGCTCAGAGAAGAAGCGCTGGTGACCGCACCCAATTCAATTATCGGGAGCACCCCCTGCTTGATCAGTTCTTCGTTGCAAGCGGTGTAGGCTTTGCCCAAATGTTCGTTGAGATGACGTTGCACCTCCGCCGAAACCAGTTGCAGGGCTTCGCGCGACAGGCCAACCGCATCCCACTGTTCCACCAACAAGAGGAACAACACCTCAGGGTGAACAATGTCTTGTGGCGACAGCGCCTGGTTGTTGTTGAGAAACTTGAGTCGTTTACGCAGATCGTTGACCGGCTCGGCACCTTTTTCCATCAGGTTCAACGCCATGCGTGAGGCAATGATCTTGTTCTCAACCTCGTCCGTACCTAGCAGTTCAAAGTCGCTCGCCAATCCCCCATGGACCGATGGCCGCACTGGTTTTTTGTCGGGGACCAGTGCTGCCTCCCAGGCTTTGAGCGTGCCACCGAGCCAAAGCATCTTCAGGCGTTGATACGCCATCCAGGTATCCCGGCGCAACTGCATGTCACGCGAGGGAGCCACCTCGTCCATCAACTGCGTCAATCGCTCCTGCACTTTGTCAAGCAAAGTGTTCAAGGAGGCCCCGGTTTGGGCAACCAGCCGCTGACGCACCTGCGCAGACAGCTGCATTTGCGAGGGCGTCTGCAGTACGGTGGCCATGTTCAAAACAACCGGGTTAGACCGTGGCTCCGGCGTTCGGATCGTTGGGGTCCGTGTCTTTCTTGGCGACCGTACCTTTGACCAGATCTTCACGTTGAATTCCCAGCCACATGGCAATCGCTGCAGCCACAAACACCGAGGAGTAAATGCCAAACAAAATGCCGATGGTCAGCGCCAGTGCAAAGTAATGCAAGGTTGCACCACCAAACAGCAGCATGGACAACACCATCATTTGTGTGGAACCGTGGGTGATGATGGTGCGACTGATGGTTGAGGTGATGGCATTGTTGATGATTTCCACCGTGGTCATCTTGCGATAACGGCGAAAGTTCTCACGAATCCGGTCAAAAATCACCACCGACTCATTGACCGAGTACCCCAGCACCGCCAGCACCGCAGCCAGCACAGGCAAGGAAAATTCCCACTGAAAAAAGGCAAAAAACCCCAGAATGATGATCACATCATGCAAGTTGGCGATGATCGCCGCCACCGCAAACTTCCACTCGAAACGTATGGCTAAGTAGATCATGATGCCGACCACCACAGAAGCCAGCGCCTTGAGGCCATCTGCTGCGAGTTCATCACCCACTTGCGGGCCAACGAACTCTGTCCGCCGCATGCTGGCACTGGCATCAACCACCTTCAGTGCGGCCATCACCTGGGTGCTTTGCTGCGCCGAACTCACGCCCTTCTGGGCAGGCAAGCGAATTAATACATCGCGGGCAGTACCGAAGTGTTGCACCTGCACATCAGCAAAACCCAGCTTCGCTACCGTGTCACGCACCACAGCCACATCGGCTTGCTGCGCGTAAGTGACTTCGAGCAAGGTGCCGCCCGTGAACTCCACCGACAGATGCAAGCCACGGGAAAACAGGAAGAAAACCGCCATCAGAAAGGTGATCAATGACACCGCATTGAACACCAACGCATGGCGCATGAACGGAATGTCGCGCCTGATTCTGAAAAACTCCATCGTTCTCTCCCTTATTCAGCTTTGATAGCGGCACCAGAATCAGGCCGCCAAATGGTACCGATGGACACCGTTTTCAACCGATTTTTGCGTCCGTACCAGAGATTCACTACGCCACGAGAGAAGAAAACACCGGAAAACATGCTGGTCATGATACCCAAACAATGCACCACAGCAAAGCCTCGCACTGGACCCGACCCAAACGCCAGCAAGGCCAAACCAGCGATCAGGGTGGTGATGTTCGAATCAAAAATGGTCGCCCAGGCGCGGTCGTAACCGGTGTGGATCGCCGCCTGGGGTGAAGCCCCGTTGCGGAGTTCTTCACGGATGCGCTCGTTGATCAGCACGTTGGAGTCAATCGCCATGCCCAACACCAGGGCCATGGCCGCCATACCTGGCAAGGTCAGCGTCGCCTGCAGCATGGACAGGAGCGCCACCAACAGCAGCAGATTGAAGGCCAGTGCAATACTGGAAAACACACCAAACAGCATGTAATACACACACATAAAGGTCGCAACCGCAGCAAAACCCCAGGCGACGCTGTGGAAGCCCTTGGCGATGTTCTCAGCCCCCAGACTCGGGCCAATGGTGGTTTCTTCAATGATTTCCATCGGTGCGGCCAGTGAGCCCGCACGCAGCANCAGGGCGGTGTCGTTGGCTTCCATCGTGGTCATACGCCCGGAGATTTGCACCCGGCCACCACCAATTTCGGTGCGAATCACGGGTGCGGTGACCACTTGGCCTTTGCCTTTTTCAAACAGCAAGATGGCCATGCGCTTGCCCACGTTCTCACGCGTCACGTCACGGAAAATGCGGGTGCCCTTGGCATCGAGGTTCAGGTTAACCGAGGGTTCCTGCGTCTGACTGTCAAAGCCTGGCTGGGCGTCCGTGAGGTTCTCACCCGTCAGAATGACCTGCTTTTTGACAATGACTGGTTGACCACTTGGCTCCAGATACCGCTCCGAGCCAAAAGGCACCATGCCGGTACCGGCTTCAGCTGCACGCGCCTCACCACTCTCGTCGACCATGCGCACTTCCAGCGTGGCGGTACGACCCAGAATGTCTTTGGCTTTGGCTGTGTCCTGCACACCCGGCAGTTGCACCACGATGCGGTCCAGACCCTGCTGCTGGATCACCGGGTCAGCCACCCCCAGTTCGTTGATGCGGTTATGCAGCGTGGTGATGTTCTGTTTGAGTGCCTGACCTTGAATGCGCCTGGCAGCATCAGGCTTGATGGATGCAGTGAGTTTGAATTCAGCACCATCAGCGGTGGCCACAGTTTGCAGGTCGGGGAATTGGTCCTGAAACACCGCCTGCGCCTGGGCGCGTACGGCAGCATCACGGAACTTAACCTCAATCGTCTGCCCCTCGCGGCTGATGCCGCTGTGCCGGATATTTTTCTCACGCAAGCTGGTGCGCAGATCACCTGAGAGCGACTCAGCGCGCTTGGTTAACGCTGCCTGCATGTCCACCTGCAGCATGAAATGCACCCCCCCACGCAAGTCCAGCCCTAGATACATAGGTACAGCATGCAATGCCGTGAGCCAGGCGGGTGAACGCGACACCAGATTCAAAGCTACCACATAGCCGGGGTCGCTGGCATCCGGGATCAATGTTTTTTGAATCGCGTCCTTGGCCTTGAGCTGGGAGTCGGTGTCATTCAGACGCACCCGGATAGAGACACCGTCCAGGACAACTTGATCTGCGGTGATCCCGGCCGACGTCAAAGTGGCCTCCACTTGCGCCAAGGTGCTGGCATCCACCTTGACCAAGGTCTTGGCAGCAGACACCTGCACTGCAGGAGACTCCCCAAAAAAGTTGGGCAACGCATACAGCGCACCAACCACCAGCGCGACCAGGATGATCACATATTTCCAGACCGGGTAACGATTCATGACCGCCCTTCAGATAACAAAACGCTGGCAAGCACCAGCTTCAAGACGGCTTATTTGATGGTGCCCTTGGGCAAAACCTGCACCACGGAACTGCGCTGAAGTTGCACTTCAACACCATTGGCGATCTCGATGTTGATAAAACCTTCGGCCACCTTGGTCACCTTGCCGAGCAAGCCACCCGCAGTGACCACTTCGTCACCTTTGGCCAGCGACTCAACCATGTTTTTGTGCTCCTTGGCCTTTTTCATTTGCGGGCGAATCATCACGAAGTACAGCACCACAAACATCAGAACCAAGGGCAACATGCCCATCAAGGAGGATTGCATATCGCCCGAGGCGGCAGCGGCAGGCGCAGTTTGCGCAAATGCAGAAGAAATAAACACAAATAACTCCAACTTTTCAACAATTAAAAAAGCAAACGCCCCAACCAGATCGCCAGGTGAGGCGCGCTGCGGGGGAATTTCTCATTGTATGCGGCTGCCGCAAAGCGGCCAAGCACCTCAGGGTTCAGCTATTGGGCTGAGCCTTGTGGCTAACAACGTGTGCCAATTTTGCCGGGTAGATGCTGGGGGTTGCGCCTGGAGATGGCCAAACCCCCAGTTGCCCTCTGGAATACGGACGTATGGCAGGCACCAACACGGCGATTTAGCAGTGCCAACCTGTTGCTCCATACCCTGCCAACTGTCTGGACCATACCGCCGCTTGATCCTTTTGGAGATTGAGCGCCCGCCCATCGGTCAATAGGTGGACGCTGCGCCGTCGTTAACCAAAGGATGCCAACACACCCTTCAAAAGCAGTACAAATTTGATCAGTCTAGGTATAAATCCTAGTCAAAGTTTGCAATAACGTACTAATTAGCCCCGTTTAAGTATCAGAGCGACGACACAGGATCAGTATCGTCGCCAGTGTCAGTGCTGATCACGCGCTGAACCGAGCAAACCACATCACTCTCACCGGAGACCTCACCATGAAACTGAAAGTTCGCCTCACATTTGCTGCCTCTCTGGTTCTGTCACTTTGCGGCATGTCTCATGCAGCGACCGAACTGGTCATTGCCACCGTGAACAACGGCCACATGATCGAAATGCAGAAACTCAGCAAGAATTTTGAGAGCGCCAACCCCGACATCGTCCTCAAATGGGTCACGCTGGAAGAAGGTGTGCTGCGCCAGCGCGTGACAACTGACATCGCAACCAAGGGCGGTCAGTTCGACATCATGACCATCGGCATGTACGAAGCCCCGATCTGGGGCAAAAAAGGCTGGCTGCAGGAACTCAAAACCGATGCCGCTTATGACGTGGATGATTTGCTGCCCGCCATGCGCAGCGGCCTGTCGGTGGATGGCAAGCTGTTTGCCGCACCGTTCTACGGCGAAAGCTCGATGCTGATGTACCGCAAGGATCTGGCCGACAAAGCAGGTGTGCAGGTACCGGATCGCCCGACCTGGCCACAAATCAAAGACCTGGCCGCCAAGATGAACAGCCCCAAGGACGGGGTGTATGGCATCTGCCTGCGCGGCAAGCCGGGTTGGGGTGACAACATGGCCTTCCTGACCACCATGGTGAACACCTTTGGTGGCCAGTGGTTCGACATGAGCTGGAAACCGCAGCTGGAAAGCAAACCCTGGAAAGAAGCCATCACCTTCTACGTGGACTTGCTGAAAAACTACGGCCCTCCCGGCTCGTCGGCCAACAGCTTCAACGAAATCCTGGCGCTGACCAACGCCGGCAAGTGCGGCATGTGGATTGATGCCACCATTGCTGCATCCTTTGTCAGCGATCCGAAGCAGTCCAAGGTCGCCGACCAAATGGCCTTTGCCCAAGCTCCGACCATGAACACACCCAAGGGCGCCAATTGGCTGTGGTCCTGGAACCTGGCGATTCCTGCCGGTTCACAAAAGGTGGACGCTGCCCAAAAGTTCGTGACCTGGGCCACCAGCAAGGAATACATCCAACTCGTCGCCAAAACCAATGGCTGGGCCAATGTGCCCACCGGTACCCGCAAGAGCACCTACGCCTCGCCTGAGTTCCAGAAGGCCGCCCGTTTTGCTGCCGCCGAAAAGATGGCTATCGACAGCGCCAACCCAACCGATTCGACCCTGCCCAAGAGCCCGTATGTCGGTGTGCAGTTCGCTGCCATCCCCGAGTTCCAAGCCATTGGCATCGCCGTGGGTCAGCAGATGAGCGCTGCCCTGGCTGGCAAATCCACGGTAGATGCCGCCCTGAAGGCTTCGCAATTGGCGGCCGAGCGCGAAATGAAGAAGGCCGGTTATTACAAGTAAGGCAGATCAGGACTTATAAGACTATCAAATAGATAGCTTCTAGTCCTTTATACAAAAGGGCTAGAAGCTATTTTAATGACAAAACTGATTCACCAAGGCCTTTGTCCATGAACAGATTTATTCCCCGCATCCTGCTGGCACCTGCCGTGCTCACGCTCTTCCTGTGGATGATCGTGCCGCTGGTGATGTCGATCTATTTTTCGGTCATCCGATACAACCTGATGCAGCCGGACCAGACCGGCTTCATCGGGCTGGAGAATTTTGAATATTTCCTCACTGACCCGTCCTTCAGCACGGCGGTGAGCAACACCTTGTTGTTGCTGGGCACGGTGATTGTGCTCACGGTGGTGGTCGGCATCCTGCTGGCGCTGCTGGTGGACGCACCGTTTCCGGGGCGCAACATCGTCCGTATCCTGCTGATATCGCCGTTCTTCGTCATGCCCACGGTCAACGCGCTGCTGTGGAAACACATGATGATGAACCCGATTTATGGCGTGCTGGCGCAGGTCTGGATCTTCTTTGGCGCCAAGCCGGTGGACTGGCTCACCGACTGGCCGCTGTGGAGCGTGATCCTGATCGTCACTTGGCAATGGTTGCCGTTTGCCACGCTGATTTTTATCACCGCACTGCAAAGTATGGACCGCGAGCAGTTAGAGGCCTCGCGCATGGACGGCGCTACCTATTTGCAGCAATTACGTTACCTCTACATCCCGCACCTGGGCCGCTCGATGGCGGTGGTGGTGATGATCGAGATGATCTTTTTGCTCAGCGTCTTTGCCGAGATTTACACCACCACGGGTGGGGGCCCGGGGGATGCCAGCACCAACGTGGCATTCCTGATCTTCAAGCAGGCGCTGCTGAACTTTGACGCTGGCGTGGCTTCTGCCGGTGCTTTGTTTGCCGTGGTGCTGGCGAATATTGCCGGCATTTTTCTGATTCGTATGGTTGGCAAAAACCTCGATAAGTGAGCGCGACATGAATACCCAAAACAAGCTCTTGCTTTATGTGCGCACGCTGGCTGCTTGGGGCGTTGCCTTGCTGCTGTTTTTCCCGCTGGGCTGGCTGATATTGACCGCCTTCAAAACCGAGCTGCAGGCGATCTCGGTGCCACCACTGCTGCTATTCACTCCCACGCTGGAGAACTTTTCGATCGTGCAGGAGCGCAGTGACTATTTGCTGTACGCCAAAAACTCGCTGGTCACCAGCGTGGCCTCCACCATCCTCGGGTTGGCACTGGCGTTTCCGGCGGCTTATTCGATGGCGTTCTTCAAAGGCAAGTACACCAAGGACATCCTGATGTGGATGCTGTCCACCAAGATGATGCCCGCCGTGGGTGCGCTGGTGCCGATTTATGTCTTGGCACAGAACTCCGGTTTACTCGATACCCGCACCGGGCTGACCATCATCTTCACCTTGAGCAACCTGCCGATCATGGTCTGGATGCTGTATTCACAGTTCAAGGAGATTCCTGGCGAGATTCTGGAAGCCGCCCGCATGGACGGCGCCACGCTGTGGCAAGAGTTCCGCATGGTGCTGCTGCCGCTGACTTTGGGTGGGCTGGCATCAACCGGCTTGTTGTGCCTTGTGTTGAGCTGGAACGAAGCGTTCTGGTCACTCAACCTGAGCGCGGCCAAGGCCGGCACGCTGGCCACGCTGATTGCCAGCTACTCCAGTCCTGAGGGTCTGTTCTGGGCCAAGCTGTCCGCCGCGTCCTTCATGGCCATCGCACCGATCGTGGTGTTTGGCTGGTTCAGTCAAAAACAACTGGTGCAAGGTCTGACCTTCGGCGCCGTGAAATGATGAACACCCCCCGGCTTGCCCACTGCCCCGGCGACGGCCTTAGCTGTTGCCGCAAGTGGCCGCTTCGGTGCCTCAGCCAGAGGCAACGGCTCTTCGGGGCCGTCCAAACCTGCGCAGGCAGGTTGGGAGCTGCGGCCCTCAGCCCCTTGCAGGGGGCGGCGCCAGCAGCCCGGCAAAGCCGGTTCTGCGGCACCCCTGGCAGGGCGCAGTTGCACTCCACCGTTTGTATATAACAAGATTAGGAACAAATCCATGGCATACCTCCAACTCAGTGGCATCAACAAAGTTTTTGGTGAGGTCCGCGTCATCAAGGACCTGAACCTGGACATTCAGAAGGGTGAATTTGTGGTGTTTGTCGGCCCCTCAGGCTGTGGCAAATCAACCCTGTTGCGCCTGATTGCCGGACTGGAACAGATCAACGGCGGCAGCCTGCAACTCGATGGCCGCGACATCACCCACCTGCCTTCAAGCAAACGCGACCTGGCCATGGTGTTCCAGAGTTATGCGCTGTACCCCCACATGAGTGTGTTCGAGAACATGAGCTTTGCGCTCAAATTGGCCAAGGCTGACCCCCGCGTGATCAAGGAAAAAGTGGATCGGGCTGCCAAGATTCTGAACCTGACGCAATACCTGGACCGCACCCCCAAGGAGCTGTCGGGCGGGCAGCGCCAGCGCGTTGCCATTGGCCGCGCCATCGTGCGTGCGCCCAAAGTATTTCTGTTTGACGAGCCACTGTCCAACCTGGACGCGGCGCTGCGCGGCCAGACGCGCATCGAGATCGCCAAGTTGCACCGCGACCTGGGCGCCACCACCATTTATGTCACCCACGATCAGGTCGAAGCCATGACCCTGGCCGATCGCGTGGTGGTGCTGCGCGACGGCGTGATTGAGCAGGTCGGCACCCCGCTGGAGTTGTATGACCGCCCAGCCAACCAGTTTGTGGCGCAGTTCATCGGTACACCCCAAATGAACATCGTGTCTGCCAAACAAATGCCGTCATTACAAACCACGGCTGGCCTAACTCTTCCCGCAGACGGTTTTGTCGGTTTGCGGCCCGAAAACGTGATCCTGCACCCGGCCGACCAGGGTGTGCTGCAAGGCAAGGTGGATCTGGTCGAAGCGCTCGGAGCCGAGACGCTGATTTACGTCACCACCACACAAGGGGCACAACTGGTGTCACGCCAGAACGAACGCACACCGCTGCACACAGGCGACGCCGTAGGCATCCAGATCGACACCGACGCGGCCCATGTGTTTGACGCCAGCGGACGCATCACCCGCACCGGCCAGACCCATGAAACACCCACCCATTGATTGACCAACCACCTCATCACATCATGAACACCACCACAGCAGATCCGGCACTCACCATGCTTCACCTCGGTCTGGGCTCGTTTCACCGTGCCCACCAGGCGGTCTACATCCACCAGTTGCAACAGACCGGTGACCACCACTGGACATTGGCTAGCGGCAACATCCGCCCCGACATGAAAGACACCATCGACGCGCTGATCGCCCAGGGCGGCGCTTACACGCTGGAAACCGTCACGCCACACAACCAACACAGCTATACACGCATCACCGCGATCCAGACCGTGGTGCCGTTTGACGCCGAGCTCAGCGGTCTGGTGCACATCGGGGCCGATACCAGCACCCGCATCATCTCGTTCACCGTCACCGAAGCGGGTTACTACCTGGATGCCAAATACCAACTCGACCTGAACTTTGCTGACCTGCGTGCCGATCTGGCTGCGGCCAAGGTGAGTGAGCCGGTCTCGACCATCTACGGTGCACTCACCGTCATCCTGCGTGCGCGCATGGCCGCCAACGCCGGGCCGGTGACGCTGCTCAATTGCGACAACCTGCGACACAACGGCGAACGCTCGCGCGGCGGCCTGCTGCAGTTCATTGAGCTGCTCGGCGATGGCGCTCTGCTGGCCTGGGTGCAGACCAACACCACCAGCCCCAACGCCATGGTGGACCGCATCACCCCGCGCCCGACCCCTGAAGTGCGCGCGCGGGTGCTGGCCGCCACCGGCGTCGATGACCCGGCAGCCCTGATGGGGGAGAGCTTTATCCAGTGGGTGATTGAAGACAACTTCATTGCTGGTCGCCCGGCTTGGGAAACCGTAGGTGTCGAGATGGTCGATTCGGTGCAAGCTTATGAAGAAGCCAAAATCCGGCTACTCAATGCCTGCCACAGTTGTATTGCCTGGGCCGGCACGTTGGTGGGTTACACCTATATCCATGAGGGCACACTCGACCCGGTGATCCGTCAACTGGCCTACGACTACGTCACGGACGACACCATTCCTGTGTTGTTACCCTGTCCGATTGACCTGGAGGCCTACCGCGACGTGGTGTTGGACCGCTTTGGCAATCCGGCCATTGCCGACACCAATCAGCGCGTGGCGATGGACGCCTTTTCCAAAATTCCCGCGATGATTGCCCCCACCATCCGTGACCGCCTGGCGCGTGGTGAGACCATCCACAGCGTGGCCATGCTGCCCGCGCTGTTCCTGGCCTACCTGCAACGCTGGCATGCCGGGAAAATTCCCTATGCCTACCAGGACCAAGCGATGGACCCCGCCGCCGCGCACGCCATCTGCGCAGCAACCGACCCGGTCGCCGCTTTCTGCGCCAATGCCGTGTTGTGGGGCCCGCTGGTCAACGACGTGCGCCTGGTGCAAGCCATGCACACAGCGTTTCAACGTGTCACTCTGTTTGTCAAGAACCACACATCATGACCACCTCTTCCACCACCCGCCTGCAGGGTAAACATGCGCTGCTAACCGGTGCTGCCGGTGGCATTGGCCTGGCGGTAACCACGGCCTACCTGCAAAACGGCGCACGCTGCACGGTGGCCGATATCGGCAGCTCACCCACACCGGCGTTGGCAACACTGATGGCGGCCCACCCGGACAGCTTGCAATACCTGCCCACCGATGTCACGCAACTGCCACAAATAGATTCCCTGATTGAATCGGCTGCCAGCCGATTCGGACCGATCACCACGCTCTACAACAACGCCGCCATTTTTGACATGGCGCCTCTGCTGGAAAGTGGTGAGGCCATGTATGACCGGATTTTTGCCGTCAACGTCAAGGGGGCCTTCTTTGTGTTGCAAAAGGTGCTGGCACACATGGTGGCCCACCAACAGCCTGGCTGTGCGGTGATTAACATGGCCTCACAGGCGGGCCGCCGCGGTGAAGCGCTGGTGTCGCACTATTGCGCCAGCAAAGCCGCCATCATCAGCTACACCCAAAGCGCGGCGCTGGCCATGGCGCCACACAAGATCCGCGTCAACGGTATTGCGCCGGGGGTTATCGCCACACCGATGTGGGCCGGGGTTGATGCCCTGTTTGCCAAATACGAACACCTGGCCATCGGTGAAAAGAAAATCCAGGTCGGCAAAGCCGTGCCACTGGGCTATATGGGTGACCCGAGCGACATCTGCGGCGCTGCGATTTTCCTGGCCAGCGACGAGGCCGCTTACATCACAGCACAGACGCTCAATGTCGACGGTGGTAACGTGATGAGCTGAAAGAGGCCACCATGTCAAGCTTGCCACGTCAAATCAAACCCGAGCTGGAGCGCGACCACGACCGCTCCTCTGAGCTGGGCTACGAGACACCAGACGGTTCCGGCTTTATCCGCTGCCTCTCGCATGGTTTTCCGACCCCGCTGGCGCGCTGGCACCACCATGACGAGTACGAACTGCACCTGATCACGGCGACCTCGGGAAAGGTCTTTGTCGGCGACTGGATCGGGCACTTCCAGCCCGGGCACGTGGTGCTGACGGGCCCGCGCCTGCCTCACAACTGGGTCAGCGCCGACGTACCCGATGGGGGTGTTCCACAACGCGACTTGGTGATCCAGTTTTTGCACCAACCCATTGAAACCGCCAGCCAGCACATCGTTGAACTGCTTGAGGTGCTCCCCCTTCTGGAGCGAGCCAAACACGGCATCGAGTTTTTTGGCATCTTTCCCCAAGCTGCCGCACACTGGCAGCGCATCAAGGCCCATCAGGGGTTGGCGCGTTTCGCGGCATTTTGTGACTTGATGGGTGAACTGGCACGGTGCACCGATTTCCGGCTGCTGTCCACCAGCCAGATGCAAAGCATGGACAGCGACACCCAGCTCGATCAGATCAACGCCATTCTCAGTCGCATCAGCGAAAACTTGTCTGAACCGATCTCGGCGGCCGACATGGCGCGCGAACTGGACATGAGCGAAAGCAGCTTCTCACGTTTCTTCCGCCGCACCACTGGCAACACCTTCACCGATTTTGTCAACCACGTTCGGGTCAGTCGCGCTTGCCAGTTGCTGATGGAATCCAACTTGTTAATCACCCACATTGGTTACCAGGTGGGCTTCAACAACATCGCCAATTTCAACCGACGTTTTCTGGACATCAAGGGCATGACACCCAGCGACTACCGTCGCCAAGCTGCCATTCGCTTTGGCACCAGCACCACACCACCAACATATCATGTATCTCGGCATTGACCTCGGCGCGACGCAACTGGCCTGACTGGCAGACGGTGGCACCGAGTCTGAGGTTTGCAAGCCACTGCCAGTGGCGCAACCGTTCGAACCCGGCACCGCACAGAGCCAGTTGTTGTCGCAACGTCATGCAGACTTCCTGACACTCTACCCAGCAGTGAAGGATCTGCCTTAAATTAACAAAGGTTTTATGCCTGAAAACCTTGTATTATAAGGTCTAGACACTATGTTTTTTGCAGTATCCCGACTTGTGAACAATCAGCGACTGAGCACCTTGCGAATGGCTTGTGCCAACTCTTCGGCAACAAATTTGGCCACGTAACCATCTGCACCCACTTTACGCACATGGTCTTCATTGGTGGCACCGGTAAGAGATGAATGAATCACCACCGGGATATTGCTAAAACGCGGGTCTTGTTTGATGTTGCGGGTGAGGGTAAAACCATCCATCTCGGGCATTTCCAGGTCGGTTAGCACCAGCGCCACCTTATCTTGGATGGTTTTACCCTGCGACTCGGCCTCTGTCGACATGGCTTTGAGGCGGTCCCAGGCTTCCTGGCCAGTCTTGGTCATGATGTAAGGCACCTCCATCGACTTCAGGCCCTGCTCGATCATCATGCGTGCGACCGGCGAGTCGTCGGCGGCCAGCACCACCGTGCCCGGTGGCAATTGCAGCTTGCCAGTCACCTCGACATCTGAGGAATGTTGTTC
>WSSedL1CaDRAFT_10001269_pt1 | contig 15189 bp, 13 predicted proteins | sample WetSurSL1Cattail_FD_9464 | JGI IMG/M metagenome (IMG submission 9464)
TCCGCCTCTAAAGTACGCAAAGTAACCGTAAGCATTTTTTGAGATATATCGTCAATTGCGCGGTTAATTTCGTTAAACCGCATAGTGTTTTCGTCCCCGAGCGTAATAATTACAAGCAGGGACCATTTATCGCCAAAGCGGTCTAATACGTTTCTTACCGGGCATTTTTTTAAATTGCAAATATTTTGTTTTTTCTCTTCTGTTAATCCAACCGATTTCTGCATTTCTTTCCTTTTGGTAAGCGTCTTACTTTTTTGCGCCTTCTTGACGCAGGCCGATTTATTATTTATTTTTCGGTTACTAAAAGTAAGTTATTTACTTTTACTTTGCAACTTTATTTTGGTTATATACTATACATTATTAATTTTATAATTAAAGGAGTACGAGATGAGTTTAATGAAAGCGGTTAGGATTTACAAATACGGCGGTATTGAAGAACTAAAATATGAAGACGCCCCAGTCCCTCAAATTAAACCGAACGAGGTTCTTGTTAAAATTAAAGCCGCGGGAATTAACCCTGTGGAAGTTTCGATAAGAGAAGGGAAATTTGCTTCTTTCATTCCGGTTGACTTCCCTTATATTTTAGGTTACGACGCCGCCGGAGTAGTAGAAGAAACAGGCGCTGACGTAACAACGCTTAAAGCGGGGGACGAGGTTTATGGGTATTTGCGTTTTGGTTCAAACGGAGCTTACGCGGAATACGCCGCAGTCCCGGCCGAACTGCTTGCGCTTAAACCGAAAAACATTGATTTCATTCACGCCGCGGCAGTTCCAATTACAGGACTAACAATATGGCAGTCATTTTTTGAGCATGCGAACCTGAAAAAAGGAGACCGCGTTTTTATAAACGGCGCTTCCGGAGGAACAGGAGTATTCGCCATACAAATTGCGCACAATACTGGCGCGTACATAGTCGCGACTTCCTCACCTAAAAACTTTGGCTTTCTTAAAGAGCTTGGAGCCGACGAGACGCTTGATTACAAAAATCTAAATCCAACTGAAATTAAAGAGAAGTTTGATTCCGTTTTAAACCTAGCCGCTATAAGCTCCGATGAAGTAAGTAAACTATATGATTTGCTTAAACCAAACGGAATAATTATTTCCTTAACTTCCGCTCCGGATGAAGCGCTTGCAAAAGCTAAGAACATACGCAGCGTAAGGTTGTCTTCCAGAGGCGACGCCGCGCAGTTAAAACAGTTAGCCGCTTTAATTGAGGCTGGCGTTTTAAAACCGGTAGTATCAGAGACGCTTAATTTGAGCCAGATACAGCTTGCACACGAGGAAATACAATCCAACCACACAAAAGGTAAAATTGTAATAGACGTAGCTTCAGGCATATAAGGCGCAAGCGCTTTATTTATTTTATTTGGGAGCGCGCGGGCTGGGGAGCCCGCGCCACGAATTTAAAAAACTTTATTACTGAGTCGAATGATAAAACAAATGCAATCATTAGCCTTCGACAGGCGCTGGCTCCGTCTGCCGAAATGACTAAGCCATCAAAACAAGACATAGTATTTTATTGCTGGGTCCCTCTGTAAATTAATGCCTGGGTTGCGCCGTTATATCCAATAATAAACACGCTCTTATCTTTCATCCATATTTTTCTTAAACTTGATTGATTGGCTTTACTGTAAAACTGGTTATATATATGCCAACTGCTCCCATTCCAGTGTATTATTAATTCTCTGTCGCCGCAAATAAATACATTATTAGTCGCAGTTCCGCGAACGCAATTCATCATAGAAAGCCCTGTCATATTTTCGATAGGCGCATTATATGGAATATTGGATAACTTCCAATTACCTGCTTTCCCTTCATAACACAATGCGTCTACAAGATATAGTTTATCCGCCGAATACCCCCATGCGCTTACAAAACCGCCGTACAAAGTTGTGCTGTCTGGATTTATTCCCCCCTTAACAATCGTTTGCCATGACAAGCCATCATATTGCAATACAACCCCCTCTCCTGTGCTCTCATGATCTCCAACAGCATAAATATGCTTGCGGTCAAATCCCCAAATATCTCTCAAAGCAAAATTTGTCCCGCTGTTTTGCTTTGTCCAGGTATTCCCGTCGTAATGAAGAATAACCCCATTCCAACCAACAGCAAAAAGATTTGTAGAACTGCTTCCCCAGATTGCAAGCAGTTGGTTATACTGGCTGAATTTCCACGTCGTCCATGTTTTCCCATCCCAATGAGCTATTAAAGAATACGCATTCATATCCACACTATAAAACCCAACAGCCCAAATATCGTTTTCTCCAAAACCGTAAATTCCACATAAAGTGCCTTCAAGATAATCAATGCGTTTCCATGAAACACCGTCCCAGTGGATAATATTTGTTGCTATGTATGGGTTTAATGAAAAGTTTACAAATCCAACTGCATAAACATTATTGATATCAGTTCCCCAAATGTTTTCGAGAAAACACTGCCACACGCCAATTGTATCTACCTGCCATGTAAAGTTATGGCTTGTTGTATCGGCTTCAGGATTTACAGAAACAGAATTCTCCTTTTTACAATTTACATTTAACAGGGCTAAAAGCATAAACGCTAAGACCCAAAGGCTATTTTTCTTCATAATATAATCTCATTTAGTAGTTTAAACCTGCTATCCTAATTTATCTAAAAACAGAACCCGACCCCAAAACGCCACCAGCCTTTGTCTAATGAGCCGCTCTCGTACTGGTAGTCTACTTCGGGAATTATTTTTGTTTTTCCGCTGGGGATAGAGACTCCAAAACCGGCGACGCGGCTTTTATTTATAAAATCGTCCACTGCATCTGACACAAAAGAAAGACCGTCTACAACTCCCCCCACTAAACTATAAAAATTAAAATGGATATACGGCTCAACTCCCTCAATATCTCTGCTAAAGGTAACGCCATATTTCAGGTACGAATATTCCCTGTAAAAATATCCAAAACCTAAATTCAGACTGCAATCAAAATCTGTAAAATCAGCCGGGTTAATTTGTTTCCGCAAAGAAACGTCAAAAACATATGGAGGGAAATAGCGTAAACCTGTTTCAAATTTTAATGGCAGCCCATACGAAAAGCCTATAGAAGGCGAAATAGCAAAATACTTTAACGCCGATTCAGAATTATCAATTTCCATGTGATCGAGTCCCAGGTTTACAGTATAATCGCCTTCAGGCAAAGTTTTACCAGTGTAAAAATTGCTTGAAGAGACGCACCCGTAAAAGCCCGCCATAACAGGCAGAAGAAGAATAATTAATTTAAGTAGTTTTCCCATTTATGTTTCCCGCTCGGTTATTAAAATATTAACGAATAATATGACAAAAAAGCTATAATACTTTAATTGCCATTTTTTTACTGAAGGCGTTTAATTTTAACATAGGAATTCCCTTTCATAAAACCCCGCCCTAATTTTTCTTTCTTACATAAATAAAAAGCAACTCTTATGAACCCCAAAGAGAGAATTTGAAGCGTTTATAAAAATCCCCTGACAGGTCAATAATTTTAGAGCCAGAAAATATCCCTTATATTTTCTAAAAACTGTTTGCAATATTAAAGATAACGCCGTCAAATATCAACAATTAATTGACTTCTACGATGTTTTGCAATGTTATCGGTTCGTCAAACAGGCGCTTTTTAATTGCGAACAAATAAAATCCGTCTTTTTTTATAACCGGACTGTTTTCCAACGATAAACCTGCCGAATATTTTGCAATAAGATTATTGGTCAGCAGATTGTAAACCGATATTTCAGAAGAGTCGGCCTTAATAATGTACTTCTGCCGCTTATATATTTTACCCGGGAACAGCTCTATAAACTGTTTTGAGGAATATTCCGGATTTTCTTCTGGCGATGTTACGCCAATCGTATTTTTTAATTTGAAGAAATAATTATCATCATTTTCGTCTATGCAGTAATTTTCGGTTTTGGCAATATTTTTATAATTGTTAGTCTGACCGCCGCCAATGTCAATATAATTATCAATATCGGGATGATTCAGATAACTAATCCAGCATGAATCCGGAGGCAAATCGGCAGAGCTTATATCAGCGCCGGAAACAAACTCGGCCGAACCGGAGTAATTTTTATATAATTGAAGATATTTTTTTACGCCCAAGTATTTAACCAAAAACTTTGTATAAATCCCGGCTGCAGGATACGCTATTGAAGCGTCCTGCTGCAAAAAACCGTTTTTACCGAATAATGATTTAACGTCTAAGAAATTGTTTTTTAGCATGAAAAGGCCTGTTTGGTTTACAACATCTTTTTCAAGTCCGCCTCTGCCGCCAAACGCAACTGCAAAACCTTCCTGCAAAAAAGGATTAGTATAAAGATCTATTCTGCTGAATTTGTAATTAATAAGTAGGTGCAAAAGCTCGTGAAGATGACAGTTATATGTTGAGATTATGCAGTCATACGATACGTCGTACAGTCCTTTTGCCTTGTATCCTGTAAGCTTTTCCATTTCGTCTTCGTCGCGGCATAAGTAATATATAGTTTTCTGTTCCGATAGATTTTTTATTTCTTCACTGCTAAACTCAAGCAGAGATAGTATGCCGTCTACAAACTTATCAAGTTGTTTAATTGAGTAATCGTTTATCAGAGCCGCATCGCTGACTTTAAAACTAAAGTATTTACTTTTTTTATTTATCCAGTTTGCGCAATAGTAATATTCGTTAGATACCAATTGCGACTTGTAAAACAAATATTCTTTTTGAAGATTTTTGGAAGGGACTGAAATTATTAATTTTGCATAATCCCCCGTTACAGGTTCAATTTTGTACTCGTACTTAATCCGCCCCTGTTTAAGGTCGTTCTTCACTGAAGGATCAAAATCGTTAGCGGCAATAAATTTATTTTTAGCTTCAGGGAATTCAATCCCCAAACGATGCGCGCTATTCAACTCCTGAGGCAACACAAGTTTTTCCAGTTCGGGAGAATCGTTTATCAGCAGATTGATAAATTGTTCGGCCGCTTTATTATTCAATCCCTGCGGATAAGTCTGCATAATGCAGAAGACCGCAATAGTAATTGTTTTGAAGATATTTAACGTAAAGCGCTTTAACTGCAACAGTTCGACTCCCTTGTTTTATATTTAGTTAAAAATAATATTTCCCTAAAAATAAAACCATGCAATAAGGAGGTCGCTAAATTTAGCGGAATGCGCGGGCAAATTTTGAATTATTTGAGATCAGCCTATGTTTAAATTTGCATAATTGTTTTTTATTTTCTGTATTTATGGTTAATAGGGTTTTTATTATCTTTGTGCATTAAATTTTTATAGGGTTAAAATGACTTCAAGAGAAATAAGACAGCAGTTCATCGATTTTTTCAAAAGTAAAGAACACAGAATTGTGCCAAGTTCGCCTGTAGTGCCGTTTGACGATCCGACGCTTCTTTTTACAAACGCCGGTATGAACCAGTTTAAAGACGTTTTTCTTGGCAAAGGAACGCGCGAATATAAGCGCGCGGCCGATACCCAAAAATGCATACGCGTAAGCGGCAAGCATAACGATCTTGAGGAAGTCGGCTACGACACTTATCATCATACTTTTTTTGAAATGCTGGGCAACTGGTCTTTTGGCGATTATTATAAAGCCGAAGCTATCGAATGGGCTTGGGAACTGCTTACTGAATGGTGGAAGCTCCCTAAAGAAAGACTTTGGGCTACCGTTTACCAAACCGACGACGAAGCTCTTGAACTCTGGAAAACCAAAACAGACATAAACCCAAGCCACATACTGCGCTTTGGCGATAAAGATAATTTTTGGGAAATGGGCGAAACCGGCCCCTGCGGTCCCTGTTCCGAAATTCATATTAACCTAACTGACGATTACGATAATCCTAAATATGTTAACGCTGGAGTTCCTGAATGCATTGAAATCTGGAACTTAGTATTTATACAATATAATAGAGAGCCTGACGGTCATTTAATAGACCTGCCTTCTAAACATGTGGATACAGGCATGGGCTTTGAAAGAGCATGCGCTGTAATTCAGGGCAAAAATTCAAATTACGATACCGACGTGTTTACTCCTTTAATAGATAAAGTTGCGGAAATATCAGGCGTTAAATACGATACGGAAGCCAATAAAATTCCAATGCGCGTTATTGCCGATCATATCCGTACGCTTACTTTTGCAATTGCGGACGGAGCTGTTCCAGGCAACGACGGAAGAGGCTATGTATTGCGCAGAATATTAAGACGAGCCGCCAGATACGGCCGCAAGCTTGGCTTAACTAAACCGTTTTTGTTTTCTCTTGTTGAAGTTTTGGTAGAGACTATGGGAGATATTTTCCCAGAAATAGCAGAGAAACAAAGTTATATTGAAAAAGTAATTAAAGCCGAAGAAGTTAGCTTTAACCATACTCTTGACCGCGGAATAGAACTTTTTGAAAGTATTATTGCAGATCTGAAAGCCGATAATAAAAATATTATCCCCGGCGAAGACGTATTTAAATTGTACGACACTTACGGCTTCCCCGTCGATTTAACAAACGTAATGGCAAAAGAAAAAGATTTTACTATTGACGAAGTTAAATTTACAGAGCTAATGGGCGCGCAAAAACAAAGAGGCAGAGAAGCTAATAAAGATAAATTTGCTTCTGTTAGTTTTGTGCTTAACGATCTTTCCGCTTTTGATATTTCAGGCGACGCTAAATCGGAATTTACAGGCTACGACGAGCTAAAAACTAAAGCTAAAATTACTGGTCATAAAAAAGACGAAGATAAAGACTTAGTGATATTAGATAAGACTCCTTTTTATGTAGAGTCCGGCGGTCAGGCGGACGACCTTGGCAAACTTTATATAAACTCTAATCCGTTTAACGTAATTGACGTGACTAAAGTTGAAGGCAAAACGATACATGTTCTGGAAAATGAAAACGACGCGCAGATAGTTACAGGCGCAGAGGTTCTTGCCGAAGTTGACAGCGTAAGAAGATGGGACATAATGCGCAATCACTCAGCCACTCACTTTCTTGACGCCGCGCTTAGAAAAATTCTCGGTTCTCATGTTCAGCAGGCTGGTTCATTTGTTGGCCCGGATCGTCTTCGTTTTGATTTTTCTCACTTTGCAAAAGTTTCTGAATCCGAGTTAGCCGACGTTGAAGCTCTTGTTAACGAAGAGTTACGGCTAAATATTCCGTTGACGCATCATCGCGACATCCCTTTTGACGAAGCAAAAAAAATGGGCGCGTTAATGTTCTTTGGCGATAAATACGGCGACAAAGTAAACGTAGTTCAGTTTGGCGATTTCAGCATGGAGTTCTGCGGAGGCATTCACGTCCGCAACAGTTCAGAAATTGGACTGCTAAAAATTATCAGCGAGTCTTCAAGCGCAAGCGGAATAAGAAGAATTGAAGCCGTTACTGGCGCAGGAGTAGAACAGTATATTAATTCTCAATTACTTAGCATAAAAACTTCGGAAGAGAAATTTGCCGAACTTGCAGAAAGCAAACGCAAACTTGAAAAAGAGATTGCCGAACTAAAAATGAAAGGCAAATTATCGCAGGTTGATACGGCTCTTGCAAAGTTTACGAAAGTAAATGGAATAAAAGTTTACAAATCAAAAGTGGCCGCCGATAACATGGACGAACTGAAATCATTCGGCGACGAACTAAGAAACAAAATTAAAGACGGCGTAGGCGTCTTAGCCGCAAAGATTGAAGACAAAGTCGGTTTAGTCTGCATCGTTTCTGATTCGATTATAAAAGAAAAGAACCTAAGCGCAGGCAAGATAGTAGGCGATCTGGCAAAGATAGTCGGCGGCGGCGGCGGCGGCAGACCGCATCTAGCAACCGCAGGCGGCAAAGACGTTGAAAAAATTAACGAAGCTCTCGATCAGGTTGAAAAGACCGTTGAGAAATGGATAAAATAAAAAAATGGATTCCTTCGTTTTTTCTTCTTCCTCTTTGTATTTATCTCTGCCTTCACCGCGGAGAATATACTTTAATTGATAATGCCGACTTAGTCATTCACGAAGCCGGGCATTTGTTCTTTTTTATTTTCGGTCATTTTATTTATACTGCTGGAGGAACATTAATGCAAATGCTCCTCCCTTCTTTAATTATCTGGTATTTTTTTAGGAACAGTTACCGCTTTGGAACTCAGGTTTCTCTTTTATGGCTCGGTCAAAATCTGATAAACATAAGCGTATATGCCGCAGACGCGCAGGCTCAAAAACTGCCTTTGCTTGGCGGAGATCATGTTTATCACGACTGGGCTTACATGCTTGGCGCATTAAATATGCTCCCGTACGACGCCTACGTAAGCGACTTCTTTTTTGGTCTTGCAATTATTGTATTTATATTATTAGTTATAGTATGTCCACTTATTTTTGTCGAGTAACATTTATGAAATTTTTCTTTTTTCTTCTCTTGCTCCCATTCGCGTTTATTTTTCCGCAGGAAGGAGTTATTAAAACCTTTTATTCTAACGGCATAGTTGAATCTGAAATTACTTATTTAAATAAGATAAGAGACGGATTAGCAAAGTTTTATTATGAAGACGGAACGTTAAAAGAAGAAAGAAATTATTCTAACGGAAGAATTGAAGGGTCGGTAAAAACGTTTCACAAAAACGGAAAGCTGAAAGAATCATTTTTTATTGAAGAAGGCAAACGCTCAGGCGCATATATTACATCTAATGAAGACAGCTCCGCTTCCAAAACCGCTAACTTTGCTTCAGGCATTTTATATATTCCCCCTAAAGAAGAGCCAGTAGCTACGGCGGCTCCGGCAAAAAAGAAATTTGTTACGCCGGCGCCAAAACCCAGAAAAGGAATGACCTACGAAGAAAAAATTGTAGCCTCGCTTGAACCTCGTAAAACAACCGAAGCTGATACGCTCCCAATCGATCCTAAATCCGGTTATTATCTTTCCGTACAGGAAATGCCAAAACCAGTAGGCGGGTATGAAGCTTTACAAAAAAAACTAACGTATCCCAAAGAAGCTCTTGATAAAAAAATTGAGGGCTCGATAGTTTTGTACGCTTACGTAAACGAAGACGGCGACGTTACAAAAACAGAAGTAGTTAAAAGTCTTGGAGGCGGGCTTGACGCCGCTGCGGAAGTTGCAGTTTTTTATTGCAGATTTAAACCTGGCCGTCAGGCCGGGAAAGCGCAAAAAGTAAAAATGCTTCTTACGCTTGATTTTAAACTTCCAGACGTTAATAAATCTGCTGAAACGCAAAAATAATTTAACATTTCTTTAATTTGATTATATAATATTTTGTATTATTTTTGTCATATGGAATTTATTAATAAATATATAGTTTTGGATCTGCATCATCATTACAGCGCATTTTTTTATGCCGATGGCAGGTGACGTCTATTATTTTACGACTACCAACCCCGGCGAAAGCCGGGGTTTTGCGCTTTAAAGGGAAATATTATGGAAAATGGAAATCTGAAGCTTGCGCTTCAAAAAAAAGGAAGATTAACTGATAAATCGTTAGAACTACTTAAAAACTGCGGAATAGATATAGAAAATTATTCCGAAAGATTAGTAGTGACTTCAAAAAATTATAAAATTGACGTCCTCTTTTTACGCGACGACGATATACCTGAATACGTACAGGACGGCGTTGCAGATATTGGTATTGTAGGCGAAAATGTAATTGTTGAAAAAAAAGCCAAAGTAACTTATTTAGAAAAACTTGGCTATGGCCGCTGCAAGCTTATGATTGCGGCTCCTGAAAATTCTCTCCCCAAAACGGTTAAGGATATCGACGGAAAAAGAATAGCTACTTCATACCCTTCTATCTTAACTTCATATCTTAACGAAAATAATCTTACGGCAAAAATTATTGAAATTAGCGGTTCTGTAGAAATCGCTCCTTCGCTTGGAGTAGCGGATTTAATCTGCGATATAGTTTCTACAGGCAACACGCTTACAATGAATAAGCTAAAAAAATCTTTTAGCGTATTCGATTCCGAAGCCGTTCTTATTTCTGCAAACAGCAAGTTTGAAGACGATTCTAAAAACGAAGTCTTAAAAGATTTGTTAAGAAGAATCCGTTCGGTGCTGACGGCTAAGAATTCTAAATATCTGATGATGAATATTCCTAAGGAATCATTAAAGAAAATTTCGGAAATTATTCCTTCGTTAAAGAGCCCTACAATTTTAAGTCTTGCCGATGAAAAAATGTTGGCGGTTCACGCTGTAATTCCTTCAGATAAATTTTGGCACATTATAGACGATCTGAAAAGAGAAGGCGCGTCTGGTATTTTATTACTTCCAATTGATAACATGATTGTATGAAAAACTATTTTTACAAAGACCTGACGGAACAGGAACGCTCCGCGCTCTTAAAACGCCCGGCAATAGATTTTGAGAAAACATTTGCAATAGTAAAACCAGTTTTGTCTGCAATCAGAACAGACGGTTTATCCGCCGCTCTGAAATATGCAAAAGAACTTGACGGTTTTGAAGGCGATGAACTTTTAGTAAGCGAAGAGGAATTTCTTGAAGCCGAAAAACTTTTAGACGATAAAATAAAACAGGCGTTAAAAGCAGCCGCGGCTAATATTGAAAAATTTCATAGCAAACAATTTCCATCCGGTTACGCTGTAGAAACTCTTGAAGGAATAAATTGTTCAAGAGAATTCAGACCGATAGATAATGTCGGATTATATATTCCGGGCGGCAACGCCGTTCTTCCTTCTACCATGTTGATGCTTGGCATACCTGCTAAAATTGCGGGCTGTAAAAGAGTAATAGCCTGTTCTCCTTCTAAAAACGGAAAGATCAATCCTCCTTTGCTCTATGCTGCAAAGTTATGCGGCATAAACGAATTTTATAAAATCGGGGGTTCTCAGGCAGTTGGGCTAATGGCTTATGGCGCAGATGGCATTGGAAAAGTAAATAAAATTTTCGGACCCGGCAATCAATATGTCACCGCCGCTAAGATGCTTTTAACTACCGAATTTTCAGGCTGCGCAATAGACATGCCTGCCGGTCCAAGCGAAGTATTAGTTATAGCGGATAACAATTCCAACCCAGCTTTTATCGCTTCCGATTTACTTTCACAGGCTGAGCATGGCGCTGATTCGCAGGCTGTTCTTGTATGCCTTTCTGAACAAACTGCAAATAGAACTTTTGCAGAATTAGAAAAGCAATTAAACGAATTGCCCCGAAAAGAATTTGCTTCTAAGGCTCTTGCTAACTCTTTTATTCTTATTGTCGATTCAATTGATTCGGCTATAGACTTTAGCAACAGCTATGCTCCGGAGCATTTAATTCTGCATGTCGCAAACCCGGACTCTTACAAAGGTAAAATTATAAACGCCGGTTCTGTTTTCCTTGGCGAATACTCGCCTGAAAGCGTTGGCGATTATGCGTCCGGCACAAATCACTCTCTGCCAACTTACGGATTTGCAAAGACATACAGCGGAGTTAACGTAGAAGCTTTTATGAAATCTTTAACCTTTCAGCATTTATCAAAAGAAGGGTTAAAAAATATTTCAGAAACAGTAAGCATACTTGCCGATACGGAAGGATTAACGGCTCATAAAAATGCAGTAACAATAAGGTTAAAATAAAATGATTACGGATTTAGTCAGAGAAAACATTAAAAGATTATTACCATATACATGCGCAAGAGATTTGTATAGTAAAGGAATACTTTTAGACGCAAACGAAAACAGCTTAGGTTCTTCAGTAGGCGAATTTGAAAGCCTTACTCTTGACCTTAACCTTAACCGTTATCCTGATCCGCATCAAAATGATCTAAAAGAATTAATTGGCAGTCATCTATCAATAAAAAAAGAGAATTTATTTTTCGGCGTCGGTTCCGACGAACTGATTGATCTGCTAATCAGAATTTTTTGCGAGCCGCGCTTAGATACCGTTATCATTGCCGAACCTACTTACGGCATGTATAAAGTAGCCTGCGATATTAATAACGTTGCGACGAAAGAAGTCAGACTCAACGATAATTTTGACGTGAATATAAATAATATTGAAGCTGCGTTTGATCCGACAGTTAAAATGATTTTTCTATGTTCGCCTAATAATCCGACGGGAAACCTTATTAGTAAAAAAAGCATAGTAGAACTTGCGCAAAAATTTAACTGCGCTATTGTTGTGGACGAAGCATATATTGATTTTGCTGAACAGGGATATTCAATTATCAGCGAAATTGAAAACTACCCCAATATTATAGTAATACGAACTTTTTCCAAAGCCTGGGGTTTAGCGGCCATAAGACTTGGCTATTGCATAGCCGATCCGGAAGTTATAAGCTATCTTTTTAAAATAAAGGCTCCTTATAATATAAATATACTTACCCGCTCCGCTGTTGAAAAAGCGATTGAAAATGTAAATAGAAAAAACGAATTTGTTTCTATTCTGATTTCCGAAAGAGAAAGGCTTTCTAAAGCTTTTAAGAATATTAAAGGCATAACAGACGTTTATCCAAGCGACGCGAATTTTATTTTGATAAGATGCAAAAACGCTAAAGCAGTTCAGAAAGAACTTGCAGAACGAGGCGTTGTAGTAAGAGACAGAAGCGGTCAGATAATGCTTCAGGACTGCCTGCGAATTTCCGTTGGAACAGAACCTGAAAACAATAAACTTATTGAACAATTAACAATAGTATTAAATAAGAACTAATAATATGTATAAACTAATTTTAGACAAAGAATTCTTCGACCTGGATAAAGACATATCCTACGGATTAGTCTCAGGTCTTAAAACATTGGCGCGCAGAGGCTTTGCCTTTGAAGTAAACGATTTCAAACTTACTGAAGACGACAAATTATTTTTAGTCTTAAAGTCAGAAGGCGTTTTCTTAAATCGTCAATCGATAAACAATAAAAAAATATTTGTTGTCGCTGCAAAAAAATCAGCAGACAAAAACGCAATAATTGTTTCATCAAAATCCGATATAAAGAACTTTGAACAGGCAGTTAACGTTGTTTTAACAAAACTTAGAACTGCCGTTAAAAAGAGAAAAACAAAAGAAACAGATATTTCTATTGAAGTATCGTTAGACGGCAAGGGCGAATCAAAAATAGACACAGGCATCGGGTTCTTTGATCACATGCTGGAACAAATTGCCCGGCATGGAAACATAAACCTCCGCGTAGCCGTTAAAGGCGATCTCAATGTAGACGAACATCATACTGTTGAAGACGTCGGCATTGCGCTTGGAACTGCTATCAGCGAAGCGCTTGGAGAAAAAGTCGGCATTAAAAGATATGGTTTTTATCTTCCCATGGACGACTCAATTGCCCGCTGCGCGCTTGATCTTGGCGGAAGAAGTTATTTAAATTTTAAATGTAAATTCAGCAGAGAAAAAGTCGGCGAGTTCCCTACGGAGTTAACCGAAGAGTTTTTCCGCGGTATTTCCGGAGGTCTAAAAGCCAATGTTTACATTAGAGCAAAAGGCGATAACGATCATCATAAAATTGAATCGATATTTAAAGTCTTTGCGAAATCGCTAAATGAAGCTTGCAGAGCCGATGAACGCAGCGAAGGAATTCTCCCCTCGACAAAAGGAACATTATGATTGCAATAATCGATTATGGAGCTGGAAACGTCGCTTCTGTCGCTAATGCAATTGAAAAACTCGGTAAAGAATTTGTCATTACAAATAACGAGTATACAATTTATAAAGCGGAAAAAATTATTTTCCCCGGAGTTGGAGAAGCGTCTTTTGCAATTAGACAATTACACTTATTAAATCTATTTTCATTCATTCGAATGATAAAAAAACCAATGCTCGGCATTTGTCTTGGAATGCAGCTTATGTGCGAATTTTCAGACGAAGGAAACACTTCATGCCTCGGTATTTTTCCCGGCAGAAACGTTATGTTCGATTCTAAGCTTTGCACTGTTCCGCATATGGGATGGAACGAAGTAAAACAGATAAAACAGAGCAAACTGTTCGATGGAATAAAAGACAACGAATTCTTTTACTTCGCTCATTCATATTATCTTCCGGTAAATGAATTCACTACCTCTACTGCAAATCATTCGGTTGACGTTACGGCTTCAATTGAAAAAGATAATTTTTACGGAGTGCAGTTTCACCCTGAAAAATCGGGCGAAGCCGGACTTCATTTCTTTAATAATTTTATTAATTTATGATTGTAATACCAGCTATAGATATTTATAACGACCAGATTGTGCGGTTAAAAAAAGGCGATTTTAATCAAATCACTTATTACGATAAAACTCCTCTCGAACAGGTTAAGCTTTACAAATCGTTCGGGTTCAACCGTATCCATATTGTTGACCTTGCCGGCTCTAAAGACGGTAAAATAAACATTGCCGATACGCTTAACAGTATTAAGCGCGAAACCGGCTCAATGATTGAGTTCGGCGGAGGAATAAGAAATATTGAATCGGTTAATCAGCTTATTGATCTTGGCGTTGATAAAATAATAATCGGCTCTCTTTCTATAAAAAATAAGCCTGAATTTGAAAAAATAATTTCAGCTCATGGCTCGAATAAATTTATAATAGCAACTGACGTAATGAACAATATGGTAGCAGTATCCGGATGGATGGAAACCACTGCTACGCCGCTTGAAGAGCATATTAAATATTGTCTTTCGCTTGGCGTAGATACTTATCTTTGCACTGATATTTCTAAAGACGGAATGTTGAGCGGATTAAATTTTTCATTGTATGAAAATACTATGGCGGAATTCCCCTCTATTAATATTATTGCTTCCGGAGGCGTTAAAGATATTAACGATATTAAAGAAACCGCAAAACGGAATTTATACGGCGTTGTAATAGGCAAAGCTATATACGAAAACAAAATAAACCTAAAGGAGCTATCCGAAATTGGTAAGTAAAAGAATCATCCCCTGCCTTGATATTAAAGAAGGCAGAGTTGTTAAGGGGACTAATTTTGTTAATTTAGTAGACGCCGGATCGCCAGTAGAACTTGCGCAGAGATACTCTGACAAAGGCGCGGACGAGCTTGTTTTTTTAGATATAACCGCATCGGCAGAAAAAAGAAAAACGCTTATCAAATTAGTAGCCGAAGTCGCCAAGGCGATTAGAATCCCTTTTACTGTAGGCGGAGGCATAAGCGAAATAAGCGATATTGAAGCCCTGCTGAAAGCAGGCGCGGATAAGGTTTCGCTCAACTCGTCTATTGTAAAGAACCCAGCGCTTATTACATCCGCCGCAAAACGGTTTGGCAGTCAGGCTGTAGTGGCGGCTATAGATATAAAACTAATAAAC
>WSSedL1CaDRAFT_10001270_pt1 | contig 15175 bp, 16 predicted proteins | sample WetSurSL1Cattail_FD_9464 | JGI IMG/M metagenome (IMG submission 9464)
CGGCATAGAAAGCCTGCGCCTGGCGGAAATCCAATACTTCGTCACCCGCTTCAAGCAGCAGCCAGTAACGGGCCGGAGTCGGCGGACTAACCTGGGCTTGCAGTTGCGCCGCGTGCAGTGGGCTGAAGACGAAACGCTCGCCACTGTGGAAATTGGCATGCTCGCCAAGAAACTGGCCAACATCTAGCGCGGTGACGACCGCCGGGTTGATCAGTACGGCCTTGAGCCCGTACTTTTCCGCCAGGTGATTGGCGTAATGCCCGCCCTGCGACGAACCGACCAGGGTCAGCGGCCCGTCTGCGGCTTCGATCAGTGCCGAAACCGCCGCCATCGCCTCGGCCGGCACGGGCGACAATTGCGGGCAGGCGAAATGCCCGCCCAAGCCGCGCCGTGCCATTTCCTCGCCGAGCAAGCGCGACTTCCACGACGCTGGTGACGAACAGAAGCCGTGCAGATAGAGGATGCCGGGGCTTTTCAAGGCTTAATGCACCGTCCAGTCAACCCAGCCGAATTGCGCGGTGGCCAGTACGGCCATGCCAAAAACGATGCGATACCAGGCAAAGGCCGTGAAATCGTGGCTCGAGATGTAGCGCAGCAGCCAGCGCACGCAGAGGAAGGCCGAAACGAAGGCGGAGACGAAGCCGACCGCCCACATGCCGAGATCATCGGCATTGAGCAGGGCGCGTTCCTTGTAGAGGTTGTAGGCGGTCGCCGCGAACAGCGTCGGGATGGCCAGGAAGAAGGAAAACTCAGTCGCCGCCTGGCGCGACAGGCCGAACAGCAGGCCGCCGATGATCGTCGCGCCGGAGCGCGAAGTCCCCGGAATCAGCGCCGCCGCCTGGGCCAGACCAAGCTTCAGGGCATCGAGCGGGCTCATGTCATCAACTGTCTCGACACGAATCTTGTGCTCGCGCTTTTCCGCCCAGAGGATGAAAAAGGCGCCGATGATGAAGGCCAGCGCCACCGGCACCGGCTTGAACAGATGGGCCTCGATGGCCTTCTTGAAGAGCAGGCCGAGCACGGCCAGCGGCATGAAGGCAATGGCCAGATTGAGCACCAGGCGGTTGGCCAGACGCTCGCGGCCGAAACCGCTCAGCACACCGGCAATGCGCACCCGGTATTCCCAGACGACGGCGAGGATGGCGCCAGACTGGATGACGATCTCGAACAGCTTGCCACGCTCGTCATTGAAATTGAGCAGATCGCCGGCCAGGATCAGGTGGCCGGTCGAGGAAATCGGCAGAAATTCGGTCAGCCCCTCGACGATGCCGAGAATGAGCGCCTTGAGCAGGAGAATCGCGTCCATGGAGTGCCGCCAATATAGAGAGGCCGCATTCTACTATCCCGGGCGCGTAAGCGCTTCCAGATCACTCAGCCAGCGCAAGGCCTGCTCGCGCGTTTCGCCACACATTTCCCGAGAAGGCTGCAGGCCGCCGCAACAGGCCGGACGCTCCGGCCGAGCGAAAATGGTGCAACGCAAATCCGCATCAAGATGCCGGCAAGGCACGCCGGCCGGCTTGGCCAACGAGGAAATCGACGGCGCGATGCAGCAGGCAGCGCAAGCGGGGCGGCAGGCCATGGGCAGGAAATTGGTCGGGATCGCGTCGGCAGGCATGGGGTATTGTCGCAGACTGGTATGCTGTTTTTGGGCTGAGGTGCACGGCGGGCCTACTGCGGATGGCCGACTACCCCTTTCAGCAGTCGTTCGAGAGGCCGCTCTGCCCAGAAACCTGCCGTCTAATCTATGCGAACAATTCGGCCATAACGGTCATTGGACACCTGCAGGTTGAGCGGCAGCTGTTGTTCCGCGTTGCCGCCATTCAGACACGGTGCGAAAAACATCCTGCACCGACGAATCTGAACGGCAGCTTGTTGAGTTCCGCTATCGGTCACTGAAGGAGAATTACCTCAGTCGGTGTCCTCACGCACAGACGCCATGGGCAACGGCAAATATTGTCCAAATTCATCTGTTTTCTACGGATTTTCCCAAGGAGAAAACCATGGACGAATACCGTCATCACGTTTCCGGATTTTTTGCGCATCGCGAGGAAGCTGAGGGGGCTGCCACCCGGCTGGTTGAGCGAGGAGTACCTCGCGATCAATTGCACCTTTTCGATGCCGATTCAGGGCCGGTAGTCGCCGAGCCCAAGGGCGAAAGTAACGAGGTGCTGAACAAGGTGTTGGTGGATGGCGCCATTGGCACTATAGTCGGTACCGGCATTGGCGCCCTGGCAGAGATTGCGCTGGTGGTTGGTGGCGTCTCGTTGTTTGTCGCCAGTCCGTTGGTCGCGCCGCTGGTCATGCTTGGCTGGGGCGCCAGTCTCGGTGCCTTTGTCGGTGCCGCGGCCGGTGCCAATACGGGCGTCGAGCACAAGGACGGCTGGCTGGCTGATCTCGTCCGTGACGCCATCGCCAATGGTCAGGTTGTTTTGGTTGCCGACACCCGGAGCGCTGAACAGACGGCCATCGCGCGCGAAACTGTCGGTGATGCAGTGGGCGAGTTCCAGGATATTGTCAGTAAAGTTCCGGTGTGACTGACGTTCGCAAAGGTCAGGCACCTGCTCGTCTCGACCGGGCAGAGTTCAGTGCGCGCTTTCGTGAAGCCTGGTTTGATCCAGCTTTTCGCAATGAAGATCAATCGATTGCTCGCTTGGAGGAAATCGCCTGGGAAATTTACCTGGTTGGCCGCAAGGCGCCGATTACCCGGAAGGCGGGTCCGGGCTATGTCGATCCGGAATATGATTTATCAGTGGAATGGCTCGCCACGAAAGCATCTATTGATCAGGCCCAGAGCCAGTGGTCAGATCAGCAGAGCCCGTCCCGAGTATTGCTGATATGCGGCTCGGCCCGAAATGACGGCTCCTGCCCGGGTGAAATTTCCAAATCATTCAGGTTGCTGGAATTGGCGCGTGAAGTCCTTGAGCAGGCAGCAATCCAGGTTGATGTGCTGGACCTTAGCCACTTAACCTCCGAATATGGTCGCAACATCCACCCCTGCAAAGGCTGCGTATCGACTGCGATGCCCCTATGCCACTGGCCGTGCAGTTGCTACCCGAACCACACGCTCAACCAGACCAATGACTGGATGGCCGAAATCTATCAGCGATGGACTGGCGCCCATGCAGTGATCATTGTTACGCCGGTGTATTGGTATCAGAGCCCCAGTCCGTTAAAGCTGATGATCGACCGCTTAGTCTGCGCCGATGGTGGCAATCCCGATCCGACCTCGACCTCCGGCAAGACGGCAAGCAAGGCGAAAGAACTTGAAATGGCAGGCTGGGACTACCCAAAGCATCTGGCCGGACGAGCCTATGGTCTGATCGTTCATGGCGATGTTGCCGGCGTTGGGGATGCTCGCCGCGCCCTTTCGGACTGGCTTGACTGGATGGGTTTCATTGATGCCGGGACGCCATCACGGCTGGAACGTTACATCGGTTATTACGAACCGTATGCAACCAGCCACGAAACCCTGGACAACGACCAGGCAATGCAGGAAGAAACGCGCAATGTGGCGCGAGCTGTCGCCAAAGCGGTGGTTGATTTGCGCGCCGGACGCTTGCAGGCCGTACAGCCGGTTTTGTCTCGGCCGCGACCCAAATAGGTGAATTGATACGACTAACAAAGCAATGCGGTGCGGAACAGCTTTTTGCCATGAGGTACTTCACCCGATCGCCGAAGTGACGGTGGCGAAATTCCTCACGTTCTCAACCTCTACCGAAACAGGAGCGACACCATGACTGAAAAAAGTGCCAGTGTTCATTGGGAAGGCCAGGGTAAGCAGGGCCTGGGCAAGATCAGCACCGAGACCGGTGCATTGAATCAATATCCGTACGGCTTTGCCAGTCGCTTCGAAGACGATCGACGCGGCACCAACCCCGAGGAAATTCTCGGCGCAGCTCATGCCGCGTGTTTCACGATGGCATTTTCCTTTGCCTGCGACAAGGCCGGGCTGGCAACCACCGATGTGGATACCCAAGCCACCGTGCGGCTATCCAAGCAGGGCGAAGGCTTCGTTATTGACCGCATCAGTCTTACATTGCAGGCGACAGTGCCCGGCATCGACGACGCGAAATTTCAGGAAATCGCCGAGGCAGCAAAACGGGAATGTCCATTGTCGAAGGCCCTTGCCAGCGTTCCGAAAATCACTCTGGTGGCCACATTGCGGGCAATAATCGGCGGTTGAGGAACGCCTGGTTGGCGCACGGCGGCAAGCATGGCACAAGGCGGTACCGACGAGTTGATACAGTTCTCTATCCATAGGGGTATCGAGTCCATCGATTGAGACGCTGATACGAACGATGGAATAAGCGTTTGTGAATGCGTCCACGTGAGCAGTATTGGGTCTTCCCCAGTTTTGTTTATGTCACTGCATGTTGATGATTACCGTCGCGATACGTAAGCACGTACTTGAATTTCTATCTGCGGCCCAACTACGCCCGGCTGACCGGGTAAGTTTTAGCTTCCGCAGATGATTGCGCCGTATTAACCAAAGAAGGAGCTGCAATGCCGAAGAACTCGTGGAGCGCTAAGCGTGAACGTCAGTATTTGCACATCAAGGACAGCCTGCTCGAGCGTGGCGAGGCACCCAAAGTGTCTGAAGAGATCGCGGCACGCACCGTCAACAAGGAGCGGGCCAGGCATGGTGAAGCCACCGAGGTGAGTGCTTCATCGATCAACGATATTTCTTCTGGCCAGCGCGGTGGCCAGCGATCACATTCTGGGCCGGGTGGGCGTACCTTGGCCCAATTGCGAAATGAGGCGAGCCAGCGCGACGTGCCCGGCCGCTCGCGGATGAACAAGGCCCAGTTGGAAGAGGCCTTGAAGCGTTAAGGAAGGTCCGCCGCAGGACGTCCCGGCGGCATCAATGGACGGCCTATCCTGGGGACGTCACGTCGGCCGGTTCTGTCCCTAGAGGTATATACATTCCACAATGGAACGGTTATGCCTTCGGATTTGAACGGCACAGATTTGCCTTCGGTCGAACCTACGGCCACCACATTTTGCTGTGTTAGCAATTTCCTACGACAGCTCATCGGCCATAACGGCCATTGGACTGAGGTGCTCAATCGGGCAGCAATCCGCCACTTACCTGCCGTTCAGCCTTGAGAGGTTGCGAACGGCAGCTTCTTTCTCCATGTCGATGAATCCATTAAAACGTACGGTTGCCACTACCGAAGTGTCGGCGCGAAGTCGATGTCCTCAATGGAATCGAAGACGAAGCCCTCTTCCTTTAAGCGGCCGATGATTTCGTCCAGTTTCCGGAGAGTGTTTGCGTGAATCTCATGCATCAGCACAATCCCGCCCTTGTGCGCACGGACCGTAGAAACGATGTGCTCAACGTAGTTGTTCCTGTTCTGTGCCTGCACGCCGCAGGACAAGGCACAAGCGGGGATACCGCATCGTCGGCTGGCACGTGGATTCCTGCGATTGGGCTTTCGACAAGGATAGTCGGCGGCTGCTTAATTCCCCGAAAACACCCAATCGGAGTATTTCTTTGCGCCTACCAAGTAGGACAGTTCGCTTGGGAAGCCTCCTGTTTTAGTTGGCACGCCTTCGGCCCTGCTAAACACGGCAATAAGTCCTCCTTCCGGTGCCATTTGTAGCCCCCAATCCTTGCCGGTCAACGGATCAACATAGACCTTCCGAAGATGACGCTGCACCGCATTCCCTCGGGTGTCTCTGACCAAATCGTCCAGTGTTGCCGGATAGAAAGGTTTTCCTTGAGGTGTTGCAGCGTAATAACTCCGAAAAGCAGCCTGGAACTGAGTACCGATAAAGAGCAGTTCGTCCTCGCGCTCCCCGCGTTGTAGCGCAGCGCCCGTGCCGATACTCATGGTGACCGTCAATGCCAGGATGGCCAAGAAGATCAACAGGCCGACATAGGTAAAGCCTTGATGTCGGCTCGACCTACAAGTTGGCGAACGCCAAGCCATCTCGCGTCACTCCAGGGGCTGAACTATGCAGGTTGTACACTTTCCCTTTTTCGCCGGCCGGTGGTGGCTGCACAATCCAGGCAGTAGCATTGCCTGCCACTGGATCCATTGGCAGGCTGCGTAAGTAGCGTTTCTCGACCAACTCATCGAGGCTTTCAGGGTAGCGCCCGGTATCTCCGTAAAATTTATCGATGGTCTCCCGGACGGTGCGCAGGTTTTCCGCAAGGATCGTTTCCTTCGAGTAGTCGACGCTCTGGAAATATCGAGGAACGGATAGCGACAGCAGTACCGCGATAATGCTGAGCACAACCAAGAGCTCGATCAGCGTAAAGGCGCGAGCCTGCCTCATTCCTGGCCGTGAAGAATGATTTACCATTTTTGGTAGGGCACTCCATTGAGACCGATCAGTTGCGAACGCGAGTAGATGTCATACACATCCTTGCCCTCCTGCGGCGAGGCCGGCTCGCTTGAATAGGCTCTCTTCCCCCAACTATCCTCGGGCTTCTCTGCAAGCTCTGGATTCATCGGATCCGCCGGAATCCTGCGCAAGAAAAACAGCTTGGCCCCTTTCGGGCTACGCGCATCGGTAACGCCATCGACAAGGACATTGAGCGAGGGAGGGAATCCGGACGAGTCCGCTCGCCGTTCAATACGCCCTTCATCGCTTGCCCTCTTATAGGCATCGAGGGCACTTCGAATCTCTCGAAGCGCGCGGCGCAATTCGCCTTCATGCTGACGCTGCAGATTGATCTGGGCCGCTGGCACCACGATGCTGGCGAGCATCGCTATGATCGCCAAGGTGACGAGCAATTCGATGAGCGTAAAGCCGCGACCCCAGGTCATCATTTCGAAATGCTGATCGTCTGTACGGGTAAGGCATTGGTTGTTACCGGCGCGCCGATCGTCGCAACAGGATTCAGATTCGTCACTTTGACTTGGGTGTTACCCGCCGCTTTCAATGCCCGGAAATTGATCGTCACGAGATCGCCTGCCCCCGATGCACCGCTGTTTCCAGGACGCGACTCTATGGCCGAGACGACACCCTTTTCCCGATCGATACGGCTTGAGTAACTGGTCTCGATGCTGCCCTGTTTCAAGAAATTGCCGGCCTGGACCGAGGCAACTTCCAGGACAAGCGGGTCATAGGCAATGCTGTAGGGGATGGTTGATATTGCCTGATCTGGCGTCACCGCGAGTGTCACAGAGAAACTTTCGCCGACCTTGGCTTGGGAAGCCCCTCGCCATTGCAACAAAGTCGGACCACCCAATGCGGAAGGAACTGGGGTACTGCCTTCTCCTTCTCCCATATTTGCGGGAACAACCGATACTTTGGCGCCCGCGTTTTCAGGGGCCAGTGTGGCAAGCGGCGCATTCTGTCCGGAAGCCGCACGGCTGTTATTCCGAACTCTGAAGCTACTTTCCGTGCCGGATGCGAATTCCGACTCTTGTAGACTTGGCCTTGGCATGTTGCGTATCAGTCGGGGAGTAATCGACAAGACAATTTCGGTTTTTTTGCCATTGTCGGTTTGACTGCCAAACAGGCGGCCAAGAATTGGGATGTCGCCGAGCCCGGGCAGTTTCGTGGCGGAGGTACGGTCTTCATCGTTGATCAGGCCCGCCAGGATTTGGTTTTCTCCATCCTTCAGGCGCAATACGGTCGATGCCGTGCGCGTACCGATCTGGTAGGCCGACGAACCTGATTTTGTCGTGGTTTGGGTACCCACACTACTGACCTCAAGGGCCAACTTGATGACGATTTCGTTATCCGGATAGATAAAAGGTTGCGCTTCGAGCTTCAAACCCACATCGATGTACTGGATGTTTTCCGAGGAAAACCCAGTCGACGTCAGCGTGGTTGTGATGTTCGGCAAGCGCTCGCCAATCATGACCTTGGCTATTTCCCGGGCCCGAATGCGAATGCGGGGGTTCGCTAGAATATTGGTGAAGCCATCGGTTTTCTTGGCATTGACGACAGCGGGATCGATGGTGGCGCCGATCGTTGCGTTCGACAGGTGTTTCAAATCTGCCAGAGTCAGGTTCGTGCCAGAGGCCAAGGGAGAAAGCGAAAGCTGGCCCGGCCACTGCACGCCAAGGCTCATTAACTTGGATCGGGTTACTTCAAGTATTTCGATTTCCAACATGACCTCGGGCTGTGCCAGGTCGTGCAGTGCCACGAGTTTCTCGGCAAGGCGAAGGGCTTCCGGCGTATCGCGCAGGATCAGCATGTTTTGTTGCTCGTCGATCACCATATCCTTGGTCTTGACGATGGTTTTGATGGTGTTGCCAACGTTTTTCACATCGGCATTGCTCAGAAAGAAGGTTTTTACTGCCAATTCCTGGTAGTCCCGAGTTTTCGGAGGAGTATTCGGGAAAATCAGAATGGAACTCTGATCCAGGATTCGCTTGTCGAGTTGGTTGGTCAGCAGGATCAGATTGACCGCTTCTTCGATCGTCGTGTTTCGCAAAAAGACGGTGACACGCAGATCGGGGCGGATATCTTTGTCAAAAACAAAATTCAATCCGGCCATCTTCGACAGCACCTCGAAAACCTGGCGAAGCGGAGCTTCGTTGAATTCGAGGGAAATGGGCTTACGTAAGCCCGGAGGTGTTTGGGTGTCGCCATTCTGCGCATTGCCAATTTCGCGAATCTGCTTGGACAGTGTCAACGCAACGGCATTCTGGGGATTTTCGGCCAGCACTTCGCGCAACCGCGCTTGCGCAGTCTCGCCGTCATTTGTCGATAGTGCTGCCTGGGCTTGGGTAAGTTTTTCTTTTTCCCAGGCTTCGCGTTGAAGTTCAATCTGGATGCTCTTGGCTCGGGCATTGTTGGGATCCAAAGCAAGAATTCGCCCTAGAAGGCGCTTTGTTTGAACCATGTCTCCCCTTGCGCGAGCGCGATCGGTTTCGTCCATCCAACGATTGATCGCGGTTTCCCGTGTTTGCAAATAGGATTGCCTGAATTCGCCGTTGCTTGGTTCTTCCGATACGGCCAGTTGGAGCTTCTCCAAGCCTTCCTCGATATTGCCGGCGGCAACAAGACCTTTGCCTTCCCTGAACGCACGTTCTCCCGCGCAACCGGAAAGCAGGCAAAGCAATATGACGAAGGCGGCAAAGGTACGAATCATGGGTTTTGGCCAATAGCGAGAGTTTGCTGCTGTTTCAGTGCGAGGAAAGTCAGGGTCATCACCGGGGGAGCGATGGCATCCACCCGATAGGCGCCATCAATGACGTCACCTTGTTTGACGATTTTTGTGTGCCCCTGCCAGCCGAGAAAAACGGACCATTCACCTTCTCCAAAATGCTTTCCGAGGAAGGAAAAAGGGAGCGGTGGCGCAGAGGGCGGCGGCGGTGGTTCCGGAGGTGGCGGCGGCGGAGGTGGCGGTGTCCAATCGCGTTCAGGAAAAGCGTTGCCCGTATCCGTTGAAGGGTTACGTTCGCGAATCTCGAGAATGACATTATCGTTATCCTGCGGTGAGTTCGCATGACTCGGCCCCATGTCTCCTGTCGATTGGCCTGCGACAGCAACACTTGCCGCGATAACGGTCGGAGGAACGCTCTGCGGAGGATCGCTGAACACCACCAAGCCGGCCGAAAGCGCCAGCAGCGAAAGCAGGATTCCCCAGCGGGTACGTGGCGCCATGGCTTAAGGTTCCGCCCTGACAAAAACGACGAACTCAAGCTTGCTCTCGAGATTGCCCATGCCGACGTTGTCCCGATTAAAACTGAGCTCCGTCAAGGCCGCCGCTGGCAGCGCATTCAAGAAAGCATCAATAAATGCGCGAATGCTGGTATAGCTTCCTTGTACCGGTAGTGAGATACGGTACGTCAGGTAATCGCTGTCCGGAGAAGGACGCAGTTGATAGTCGGCCTGGGCAACCGTCAGGCCGGCTTTGCCGGCTTCAGTGACGAGCGTTTGTGCGACGCTGGGCAACGCTGCCCGGCTAATCAAATAAGCGCGAAATTTTTGATGGCGTGTTTCCAGCAAGGATTGCTTTGGCGGTTCCATTTCGCCCTGGCTGGCATCAGCGATGTCCTGGCGCAACTGATGTTGTGCCTGCGCTTTCTCGGCCAGTGCGCCAAAATGCAACCAGGCTGCAAGCAGAAACGGAATGGCAACGAGTGCAGAAAGCCATCCTGCACGCTGAAATACAAGGGCAATTGCCAGGCGAAACTGGTTGCTCATGGCAAACTCCAGTTCGCATCAACCGTGAAACGGATCGGCTTATTGGGATCCTGGTCATTGATCTCGTGGTGGGTAATCACCACGTTCGAGAAAATGCACTCTTCCTGCAGCGCTTTCACGAACTCGCTCATGTCGTCGGCACTTTTTGCTTCGGCCTGAATGCGCAAGGCTTGCAGCCCTGAGTTCGAGGCCTGGGTGTTCGGGGTAAGCGCCAATAGGGCGGCTACCCGATATTTCTCTCCCTCAAAAACTGAGAGAAGCTGTTCCCAAGGCAGGTTCAGTTGCCGGATCGCATAATTGATCGCCTCGATTTCCTTGGGTGATAAATGCGCTGCCGGCGATGCTGCAGGGCGCCCCGGGGTCTGTTGCTTGATCCTTAGCAACTGCTCTCTTAACGGGATGAGTTCCTCTTCCGCCGACCACAGCTCCCAACTCGTGAGCAGGAACAGTAGCAACCCAATAACAAGCAGGACACCGGATAGCGGCGTCAATCCTCGCTTTTCCGTACCGAAATCAATATCCAGCTGTCTCATGGCCAATAATCTGCCAAAGCCAGCCGGAAGTGATCCGCCCACTCAATCGACTTGTCAGGCCATCGTGGTGCCGAAAGGACGTTTATCGCCGGAGTTATGGAAGACGCTTGCTGCCAACTTGCTGAGCGCCCCGCCAGGAATACAGAAAAGTCCTGATGGTCGGCGCAGAACAGAAGCGCATCTCGCTGAATAATTTGTTCCAGGCTTTCGCAGGAACGAAGCTCAATCATATGTTGCCTGACACCCAGCCATTCGCCCTCTGCAGCAAATCCCAGCGTCAGACAATGATGATCGGCAACGACAAAGCAAACCGCATTCTTGCCCAGGGCATGGCAATGCCGATTGAATTCGGCAATGAAAAATGGCCGAACAGTCATCTCTCGCTGCCCATTCGACTTTCCAATATCGAGTACGGCATCGCACAGCGGTTTGGGCAGGGCACACGCCAAGGTGCTATTTGCGCCGGCTCGCCAGTCGGTTTTGATAACCCAGCGCGCAGGGTCGAGGCCAAAAAGATGCTCGAAGCGCATGGTCGCCAGTTGATTGAGGTCGCTGATACTGCGAATCCCGGGGATCAACTCGACGGCAAAGTATTTTGCCCATAGGTCAGATACGACGCACAGCAAGGGCAGGTTCCGATATTTCTCGTCCGCCAGGAGTTGTCGCAGTTCGACGAGCGTTGGCACTTGGGCATCAATCGCTGCTTCCTGCGAGTGCTCGTGTTCAGTGATCAGATGGCGTCCTGGCTCGACGATGGCCAAGCTCAATCGTTCCGGTTCCAGCGACATCAAAAGGCGGCGTTTAATGAAGCGTGACACGCGCCATTTCCTCCAAGGTCGTCTCTCCCGTTCGAACTAGGTCGAGTGCCGCCTCGCGCAAAAAGCGGGTGCCGGCCGCTTTGGCTTCTGCCTTGATGCTCAGTAGCGATGCCTTGTTGGCAATCAGCTCACGCAGGCGATCGTTGAGCGTCAGGATTTCGGCGATGGCACGTCGGCCACGGTAGCCCGTACCTCGGCAATCGCCGCATCCTTGGCCTTTGCGGAAATTGAACTCCTGAACGCTATCGGCCGATAAGCCGAGACCAGCCAATTCAATATCGGTGGGCTGGTAAGGCGTTGCACATCGCGGACATACCGTCCGCAGCAAACGTTGCGCCCAGACGCCATTGAGCGCGGAGGTCAATGCATACGGGTCGATCCCCATATGAGTGAAGCGATTGAAGACATCGAACACATTGTTGGCGTGCACGGTGGTCAGTACCAGATGGCCGGTCAATGCCGACTGAACGGCAATTTCGGCTGTCTCCGGATCCCGGATTTCGCCGACCATGATCTTGTCGGGGTCGTGGCGCAGAATGGAGCGCAGGCCGCGCGCAAAACTCAGGCCTTTCTTCTCATTGACCGGAATCTGCAATACCCCGGGAAGTTCGTATTCGACGGGGTCTTCAATCGTGACGATCTTGTCGCGACCAAGGTTCATTTCAGAAATGGCCGCGTACAGCGTGGTGGTCTTCCCGCTGCCGGTCGGTCCCGTCACTAGCAGCATGCCATAGGGTTGAGCAGCCAGCAGACGTACAGCCAGAAGCGAAGCTGAATCAAAGCCCAGCAAATCGAGGCTCAAGGTCGATCCGGCGGGAACGATGGTGTGCTTGTCGAGAATGCGCAGGACGGCGTCTTCACCATGGATACTCGGCATGATGGATACCCGGATATCGATATCTCGCCCCAGGGCCGAAATCTTGAAACGGCCATCCTGTGGAACCCGTCGCTCGGCAATATCCAACTCGGCCATGACCTTGATACGGGAGAGAACCTGTTCTGCCGCCTCGCTGCCATCCACGTTGGAAACGCCGGAGAGAACACCATCAATTCGGTAACGCACCACGATGCCGGATTTGCCCGATTCAATGTGGATGTCACTGGCCCCTGACTTAAGCGCATCGTAAATTGTCGAATTGACGATGCGTACGATAGGGCTGCTATCTTCACTGATCGTTCGCAACGATAGCTGTTCGACAAAGCGCTCTTGCGTTTCGGCGCGAGGGCTGTTGGCATCGATGCTGTCCAGGGCGCGAGCGCCACTTTCCTGGCTGGACAGGAAAGCATCGATATCGCCAGGCGATGCCAGCCGGAATTCCAGCGGGCCGGCAGCCAAGGTTTCCAGCCAGAGCTGCAGAGGTAGATCGAGCGGATCGGCAATGACTGCGATCTGTACGCCCTCCTGCCGGAATAGCAGACAACGCTTCTGCAATGCCGTGGTCAGCGGCAGGCGATCGACGGCTGGCTGCCATTGGCGCATCTGCGAAATCTCGGTCGCCGTCATTGAAAACAATGACGCGAGCTCCAGGAGCGCAGCCTGCTGCGACAAGGTGGTCAGTTCAGCCAATTCGGTCAGCAAGGCATGTCCGAGATTTTTCGCCAGGCGGTGAGCTTCGCGCACCAGCGCCGGTGTGACTTGAACTGGCTGTTTCATTTGAGGCTGCCCGCCAAGTCGAAGATCGGCATGTACAAAAGAATGACGACCGCGCCGATGATCACACCGATGAAAGTCATCAGCAACGGCTCAAAGACCCGGGAAAACCAGTCAACCGCCCGGCTGACTTCCAGATCGTAGGATTTGGCGATACGCGACATCATCGCGCCCATCTGTCCTGATCGTTCGCCAACACGCAACATGCGCAAGGCAACGGGTGTGGTCAGGCCATTGTCGGCCAGCGCCTGTGAAATGCTCCGTCCTTGGCGCAAGGCCTCGGTTGCTCTCCGGGTTGCCTCGCACAATTCCGGGGTGCCCAGATCGGCAACCAGGCCAAGACCCTGCGAGATCGGCAGGCCCCCATCCAAAAGCATCCCTAGCGTGAGGTACATGCGCGCCAACTGGAAGGACAGAACGTGTTTGGCGAGAAAAGGAATCCGCTGAATTTGACGTGTGATACCGCCATGGGTGGCCATTTTCTTGAGCGCTATCGCGCCAGCGCCAAGCAATGCCAGTACACTGCCCGCCACGGCAAGGGGGTAGCGGTCGACCAGTCCGCCCCACTGGAGCAGCAGCATCGACAATTTGGGTAGGCTGCGCCCAGTTTCCTGATAAACCGAGGCAAAGCGCGGAACGACGTAGCCTAGAAGAAATAGGGCCACCAAGGAGCCGACGGTCAGCAAGATCAACGGATAAATCGAGGCGCGAACGATTTTCGATCTGAGTTCAACCAGCCGTGATTCATGTTCCACGTAGCGGCCTAAAGCTTCCGCCAGGTTGCTGGTGCGCTCTGCCGCCCGAACGATGCTCACATACAGGCGAGGGAACTCATCGGGCATTTCTTCCAATGTGCCGCCGAATCCCTTGCCCTGGCGCATGCCCTCCAGCAAGCGGCCAAGCACTCGCCCGGTATCGGCGTGTTGTTCCTTTTCAGCCAGGGCTTCGATGCTTTCAACAACCGTGAGGCCGGCGTCCAGCAAGACCAGCAACTCCTGGCTGAAGTACATCAAGGAAAACCGGGTGCGGCGTCGCCGGACTGATAGCGGGCTTGCGCCAACAGGGGTGATGGACAGCGTTTTCAGGGAGCGTGCCGCGATCTGTCGGCGCGCATCAGCCTCGTCACTCGCTTCGAAGCGCAGAATCAGCACTTGATCTGGTGCCAGAGCTCTGGCCTCGTATTCCATACAGAATCAATGGTTGGAAATATCGGCGGCTTCTTCTGAGCCACCTGGGGAGCCATCCTTGCCGTAGGAGAGCAGGTCGTACTCATCCTTCTCACCGGGCGAGCGATAGATGTATGGTTTTCCCCATGGATCGTTGGGCAAGGCCTTCTGTAAATAGGGACCATGCCAGCGCGCCTCGTCCCCCTGCTTTGCCACGAGCGCTTTTAGCCCCTGCTCGTTGCTGGGATAGTGACCCGTATCAAGGCGGTATTGATCCAGCGCCTTGCTAAAGGCATCGATTTGCGCCTTGGTCGCCGCCACTTCCGAGCGTCCGATTTGCGAGAAATACCGGGGGCCAACATAAGCGGCCAACAAGCCAATGATGGCAACGACGACCAATAACTCGAGCAGTGTGAAACCACTCATCCTGACCCTGCGTTTTGGCATCTGTTTGAATCGGTCCTGAGAATTTTTACAAGAAATTATGTGTTGAGGCGACAATGGAACGGACGCATTGAATCCCGTTTGCATGCGATGTGGCAGGGCTGATTATAGGGGAAATTCAACTGAAAAATATACAAAACAATCCCATTGGCCTATGCAAAATAGTTGACCAAAAATAAAAATCGGGAGCATCATCAGCCGGATAAATGCGAAACGCATTGCACAAGGGGTGGTGATGTCGCTGAAATTCAGAGTGGGTTTGAGTTGGGTTGTGGGCGCATTTCTGGGGAGTTTGTGCTCGCATTCTCTGGCTGATTCATCACCTCCGGGATGTAAGGCCGGTGGCTGCGGCATACAACAGGCTGTCCCTTACGGGCATATCGTTGTTGCCCAATTGGCTCACGTCGCAACAGACGACGAGATGCGAAAAATATATCGCTGGGGTAA
>WSSedL1CaDRAFT_10001271_pt1 | contig 15155 bp, 12 predicted proteins | sample WetSurSL1Cattail_FD_9464 | JGI IMG/M metagenome (IMG submission 9464)
AACAACTCGGAAACACGCTCATTGGACTGTGCAACGCCTTGCAACGCCACACTCTGCCCTTCCTGACGCATGCTGGTAACGTACACCCCTTCTGGCAACTGAATGACCAGCTCAGTAAGCAAATGAACCGGCATATTGCGGTCAGCCTGCAAATCTTCCACCGATTGCTGGCGCGCACGCAAGGCGGCAATTTCAGACTCCAAACCAGCGATGTCCTTGATTTGACGGTCAAATCCGGCAATTTCAGAGCTCAGAATCTGGTTTTTGTCCTGCTGATCTGAAATCTGGGCATGGAACCACAAAAAGATGCACCCCGCGATCAAGCCCCCAGCCAAGGCAGAGAGCCCTAACCCGACATTGAACATGTCCTTGCGATGTTTGCGAGCAGCTTCCCGATGAGGGAGTAGATTGATCAGTATCACTGCAGAAATCTCCGCAAAGCCAGACCGCAAGAGGTGAGGTAAGAAGGTGCTTCACGCTCCATCTTGTTGAGCCGAATGTTGGAAGAGACCTCCATACCTTCAAACGGATTAACGACACTGCAGACAAATCCGGTTTGCTGCGTGACGGCGGCTGTCAATCCGGGCAGCGACGCAGAGCCCCCTGCCAGCATCACCGCATTGACTTTGTTGTGGGTGGTACTGGTAAAAAAGAACTGTAGCGCCCGCCCGACTTCCTGCACCAAGCTCTCGATGAATGGCTGCAAAACCGCCGCTCGGTAATCATCAGGCAGCTCTCCCGTACGCTTTTTGCTCTCGGCTTCTTCCAACGAAAACCCATACTGCCGAATAATCATTTGTGTGAGTTGTGCACCACCAAAAGCCTGGTCACGGTCATACAACACCTCGTCATTGCGGATGACCTGCATGCTGGTTGTCATGGCACCCACCTCAAACAAGGCCACGATGCTGCCCACACCCTGGTTGGGCATATTGGCGATCAGTCGACTCGTTGCCAGCCGGGAAGCATACGACTCCACATCCACAATGACCGGCTTCAAGCCTGCAGCCTCAGCCAAGCCCTGGATGTCTTGCACTTTTTCACGTCGGGAGGCGGCAATCAGCACCTCCACGTCACCCGAAGCATTTGCACTTGGTCCTACGATACAAAAATCAAGACTCACCTCATCCAAGGGGAACGGAATGTATTGGTTGGCCTCCGTCTCGACCTGCAATTCCAACTCCTGATCAGACAGCCCGCCCGGCAGAACAATTTTTTTGGTGATCACGGCAGAAGGCGGTAACGCCATCGCCACATTTTTGGTTTTTGTGCCGCTTTTTTTAACCAGGCGCCGCACCGCATCGGCCACTTCATCGAATTTTTCGATGTTGCCATCCATGATCCAGCCGCGCTCCAAAGGCACGATAGCGCAATTTTCCAAAATCAAGCGCCCCGACCGATCTTGACCCAACTCGACCAGCTTGACGCTTGACGAACTGATATCCAGGCCCAGCATGGCTGCAGGTTGCCGATTGAATAACGAGCCCAAAGAAAGCAACATGGTCCCCTAAATGATGTGACAAAAATCCAGCTATTCTTGAGAAATCACTTCAATGCTATCAGTAAGATCATTGTCCAGCAAAGATATTTCGACTTTTTTCAATCTATGAACGTTGTCAAAATGTCGATGATAAGTCTCGCAACCGTCTCAAAAGCATACCGCTTGGTCAGAACCAGTCCCTTGGCACTGATCAGAATGCGATACTTCAGGCCTTGATGTTTTCCCGTTTTGATACCGGGTTGACGCCGGTAAACACCTGTCATGCCTGAAACACCCCCACCCATCACGCCCACTGCCCCCCAGACGGCTAACCGCAAAAATCGCCGACCGATGCATTGGGCGGTCAAATTGCCATTGCTTGTGGGCGGTCTGCTACTGGCCGGGTTGCTCTCCTTCTTGATGGTCGTGGCGATTGCCATGGCCATGGCTTACCCCAATTTGCCCGATGTCTCGGAGTTGTCTGACTACCGCCCAAAATTGCCGCTGCGTGTATTTTCGGAAGAGGGAACGTTGATTGGTGAGTTTGGTGAAGAGCGACGCCATCTGATGCCCATTCAAGACATCCCCAAAGTCATGAAAGATGCGGTTCTTGCCATTGAAGATGCGCGGTTTTACCAGCATGGCGGAGTGGACTACATCGGGGTGGTGCGTGCCGCGCTGGCGAACCTGGGCCAGATCAAGAGCCAAGGCGCCTCCACCATCACCATGCAAGTGGCGCGCAATGTGTATCTGTCTTCCGAAAAAACCTACACGCGCAAAATTTACGAAATTTTGTTGACCTTCAAGATGGAGCACTTGCTAAGCAAGGACCAGATTCTTGAAATCTACATGAACCAAATTTTTCTCGGCAACCGCGCCTATGGCTTTGCCGCAGCCTCCGAGACTTATTTTGGCAAGCAGTTGAAAGACATCAGCGTGGCCGAAGCCGCCATGCTGGCCGGACTTCCGAAAGCCCCGTCGGCCTACAACCCCATCAACAACCCCAAACGCGCCAAAACACGTCAGCTCTACATCATCGCGCGTATGCTCGAAAATGGCTTCATCACCCCCGATCAGGCCGAGATGGCCAGACAAGAGGAAGTCAAGATCAAATCCGCGGCTGACAGTACCCAAGTGCACGCCGAGTACTTTACTGAAACCGTGCGCCAGTTGATCTACGCCCAGTATGGCGACTCCACTTATACACGCGGGCTGAATGTCTACACCACCCTGCGGGCGGCCGACCAAATCACCGCCTACCAAGCGCTGCGCCGTGGCATCATGAACTATGAACGCAGGCAGGTGTACCGAGGCCCCGAACAATTCGTCAGCATGCCGCAGGACGCCCAGGGCGCCGAAGATGTGATTGACGAAGCGCTGCTGGAGCATCCTGACAACGGAGACCTCCTGTCTGCCGTGGTGCTGGAGGTCAATGCCAAGATGATCAAGGCGATTCGTCAAAGCGGGGACATCGTCGAGATCACCGGCGACGGCCTCAAACCCGCACAGTCGGGCTTGTCAGACAAGGCGCCGTCCAATATCAAAATCCGCCGAGGCGCGGTGATTCGCATCGTCCAGACGCCCAAGTCCACCTGGGAAATCACCCAGTTGCCGGAGGTCGAAGGTGCCTTTGTGGCGATTGACCCCAAGACCGGAGCCATCCGGGCGCTGGTAGGTGGTTTTGATTTCAAGAAAAACAAGTTCAACCACGTTACCCAAGCTTGGCGCCAGCCAGGGTCGAGCTTCAAACCATTCATTTACTCGGCTGCACTTGAAAACGGCGTGACGCCAGCCACTATCGTCAACGATGGCCCTCTCTTTTTCAGCGCCGGTGTTACCGGCGGACAGCCTTGGGAGCCGAAAAACTACGACGGCAAGTTCGAAGGGCCAATGACCCTGCGACGCGGTTTGGCGTTGTCGAAAAACATGGTGTCGATCCGGGTCTTGCAGGTCGTTGGGACACAAAACGCCCAGCAATGGATAACACGTTTTGGTTTTGATGCCGACAAACACCCAGCCTACCTGACCATGGCATTGGGTGCGGGCTCGGTGACACCCATGCAGATGGCCACCGCCTACTCGGTGTTTGCCAACGGCGGCTACCGCATCAACCCCTGGATTGTGTCCAGCATCACTGACCAAAAAGGCAAGGTCTTGGCGCAAACTACAGTGCGAGCACTCGACGAGTCGGTACGCGCGATTGACGCGCGCAATGCCTTTGTCATGGACAACCTGCTGCAGGAGGTGACCCGATCGGGCACCGCCGCGTCAGCACAAGCCAAATTAAAACGTCCCGACCTGTTCGGCAAAACCGGTACCACCAACGACTCCATGGACGCCTGGTTTGCGGGCTTTCAGCCCAGCCTTACAGCCATCACCTGGATCGGTTATGACACACCACGCAAGTTGGGCAGCCGCGAAACCGGTGGTGGCTTGAGCTTGCCAGTGTGGATTGAGTTCATGGCGCAGGCCCTCAAGAACGTTCCGGTGGCCGAGCTGCAGGTACCGGAAGGTGTAGTCAACATCGACGGTGAGTGGTTCTTCAACGAATACACCAAGTCGACCGGTATTGCAACGCTGGGGCTGGATGGCAGTGGCAAGCCCGCCGATACCCAGCAGGTGATTCCGATGCCGGTGGCTGACGAGAAAAAGAGAATCCTTGACCTGTTTAAAAACTAGATGTCCGGGCAGCAGCGTAATATCGCCAGCCCAGAATGCTAAAGCGCAGCAAACACCAGCGGGCTGCCAGACTGCTCGCTGGCAAAACGCGACAACGAGGCAAAAAATTCACCCTGGCCCTTGGTGTCCATCCACTGCTTGCCATCAAACTGGTAGTGAAAACCACCACATTTGGCGGCGAGCCAAATCTCCTGCAGGGGTTTTTGCAGGTTGATCACAATCTGGCTGTGGTTGGCAAACACCAGCGTCACCATGCCGCCGGTACGCTGGTTGTCGATATCTGCACTGGTCTCGTCGTTGATGTGGTCACAACTGGCCTCCACAGCTTTGAGCACACGTTCCGCATGGTCCATAAATTCAGCATCGTTCATTACAATTTCACCATCATGTTGATTCAACAAATTCTAGTCCGGGCGTTGACCTTGTCAGCGACCACACTCACATTGTCCGCTTGCGGCCAAAGCGGCGCCTTGTACCTGCCCACGCCCCCGGCGGGTGCCCATCGGGCCACACTACCAGAATCCCTGATACCGCAGGTCTTCTCGCGGCCCGACGATGCACCGGCCATGGAGTCGGCATCTGCCCCTGCCAAAGCGGCCAGCATGCCAGTCGCTGCACCGTGACAACCCTGGTCCGGACCATTTTGACGCGCCAAATACTCCTTAATTTATAGCAATAAGTCCTTACCACTAAAGGGACATCGGCTTATTTTTCATAAAATTCACGGCACGCACCAAACGCCAGCCCAGCAGCAGACTGATGATGGCGGTGTACAGCCAGACATCGGCAAAATCATTTTTGCCAGCACGCATCCAGAAGAAATGCAGCAGAGCCAGCCCGGCTACCACATACACCAATTGGTGAAGACGGCGCCAGTTTTTGCCACCCATCAACCGCACCACCCAGCTGGGTGAGGTCAGCGCCAGCGCAGCCAATACCACATACCCCGTGAACCCGACCAGGATAAAAGGCCGCTTGGGAATGTCATGGGCGATGTCATTCAGCTCAAAACCCATGTCCAACCAGCTGTAGGTCAGCAAGTGCAGCGTGGCGTAAAAGTACACGAACAATCCCAACAGACGCCGCCAACGCGCCAGCGCAGGCAGATGCAAGCCCACACGCACGGGCGTCACCGCCAGTACCAGACACAGCGAACGCAGCGTCCAGTCACCCGTACTGCGAACTAAGGCCTGGGCCGGGTTGGCGCTCAATTGGTCCAACGCCACCGCCGCGACCAGCGTTACCAGTGGCAGCAGCATCAGCACAAACAGCAGCGGCTTGCTCCAAGCGTGTAAACACAGTGCGTTAACACGCGCGACCCAGCGCTGGGTGGGCACCCCAGCCATCAGAAATACTTTTTAAGATCCATACCAGTGTACAACTGCCCGACTTGGGCTTCGTAGCCATTAAACAGCAGCGTTTTGCGCTTTTTGGTAAATAGCCCGTCCTCCCCAATGCGGCGCTCGGTATCCTGGCTCCAGCGCGGGTGGTCCACGGCTGGGTTCACGTTTGAATAAAACCCGTATTCGTGCAAAGCCGCTTTGTTCCAGGCGGTTTTCGGCTGGTTCTCGGTGAAGCGGATCTTGACCAGGCTTTTGCCGCTCTTGAAACCATATTTCCAGGGCACAACCAAGCGCAGTGGCGCACCACTTTGTTTCGGCAAGACCTCGCCATACATGCCAAACGCCAACAAGGTCAGCGGGTGCAGCGCCTCATCCAGGCGCAGTCCCTCCACATACGGCCAGTCCAGCACCTGCGAGCGCACACCGGGCATGGTTTTGGGGTCTGCCAGCGTCACAAACTCCACATACTTGGCGCTGCCCAGCGGCTCCACCTTGCGGATCAGAGCCGACAGCGAGTAACCCACCCACGGGATCACCATCGACCACCCCTCAACACAGCGTAGGCGGTAAATACGCTCCTCTTGTGCACTGAGCTTGAGTAAATCCTCCAAGGCAAAACGGCCCGGCTTCTTAACCAACCCTTCGATGTCCACATGCCAGGGGCTGGTGGGCAAAGCTTGGGCGTATTGCACTGGGTCGGCCTTGTCGACGCCAAATTCATAAAAGTTGTTGTAGGTGCTGACATCTTTGTAATCGGTCACCTTCTCCATGGTCACGCCACCTACCACTGCGGTCTTGACAGAGGCCAGTGCCGCGTGTTTTCCAGGAGGTGCCCAAGCCTGCGCCAGCGCCTCACGTCCAGCCCAACTGGCCAGGGCAGCCCCCGCCACCCCGTTGGCCATCAGGCGAATCATGCTGCGGCGCGACTGGTAGGCCGCCAGCGGCGTGATATCACTGGTGATGGGGTGCACAAAACCTTGGGAGTTACTTTTGATCAACATGCCGGAGGTCCTTGGGAAAAATGAAGGTGGTGTCTATGAGAAAGATTTACGCACAAATAGTTTCACCCCTGCTCGTAAGGGGTTGGTAAAGACACCATCCACGAGAGGATTAATCCGGTTGACTCAGGACGAAAAAAAAGCAACCCCACCATTCGGGGCTGCTTTTTGCTAAAGGGACGCCAGGCTCGTTCAAGCCACAGGCACCCGCAAAATCACTTCAAGCTAGCAACGTATTCGGCCACCGCCTTGATGTCGCGGTCATTGAGCTTGACCGCCACACCCGACATTTGCAGGTTGTTGTTGCGTTCACCACTGCGGAAGGTGTTGAGTTGTGTGACCACGTAATTTGCCTGTTGGCCTTTCAAGCGCGGGTACTGGGCCGGAATACCAGCAGCCGTCGGGCCGTGACAGCCAGCGCAGGCCGGGATATTGCGGTCCAGCACACCCCCGAGGTAAATGCGTTTGCCCTGTGCAATCAAGTCGGCATCGGCAGCAGTGCCAGGGGCAGCCTTGTTGGTGGTAACCCAATAGGCAATGTTTTTCATGTCTTCGTCACTCAAAGTCGACGCAAAACCAAGCATCACAGGGTTTTGACGCTTGCCCGCCTTGAATTCCTGCAGTTGTTTGATCAGGTATTCGGGATGTTGTTGGGCCAACTTGGGGTAATCCGGCACCAATGAATTGCCATCCGGTCCATGGCAAGCAACACACACTGCCCCAAAGCTGGCTTGACCCTTGGCCAAATCCGGCTTGGCTGCAGCCGCAGCCTCTTGCGCAAAACCAGAGACAGCCGACACAGTCAGCGATGCAGCGACCAACACAGAGGAGATGAGCTTCATAGAGATCCCGGACAAGTCGTGAGTACAAAAACCACTTGATTCTACAATGCTCGATTGCTTCAGATTGCCCCCATGACCATTCAAAACAGCCCTGCCGACAGCAAAAAGGCGAGCATCGCCGCACCACCCGCCACCGGCATCACCGCTGTCGAGGCCTTGGGCTGGATGCACACGGCCAAATTCCTGACAACCGCGCCGCAGTTGCATTTTTTGCCCCCCCTGAGCGTGCCCGAGATCGCTTTTGTGGGTCGCTCCAACGCCGGCAAATCAACCTGCATCAACACCTTGACGCAGCAAAAGCAGTTGGCATTTGCCTCCAAAAAGCCGGGGCGCACGCAACACATCAACCTGTTTTCTTTGGGCAAACAGGGCGTGACCGACGCGGTGCTGGCCGATCTGCCCGGCTACGGTTACGCCGCCGTACCCAAGCAGGACAAGATCCGCTGGCAACAGGTCATGGCCAATTACCTGGTAACGCGCGAAAACCTGAAAGCCATCGTGCTGATGTGTGACCCGCGCCATGGCCTGACCGAGCTGGACGAAATCCTGCTCGATGTGGTACGCCCACGGGTGGAAGAGGGGCTGAAGTTTCTGGTGGTGCTGACCAAGGCCGACAAACTGACCCGTTCGGAGCAGACCAAAGCCCTGTCGATCATGAAATTGCAGGCAGGGGGCGGTGAGGTCCGGCTGTTTTCAGCGACCAAACGCCAGGGCATTGAAGACGTTGCCGTGCTGCTATGGCAATGGGCGCATCCCGACGTCTCCAGCGATACCGCCGTCGCAACGTCGACCAGTACACCCGATTGATATCAAATAGATAGCTCGAAGCTCTTTACAAACAAGGGCTAGAAGCCACTTTTATTGATAAATATCAGCCTCACCCTGCGGCCGCGTCTTGAAGCGTTTGTGCACCCAGAAGTACTGCTCGGGCATGCTGAGGATGTAGTCCTGCAGGCGCCGGTTCATCAGCGCCGTATCTGCCTCCACGTCGTTCGTGGGGTAGTCCGTCCAGGCAGGCAGTATCTGCACCTCGTAGCCCCGTTGCGTCATGCGCGTCAGCACCGGTACCACCTTGGCCCGGCCCAAGCGGGCAAAGCGCGGCAGCGAAGGCACGGTGGCGGCTGGAACACCAAAAAAGGGGACAAAGAACGCATCCTTGGCACCAAAGTCCATGTCCGGCAGCAGGTACAGCGGCTGGCCTTTGCGCAGCGAGGCCACAACATCCTTTACACCCTGACTACGGTCAAATAAACGGGCGTTACCAAAGCGCTGGCGCCCCTGAGCAATCCATCCATCCATGATTTTGTTGGACTGCGGCGTGAAAATCGTATTGAAATCGCGCGGCACCTGCTGCGACAGCGCGGTCGCCCCCGCATCCAGTCCCACGAAATGTGGCACGAACAGAACCGTGGGCGCGTCGCCCTGCAGCTGAGCCACGTCGCCGGTCAGTTTCAGGCGCTGCAAGGTACGCGCGGGCGGGCCGCTCCACAGCCAACCGCGGTCCAGCCAAGCCTGGGCAAAGTGCACGAATATTTTTCGCACCATCGCACGCCGTTCCTGCACAGCGCGCTCCGGAAAGCAGAGCGCCAAATTGGTCATCGCCACCGCGCGTCGGCCGGGCAGTAGTCCATACAAAAGCAGGCCCAAAGCCCAGCCGATGGCGCGCAGCCAAGACAAAGGCAGGCGCGCCACAAGGCGCATCACAACAATCACAACATGGGACAACATCAACGCTCCAGAATCAAGCCGAGGGCAGGGTTTCTTTGCGCGGCTGTTTGTAGCGCGCGTAACTCCAGAGGTACATGCCGGGACGTTGGCGAATCAGCGCTTCCATTGCCTGGTTCAGCGCGATAGCGGCCACTTCGTCACCCTGGTCCAGCGGCAGCTGCAAGGAATGCACATGGATGACATAGCCACGGCCCCAAGGCAAACGGTCGCCCAAGGCGACCAGGATTGGAGCCCCAGTTTGGCGTGCCAAACGTAAAGCCAGGGTCATGGTGTAGGCCGGGCGACCAAAAAACGGCGCCCACACGCCCTGCCCTTCGCCGGGTACTTGGTCGGGCAACATGCCGACCACGCGGCCCTGCTTCAGCGACTTGAGGATCATGCGCACGCCAGCGGTAGTGGTGGGAGCCGCTTCCATACCCGGCGCCGAGCGCGCTTCTTTCAGCAGACCGTCGAGCCAGCCGAATTTGGACGGCTTATACAGAATCGTCATGTTGCCATACTGCGCGGAAAAGCGCGCCACATGCGCCTGCGGCACAACTTCAAAGCTGCCCACATGCGGCGTCATGAAGACCAGACCTTTGCCCTGGGCCAGCGCGGCCTCCATCAGTTCCACGCCTTGCCAGGTGATTTTGGGTAATTTTTGCGCCTGCGGACGCAGCCAAAGCCAGGGCAACTCGGTCACCAACTTACCGGCTTCGGCAATCGCCCGGCGCGCCTGGCGCGGGGCAATACCGGCCTGGGCCACGTTCTCACGGAAGCGCCTGCGGTAGGTGGGCGAAGCCAGGTAGGCCAGCCAGCCCAGCAGCGCGCCCACCATGTGCAACACTGGCAGAGGCAAATAGGCAGACCATCGAAATATCAGGGACATAAAACTAGGTGGTAAAATAAAAACAGTCGCTGAGTTAATTGAACTACTTGCAGAGCGACTTAAAACACATCTGCTAAAGCGTTCGCCAAGGCCCCAAGCTAGAAGCAACGCACCTCCCGTGTATTATCTTCAAAACGAAGGAGCTTAATCAAAATGGCGAACGACTTTCTCTTTACCTCCGAATCTGTCTCTGAAGGCCATCCCGACAAGGTGGCGGACCAGATTTCCGACGCCATTCTGGATGCCATCTTCACCCAAGACCCGCGCAGCCGCGTGGCCGCAGAAACGCTGACCAACACCGGCCTGGTCGTGCTGGCGGGCGAAATCACCACCAACGCCCATGTCGACTACATCCAGGTGGCGCGCGACACCATCAAACGCATTGGCTACGACAACACTGAATACGGCATCGACTACAAAGGTTGCGCTGTGCTGGTGGCCTACGACAAACAAAGCAACGACATCGCGCAGGGTGTGGACCACGCCAGTGACGACCACCTGAACACAGGCGCTGGCGACCAGGGCCTGATGTTTGGCTATGCCTGCAATGAAACGCCCGAACTGATGCCCGCACCCATTTATTACGCCCACAGGCTGGTTGAGCGCCAGGCACAGTTGCGCAAGGACGGTCGCCTGCCCTTCTTGCGCCCGGACGCCAAAAGCCAGGTGACCATGCGTTATGTCGATGGCAAGCCACACAGCATCGACACCGTGGTGTTATCGAGCCAACACGCCCCGGAATACAGCCTGGGCCACAAGATGACCGACGCCTTCTACGAGGCGGTGCGCGAAGAAATCATCAAACCGGTGCTGCCCAAGGAATGGTTGACCGCTGACACCAAATACCTGATCAACCCGACCGGCCGTTTTGTGGTGGGTGGCCCGCAAGGCGATTGCGGCTTGACCGGGCGCAAGATCATTGTCGACACCTACGGCGGTGCCTGCCCACACGGCGGCGGCGCCTTTAGCGGCAAAGACCCGAGCAAAGTCGACCGGTCGGCAGCTTACGCGGCCCGTTACGTCGCCAAAAACGTGGTGGCTGCAGGCCTGGCGCGCCAGTGCCAGGTGCAGGTGGCCTACGCTATTGGTGTGGCCAAACCAATGAACGTGACCATTTACACCGAAGGCACTGGCGTGATTCCAGATGATCAGATCGCCGCGCTGGTGGGTCTGCACTTTGACCTGCGCCCGAAGGGCATCATCCAGATGCTCGATCTGCTGCGCCCGATTTATGAGAAGACCGCCGCCTACGGCCACTTTGGCCGTGAAGAGCCCGAATTCACCTGGGAGCGCACCGACAAAGCAGCCGCGCTGCGCGACGCAGCCGGACTGTAAGACCAGCCAGCATGCAGCGCACCTTCCCACCACAACGGTGGTTAATGCGCTGCTACGCTGGTTAGGTGGCATGTCGGTGGACCGATCCAAATCGTGGTGACTTCGTCCCATCCCATCACCGAGGCACGTGATGCGCTGCAGTTGATCGTGCCACCCGAGGGCACACGCAGCAAAACGCGCTGCTAAAAAAGGCATCTACCACATTGCGCAAGCAGCGCAGGCGCCGGTCATGATGAACTACGTGGACTACAGCCACAAGATCAGCGGCCTGGTGCCCCTGTTTTACCCGGCGGGTGATCTTGAGGCCGGTATGCTCACCATCAAAGCTTTCTACACGCCGTTCAAAGGCAAAAACACCGCGAACAGTTTCAGGTCGATTAAGCGGGTCGCCAGGCCCCCAACAAGGCTTCAAACGCGGGCACTGGTAATGGGCGGCTAAACAAGTACCCCTGCAATTGGTCGCAGTGATGCACCGTGCTAAGGATGTAACGTTGGGCATCGTTCTCCACCCCCTCGGCCACCACCTGAAGTTTGAGGCTGTGTGCCAAGCCGATGGTGGCGGCGCAAATGGCCACATTGTTGTCGTCTGATTCGATGTTGGCAACAAACGAGCGGTCGATTTTTAATTGATCCAGCGGCAGCCGACTCAGGTAAGCCAGTGACGAGTAGCCGGTGCCAAAGTCATCCAGGGAAAAGCCGACACCCTGAGCTTTGAGCTGATTCATCATCACCACAATGTCTTCAATGTTGCCAGCGAAGATGCTCTCAGTCAGCTCCAGCTTGAGCCGTTGCGGGTTGGCTCCGGTCCGCGCCAGCGTGGCCATAACCTGTGCGACAAAGTCGGGCGCCTTGAATTGCTGAGCACTGACATTCACCGCCAACGCCAAATCCATCATCACCGGGACGCGCGCCCAGACCGCGAGCTGCATACATGCCTGCTCCAACACCCACTGACCCAGCGGCAAGATCAGGCCAGTGCGTTCAGCATGAGGAATAAAGTCATTGGGCGCAACCATGCCGCGTTGCGGATGGTGCCAGCGAACCAAAGCCTCGGCACCAACGATCTGCCCGCTGCTGCCCGACACCTGGGGCTGGTAGTACAGTTCCAGCAGCCCCGCCTGGATGGCATGACGCAGGTCAGTCTCCAACTGGGCGTGGGACAGGGCCGCCGATTCCATGACCGGGTCGAAAAAGGCAAAGGTGTTGCCCCCAAGACTTTTAGCCTGGTACATCGCCATGTCAGCCTGCTTGAGCACATCGTCCACCGATGTCTCTTGCCCGCCAAAAAACGTGACCCCCATGCTGGCCGTGCTATAAAAGTCGGCATGCGCAAATTCATAGGGCTGGGCCAGCGCCTGGAGCAACTTCTGGCACACCAGCTCCACTCGGATGGCGGCGTCTGCCTGACTGCGTGCCTCCATCTGGGGCAACAACACCACAAACTCATCGCCTCCAATACGCGCTACGGTGTCGCACTGGCGCAGGTTGCTCACCAGCCTGGTCGCCACCCATTGCAACAACTGGTCGCCGCTGGCATGCCCTTGGGTGTCGTTGAGGGTTTTGAAATTGTCCAAATCCAGAAACAGCGCCGCGCAGCAGGTGTCTGAGCGCGCGCTGGCCGCCATGGTTTGCTGCAAGCGGTCTAGCAGCAGGGTGCGATTGGGCAGACCTGTCAGCGGGTCAAAAAACGCGAGTTTCCTGACTTTCTCTTCAGCCTGCTTTTGCGCCGAGATGTCGATGTAGATGCCGATGTAATGTGTCACCACACCCTGAGCATCCTTGACCGAGGAGATCGATAACCATTGCGGGAACACCTCACCGTTTTTGCGTGTGGTCCAAACTTCACCCTGCCAACGTCCCGTTTTCTCAACACTTTCCCACTGGGCCGCGTAAAAAGCGGGCCCCAACTGGTCCGAACGCAAAATGGCCGCGGGCCGACCCACCATCTCCTGCGCCGTGTAACCGGTGGTCTCGGTCAACGCCTGGTTGATACGCTGGACGATCCCGTTGGCATCGGTCACCAGCGTACTTTGCTGCGACTCGAAGGTGGCGGCCGCGATGCGCAACTCGGTGTCGGCCTGTTTACGCTCCGTGATGTCGGTGCCCACACCGCGGTAACCGATGAACGCGCCCGTAGCATCAAACACCGGGTCACCGCTGACACTGACATACAAGATCGCTGCATCGGCGCCCTGGTGCGCCACCTCGAGTCCACGAAATGGCAGATGGGCATTCAGAACGGCGCGTTGGACTTGCCATGCGGTCACATCAGGCGCAAGAGTCGGCACCTCCCAGATCAAACGACCCAGGAAAGCGGTTTGACAAAACACTGGGTCGGCAGCCTCGCGTGCGCTGTAGGTGCGTTTGGTGAAGCGATGCTGGGCGTCACTCTCCCAATAAAGGTCGGACGACATTTCGGTCAGGCTGCGAAACCGGGCTTCACTCTCGCGTAATTGTGCTTCGCTGGTCGTCAATGCCCGGGTGCGCTCCTCCACCCGCTGGTCAAGCTCCCGGTTGGCCTCCTCCAGCAAAGTTTTCTGCGTGTTCAGGTCACGCTGACCACGTTGCACAACCGCCATCAGCAAAACATACAGCAACACAAATACAGCAGCAATCAAGCCACCAATCTGCCACAAGGCGTGTTCAATATGCTGAATCAACAGAGTGACATCCTGGTACTGTTCAAAAACGGCAACCAGCTGCCCGTTGTGCTGAACCGGCACATAACTCGACATCAAATCCACATTGGCCAGAAGCTGTTCTAGCGCGTTGAACTGGTCGCGATGAACCAGCTCACTGGTCACTTGACCACTGCGCGCCGCAACAAAACCGGCATACTGACTCTTGTCTTCGCCAATCTGCGCAACTTCGGTCGAAAAAAGCGTCAGACCCTGTGAGCTGTATATCTTGACCTTGGCAATGTTGGAACCACGCAACCAAGCTCTGAGTTTGTTTTGCAGCTCGACAACCTCCGGCAAAGCCCGCAAGGCCTGGGGAGGCACACCAGCCGAAATCTGGGCCAGGTGCTGGATGTCTTGCTGCAACAAATTTCCCAACAAGTGGGTGACGTGGATGTTGCGCTCAATGGCTGTGCGCTCCATCTGAGCGGTTTCCTGCCGACTGATCAAGGTCCCCAGCAGTACGCCAGCCGACAACAACAGCACCAGAAAAATCAGAGAAAAGTAGCGGGTCAGGGTGAAAGCGCGCATCTCGATACTGGCGTGATCGGTTGGGTGACTGGGCTCAGATTATCAGCAATAGGCAAGATAAAGCACCCATTCATCAAATTTGCCCACTTAATGGAAATCCCGACTGCTGGTGGGTAATTCGCCCAGCAGCGGAGTTAGGTCACGCAGATGACCCGCCACCACATGGCAGACTTGGCCGCCACTGTCCACGTCACGCTGCCAGGTGCCGTACACCACCAGCAGCCGGGCATGCAACAACTCGCTGCGCTGACGCTCTTTCAAAGCTTTCCAGACGATCACATTGACAGTGCCGGTTTCGTCCTCCAACGTGACGAAGGTGACACCTTGCGCCGTGCCGGGACTTTGCCGCATGGTGACCAGGCCGCAGGCGCGCACCAGGCGGCCATGTGGCAAGGCACGTAATTGATGCGCCGTCATCAGCTTCAATTTCGATAGCTGATGGCGCAGAAGTGACAAGGGGTGGGAGCGTAAAGTGAGCCCAACTGCGGCATAGTCAAAGCGCACCTCTTCCCCTTCAGCCGCGGCTGGCAACACCAGCGGCATTTCATGCACCGGGGCGGTACGCAGCAGCGCCGGTGCGGTGTGCAAGGCACTGGTTTCCCAAACCTGCTGGCGACGGTGGCCCGACAGGCTGGCCAGCGCATCGGCACTGGCCAGCGCCTGGAGCTCGCCC